>Ga0256404_1005243_pt1 | contig 23250 bp, 20 predicted proteins | sample RumenRJG_01DNA_FD_185990 | JGI IMG/M metagenome (GOLD analysis project Ga0256404, IMG submission 185990) | Bovine rumen microbial communities from Lethbridge, Alberta, Canada - RJG_01 | ecosystem: Host-associated > Mammals > Digestive system > Stomach > Rumen | place: Canada: Alberta | collected... | reverse complement strand
ATAATTCATATTAGAGCACCTTCCTGTAGTTTGTATTACTAACTTTTGCTTCGTCAGTATTTACATTCTACATCGAGGTGTTCTTTTTTGCAACCTTCATATTTTATTTTCTACAGGAAGCTCCTTAAAAGCTTATCTCTGCCTGTGAACCGGCTGCCTTGCCTTTCATCATCATACCAACGAGCGAAACGTTTGTTATGTTATACTTTGAACCTGCTGTGACTTTGATATCCGTAACAGCATTGTACAGCGGTTTGCCGATACCAAAGCCGACTACATCAGCGATGCGTGCATACATCATCTCAAAGCTGATGCTGTGAAAAAGCATAAACCGCAGGTATGCCTGATAGTCAGTGCCGCTGACAGATGGTGTGGTCTGTGCAAGAGAGAGTATATTGCTGTCTGCTGTTTCATTGCTTGTTTTAAACTCGTTTTTTGACTTGATAAGCTTTACGCTTTTGCCTGAAAGTATCATTGCTGTGTCAAGCTTTGCTTCGCTGACAGCTTTGCGGATAGTCTTGATGTCTGTTTCTGCGTTCTTGCCGAGGTCATCAGCGAGCGAGCAGAGGTCACAGGCGAACCTTATCCCGAAGATGCGTTCAGCGGCGTATAGCTTGTTATCAAAGTTGCTTCTGTGACCGAAAAGGACGTATTCATACTCGGCTGCTTTCTGCTCGCAGTTCTGACCGTTCAGCAGCGTCTGAAAATACTTGTCGAGGTAGCCGGCGCTTGAATACAGACCATTTTCAAAGCCTGTTCCTGCTTTGTGACTAAAGACGGTATTGCTTGTGCGAAACCAGACATCTCCGCACACGCTGTCATTTAGGTATCCAAGTCCGCTTTTGCAGCTCTCAAGCAGTGTGCGTTCATACGTCTTCGGCTGCTGGAAAGCCCAGTCCTGTGAATTCCAGACGGCGCTGCTGCGAGCAGATGTGCGTGCGGGATACTGCTGCTCGGAGGCGATATATGAGCTGTCGGCAGGGATACACTTTTTGAGGAAATCAAAGGTTGATGCGCTGTTAAGTTCGGGAACATCAGCACTTTCAAGGATGGTGCGCAGCTTGGAGCAGTTGCTTTTCAGGGTGCCTTTTATTTTGTCAAAGTCATCGAGAGTATCAGCCACGTCATCAAGCTCGCTTTTGCTGACAGTTTCGCTGCAAACGGCGATTATCCTGTCTTCAAGCTTGTCCGTGCTGAAATTTGATGCGCTGACAAGATGCTGTGTTTCGATGTTCACGCTGACGGGTCTGATGTCGGCACACGACTCTGAAACGAAACCTTTGATGAGGGTATTCGCTTTTGCTGCAAGCTCTTTTTCGTCAAGCTTTGAAAAGCCAAAGCCGTATCTTTTCAGAGCGTATGTGTCGATCGACTGACGAAGTGACCTGACAGATGTTGTGACTGCTGCGCGAAATCCTGCGCCCGCGCCGGAGAACCTGTAAAGGTCGAGCAGTGATGTTATGAAAACAATGTATGCGGTCAGCACGATAAGTGAAAAAACGGTGATCGAACCCTTGAGCTTTTGCTTTTTCATAGCCATTCATGCCCGCAGCGCAGGCATTTCCTCCTTTCGTGTTTTATGTTATCGGCAGGCAGCGCTGAAGCGAAGGTCGAACCACTTATTTGATATTGCTTCAAATGCAATGCCCTTTCCGCCGGAGATGAAAAACTCTATCCCTGTGACTTTTGACTCGGTCGGGTAGGAGTTTGTCATTCGTACGCTCGCGTACGCTTTTGACGAAAAGCTTGTAGCCGGCTGTGTGCTTGAATATACAGAGCCTTTGCGTTTCATTTTGGTCAGCGGATACCTGGAGTGGTTGACATACGGCGGCTCGGAATATGACAGTGTCTTGCTTACCTGCTCCATAAGAGATGTCGATTCAAGAGTGTCTTCAAAGCAGTAGAGCGTGACGGCGAACATACCCAGCGATATTATGAAAATAACGGGGAAGATAAGCGTCAGCTCAACAATAACAGAACCCTTGAGCTTTCGATTAAAAAAGCTTTTCATAAGTTGTCTCCCGTTTGCATATCCATAGCGGGAGAGTGTCACCTCCTTTCAGGTCAGCCGTCATTTATCCTGTGAAATCCTTGATTATGTCACCCAGCACTTTCTTGACAAACTCGGTAATGGTGTCACGGAAGATAAGTGCGATAGCAACCAGGATCGCCAGCACGATTATCATCACGATGATATCAACGCCCCTGTTGTCAGTTTTGAGTGAAACGACCTTGTTGTGCGCCTTGAGCATTCTTTTCATCATAAACTTTTTCATTCTTCATTTCTCCTTTGTTGTTTTGACTTGTTTGTTGTTGGCTTACGCTAATATATACATTTCGGCTCTGCGGCGATTTGGATTTTTAAATAAAAATATCTGCTGCAATTCCTAAAAACATAAACGGAACGAACGGAGCCTGCATTTTTAAAACGTCTTTCCTGCCGCCGCGCACAAGCTTTACAAGCAGTATAACTATCCCGAACGCGGCACAGCAAAACAGTGCTATCACCAGAGAACGCGCTGCCGCCGATGCTCCGAGAAAGCTTCCGAGCAGCGCATACAGCTTTACATCTCCGCCGCCGAGCGCACCGAGCATGAACATCACAAATGTGAGCAAAAAGCCTGTCAGCGCTCCTGCTGCTGCACCCCAAAAGCCTGTTATCACCGCATAGACCGCAGCCGGCAAGGCAAGCAGCATAACAGCTTTAACGGGAATTTCTCTTTTCCATATGTCGATGAGTGCAAAGACCAGCGTTATGCACAAAGCAATTATGACACCTGCCTTCATATGTTTTTCCTCCTCAAATAAATGACATTACAAAGCCTATTGATAAGAACGGAACAAATGCTGTTTCGGTGTTCTGTTTTTCCTTTGAGAACGTGAGCCTGATGATGCACAACACAAGGCAGAAGATAAGTGCGGTGCTGAAGATGAACACGCCCGACGCAAAACCTTTGAACAGCACCAGCGCCGAGAGTATCATCACATCACCAAAGCCAAGATGCTGTTTTGACAGCAGGCTCACTGCGCCAAGTATGCCAAATACCACAGCCGCAGCAGCGAGATTTGCCGCAAGCCTTGAGGTCAGTATTGCATTAGCAGCTGCGACTGCGTATAGGACTAACGCCAGCCACAGTGAGAACTCTTTAGCTCTCAGATCCTGTACGCAGCACACTGTAAGAACGCTCGCTGCTGTCAGTATCAGAATAACTTGGATCATAAGCAACATAGCCGTTTTCTCCACCTTTCGTTTCAAGAACTTTTTTGAGTGCGGGATACATCATCATCGCAAGCACCGCACCGAAAACGAGCAGGGTAGGCAAGGTCAGCTTTGTCTTTTTGCTCTTGCATCTGATGATGTCATTTGACTTTTTCTCCCCCCACATCTCGCGCGCTATCATTTCCAGCTCCTCTGCGCAGTCTGATGTTCCCTTGGTGATGTTCTGCACCAGCACGTTGACAAATCTCGTTACTGCAGGGGACATACACCGCTTTTGCATATCAGTCAGCGCCCTTGCAAGACCGAGATTGTTGTGCAGGTCTATCTTGACCTTTTCAAGCTCCTCGTACAAAGGGTTCGGGTCAGTTTTAGCCCTGTCGCCAAGCTCGGTGAGGATCACAGACATTGTCGCACCACTTTCGAGCCTCACGATTATCTTGTTCATCACCACGGGCAGCTCGGAAACTATCAGCGCATTACGTTTTTCACTTGCATCTGCTTCACGCTTTTTGCATATTATGCCCGAAGAAACCGCACCAAGCACACCCACGGACGCGATCATCGCTGCCTCGCTTGTCTTATGCGACCGTGAGAACGAAATTGCGGACAGCATAAAGAACACCGTTAATAAGGCTGCCGCGAGCGTTATGATGTGCGCCGTGAAAGCCCTCATTTTCTGTTCTGCCTTTTCCTCGCTGCGATATCTGCAAAGGTACATTCTGTGTATCTTGTTGTCTGTGTTCCCGGGCTTGTAAAAGAATCTGATAAAGCCATAGCCCAGAAACATCAGGCTTCTGAAAGGGTAGGAATGTTTAAAACGGGTAATCTCTGCTCTGTTTTCCCTGTATTCTTCCTTACCTGCAAATGCAAGAATAACATCGATAATAATTGTAAGTGCAAAAGCTATCGCAAAAATATTCATCTGTAACTCCTTTCAGTTCTAAAGCACATTGTCATCATCTATAACATTTACTCCGTACAGAAAGCACCCGATGTTCACAGCAAGTATTGCAGCCATAAGTATCCTGCCGCCGGCAGTATTGTAAAGCACATCTGCAAAGTTCCCCATTGTTGCGCCCATAAATGCAAGGAAAGCTGACGGTGCAGCCATAAGCATATAGAACTCCGTTTTGTTTTCCGAAATGACTACCTTGGTCTCGTGCATAATGTCCAGCTTGTCAGATATCATACCGCTTGTCAGCCTTACAATGTGAGGAATTGATGATGCGTTAGAGCGCCGGCAGCTTGCAAGAACGCTTGCAAAGTCAATGATATCCTGAAGACCTGTGCGCTGCGCAAAGCTCTCAAACTCGTTCTCTATTGACTTTGCTCGGTTGTTGTCAACGGTCATAAGTATGTTTTCAAGCTCCTTTACAAAGCAGTCTGTACTCGGGCACATATCCGCAAGCTCTTTGTATGCCTCCTTTACTGCAAGCTCTACCGATGTGCCTGTGCCTGACATAGCTGCGGAAAGCGAGCAGATGAACATTCGGAACGTTTCAAGCAGATCGCGCTTTTGCTTGATTATGCTGCGCTTTTTCTGAAGCCTGACAAACAAAGGCACAGCCGCAAGACAGATAAGCGCTAAAACAGTGCTTTTGAAAAACAAGTACCCAAGCACAAACATCACAGAGCAGTCGCACAGCAGCCACATCGACATCTGTGAAAGTGAAAACTGATATTTGTTATAGTTCCTCATAGTAACCTCCTGTCAGCATAGACCTGCCTGTTCGAGTTTTAATGTGTTATGCAGTTCGCCGGTCTTGACCAGCTTCGGTTTGCCGCCTTCCTCACGCAGTACGAAAAGGTCGGTAAGGTTTACCTCGCCTTTTTCGTTTATTCCGCTGACCTCGCAGATGCGTGTTACGCGCCTTGACTTGTCTTTTAGCCTTGACAGGTGGATAACTATATCTATCGCGGATTCGATGTGTCTTCTTATCGCGTTGATGGGCATATTCGTTGCGGCGAGCACCAGCGATTCAAGACGAAGCATCATATCCTCCGGACCGTTTGCGTGACCTGTTGACAGCGAGCCGTCGTGACCTGTGTTCATCGCCTGCAGCATATCATTCGCCTCATCGCCTCTGACCTCGCCAACGATTATCCTGTCAGGACGCATACGCAGTGATGTCCTGATAAGGTCTCTTATGGATATCTGACCTCTGCCGTCTGTGCCGCCTTTGCGTGATTCAAGGCTGACAAGGTTGGGTATGCCCTGTATCTGAAGCTCGGCGCTGTCTTCAATGGTAACTATCCTTTCATTTGGGCTTATGAAGTTTGAAAGAATGTTGAGCATTGTGGTCTTTCCCGAACTTGTAGAGCCTGATATAAAAATGTTGTACCTTGCCTCAACGAGCTTCTGAAGAAACCTTGCAGCCTCGTCGCTGATAGAGCCCGACTTGATAAGGTCACTCATAGTCAGCATCTCGCGTGAGAACTTTCTGATAGTGAGGATTGGACCATTTATCGCTACCGGGTCAAGAACTGCATTGATACGTGAGCCGTCGGGCAGCCTTGCATCAACAATCGGGTTGGACTCATCTATCTGTCTGCCGACCTGAGAGATCATACGGTTGATGACGTTGCGCAGACGCTGCTGCGAATAGAACTGTATGCCAAGCTGAGTTATCTCGCCGTTTGCTTCCACGAATATCTTATCTGTGCCGTTGACCATTATCTCGTTGATGTTGGGATTATCAAGCGGTCCTGTCAGCACGTCCCAGCCACGGATAATGTTGAAGACTGCACCCGCTATCTGATTGTGTGTATACTTGCTCATCCCTCCGTTTTCATTGAGGACATCTTTTATTATCTGTTTGATCTCATCGTCGGTATACTCTCTGCCTGCCTCAATGCACATCTCGACTTTGTGGAAAAACTCATCGACCGTTTCGGGATCATACTCTACCTCTTTGAGTCCGCACTTGCCAAGCAGCTGTTTAGAAAGTTCATGCGCCGTGAGGTCGCTTCCGTTGATAACGCTGTCCTGTGCAAATCCGAAAGAGTTGTCGCAATTGAGTACAGCAAAATCTGCGGCTATCTTTTTCTTCAGATTCCTGATACCTGCCTTGTCATCTGCAAAGTGCAGTTTGATATCTGTAAAAACAGCAAGGTCTTTCTGAAAATCATTTCTCTTTGTCTCGTCTCCGAGCTTAACGATAACATTGTATATCTTTTTCATAGTACATACCCCTTTTCGTCTTATGTTTTGCTTTCCTGTTAATATATACATTCCGCCACAGTAACGATTTGGTTTTTTGCAAAAAAAATCACCCGAAATGATTCGGGTGAAAAATGTTTGTATGTTTACTCGTATTTGAGCACAGCATCAATGAACGGCAGGAATTTCTTGGTCCTTGTGTTTGAAATATCTGCCTCGTTTTTTACATATGTCCCGCTTTTTGCGGTCTTGCTTATGTAGTTGAGAAAAACAGCCGCTTTGACATTTGCAGCGCGCTTGGTATAGCTGCTTGCTTTGCTTTTTGATGATGACATATCATTTTTGCTGACTGTGACACAGGATTCATTTTTATCTTCTTGCCTTCCTGTGACTTCGCTGAGTCTTTTATAATCTGTCATAAACAGGTCTTTCCAGCACGCACATTTCATAACACAGTAGCTGTCAAGAAAAGGTTTTTCAAGTGTGCCCCACACATTGCTGTCTGTATGCTCAAAATCGTAATATGTCAATCCGTAATACCGCAGCAGTGACATGAACTCTGTGTAATACAACGGCATATAGTCATATTTCGGTGAGTTCTGCATTTTCTTTTTGTTTGCCATAATGCCGTAAGCAATAGTATTGACCTTCTGTGCAAATTCAAGGTCATCTGTTGTGGTTTTTTCACTGCTTGCGATAGTGTCGTACAATGTGCTTTCAGAGTCGCCTGATTCACTTCGGTCTTCATCAAGTGACAGATTTTCGCTGCTTTTTTTGTTTGCATTGAAGTGGTCGTTATATCGCAGCCTGATCGTTTTGCTCATATAATTTGCAAAGTCACCTTCGCCGCCGTTTTCGCACCATTTTTTCAAAAGCTCTGCCCACACTATCTCTGCGATCTTCTGACAAAACTCCTCGTCACAAAATACAGAGCCGTCATATTTGTGCCTGTTTGCATAATCGTAGATAAAACACATTATCTCATTGCCTGTCCTTTTCTGTTCGACCTTGTTGCCGCTTTGAACGGCAATGTAGTAGCGCAGAGCAGCATTGTTCAGCTTTTCTTTCTGCTGCGCTGTAAAACTGAATCCGCTTGCCATATCATCACCGCCCCATATCAATTATAGATATCAGCGCAGCCTTTGGATCTTTGACATTTGTTCGGCTCATAGATTCGATAGCCTTATCAAGATAGAAAAGTGCGGAAACATCATAAATGAACATTTTGCCGCTGGTAAAATTAAGTGAACCATAAACTATCTTGTCTATGTCTGCACCGACAACATTCTCGCTGATATATGCAAGTGCCGATCTGATGATTATAGGCATTGCCTTTGAGCCATATGTTATATCGGCAGTAATGATATCATTTTCCTCTGCGGCATCTATAAGCCCCATAAGCAGATCAAGCTGGTTGTCAAGATCTTCGCTGAATTTTATATGGATCAGTTTTTCAATAACAGTGATATTCTTTCTTTGTTTCAATTCTGTAAGATCCTTGTCAAAGGAGACTTTGTTCTTTGCGACGAAATCATGTCCGTCAATTATGACTTCTACCAATGTGACCGTTTCGCCATCTTTGACATCTTTGTACATTGGTATAAGCACCGGGAAACAGGTCGCAAAGTCTGTACGCAGCAGCTCATTGTCGCTTTCGTAAACGTCTTTTTTTAGATTGTCGGGGTTCTGCATGGGGATAACTGTAATGTATTTTTTCATATTGATTAGCCTTTCTATAATATTATAATTCTTTTTATATAGTATACTTCCCAAGATAGATTCTGTCAAGCGGTGATGATCAGAACATTCCCATTTGCTGCTGCATCATCAGATCCTGCTGTTGCTGCTGGAACATCTGGTTTTGCTGGCGCTGCATTTCTTCCTGCTGCATCTGTATCTGACGCTGCATTTCCTGCTGCTGAAATTCTTGCTGCTGCTGGATAAGCAAGTCCTGATATGTTGTATCATTCTCATCTGATGGTGCTGTATCGCTTATTGACTGAAATGGCTTGGATATATCAGCTGTGATGCTTGAGCCTGCAAAGCAGCCTATCAAAATAATGAATGAACTGATGACGAGTGTGATAATAATGACTTTTTTCATAATGATACCTCCGTAGATATTTTTGAAGATGTTATTGTGTTGCTTACATACATATATACATTGATTGTCTGAAGTGATTTGGTCTTTTGGAAAATATTTATTGAGAAACATATTGCTTTAAATTGACAAATGTATTGGCTGGTTATATAATGAAAGAGTACTTTTGCTGCTCGCGCGGAGCACTGTTTGTAAAATGCCAAATTGATTATGAATAAAGATGTATATTAAGTACAGGCAAACAAATAATTACTTGAAAGGCGGTTCATAAAATGAAAGAAATAAAGGTTTATTGTCATAACTGTGGAAATAGAGTGGACGTAGATGGTATGTATTGTGATCAGTGTGGCTGTTCCTTGGAAAGAGAGCATATCAAGATAAATGCATACTTATCAGCTGCCGATTATTATGAAAGCAAGTTAGCCGGATCAAATGAAAAAGAATTAAATGAAAAATATGATCGTGCATCACAAGCCCTTGTTATGTACTACGGTTCGGAGAATATGGCAGACCATATTGAACAGGATGCACGGCGTGAAGATCTTGAAATGCGTATTATCAAGCTTGCTGAACAGGTCTGTGATATGCCCATGGTAGCAATGCCTCCAAAAAGCACTGTACCTGTGGCATCACCCCGAGGCAATACAGCACTTGACATATCAAAGCCTAAAACCTGGTCAGAGGTAAAATCTTTTAGTAATCTTGAGTATGCAAATCAGTTTTTGAGAAGCAATAATAACATAGTCGGAGTAGAGTTGATGGCCAACACACACTCTTCTTTCGGACTTATTGCAAATCATACATTGATAGATAGTATAGCTATGATGGTGACATATTCCGAACAGTATTTTCCGATAGTATATCAAATAGGGAACTATGAATACACGCGTTTAGTTATTTCTGCTATGGGTGATCTCAAATCAAAAATACAGGGTCTTAACCAATGGGCTCATATAGTTTCTGTAAAGCAGTGGCACAACAGAAGAACACGCTACGGTACTGCGTCTTTACTTACCGGTATAAGAGCAAGCTCACATACTACGGTTTGCTGTCTGTATACGCAGGATATAAATGATTACCGTAAGTTAAGATACACGGCTTTTTCAAATGATTAAAGGAGGGGCAGGTCTTGGAAAACATCAATTTGCTTGAGGGCAAGGAAAACTTGCAAGAATCTGAAACGGACACCCGGAAAGATAAAGAATATTTAATCAGTTTGTCAGACTTTGTAGAAAAACTTAACCGTTGTGGTTTTGAACCTGCATACTGGAAGCTCGTTTATTCGTTAAGCGATAAGGAAACTATATTATTAACCAAAGAAGAAAACAACAAGGTATACTTCAAAAATAATTGCTTTTGTAATAGTATGCGGCGCATTTTAACCCTTGATTACATAATCTCTGCATACGTAAATGAATTGAGCGAAAGCAGTGATTCCGTAAATTACAGTAATAATTGGTTTTTTATTAAGGACAATTGGTGGGGACTAAATGACATTTCACAGAAATGTACAGAGTGTACTTTGCCTTTTGCTGCCTGTCCGTATAAAATGGCGGCATTTATTGAATGGGTTTGTAAAATAAATAATACTGACCACGATGAAGTCTATGCGCAAGTTTTGAAAACTGACTTTGAAGCGAAAGCTCAAATTCCCAAAACATCGTCTCTTATTAACGTTGTGGATGATGATATTAAGGTTATTGATATAATATCAGCTGTTGCAGGATACTATCTTATCAAGAACCAATATATAAGAATACTGCAGGATAATGAAACTATGTTTAGGTACTCTTTTGTTCCTTTATGTAGTAAAACTAAAGATGATCGTGTAAACAATATATATGAATTTCTGTGTGGGAAAGACATTCGGTTTTCATTTTTCAGAAAAGATAAAATAGCATTTGAGGCATGTATAAAGAGAGAATGCGAAGATTGCAATTATAGCCAATGTCCGGATAGAGTTGCTGCCTATATGCTGTACTTATCTTCCAAATATGATGTTGACACTGCTGAACTGACAAGACACATTATAAATAAGAATAGATTTGGCACGTTGACACTGCTTGGTCATTTAAGGCACAATCAGTTTATAAGCAGAGCGCAAAGAATTCCTTTTGACATAAAGAGCCGAGATATTTTTGATGGAATTCTAAACTATGTTATCAATAAACGTGTGAGTGGAAATCAGAAAATTCCCCGCATCAGATTTCATCAGGCGATTTTGACTTCAGATGAAGAACTGGCAGATGAAACTGTTAAACTTTTGAAAGACATAATGTGTTTTTACCATTACTTTGATTCTAATATCAAAATACAAAGAATAAAGTATTCGGAATTTGCAGATGGGCGTTTTGGTTCGGATAATATCGGAAAGATAGTAAGATATATTAAAGAGGTGAAAGAACCGACTATCGTCCATATAAAAGAGCTGGAGCTATATTTTGAAGATCAGATTGCACAAAAACTTGAGAATAAAAAAGAATCGATATTAAGAATTAAAAATGCCGTTACTGATAATCACAATATAATATTGATAATTAGCGGGGAAAAGAATGATTTGGAGTCTATTTTCTCCTCATATAATGATTTTTATTACGGTTTATTGCAATATCATCTCAAATTGACAGATGTAAAACAATCAAAAGTCACAGAAATGATCTTAAACCGTTTAGTTGATTATAATTTCGAAGATGGATTCAGTGAGGCGCTTGAAAACTATGTTCAGATCAAATATGTTTCAAGCGAACTCAAAAGCAAGGCATTTGTGGATAAGACTGTAACAGATATAGTATTTAACCACTTTAAGAAAAAATATGACGCCTCTATGCTGTTGTCGATAGCTGATTTGCCAAGTTTGAAAGAAAAACGTGATCGTCAGAGTATCTGGAATGATATAAATATGCTTACGGGTCTTGAAGGCGTAAAAAAAGAGCTTGCAATGCTTGAAAAGCTCTTGGATTTTCAGATGACCAAATCGAAAATAAGCAGTTCTGGTAAGGGAAGTTTACCTGCGATGCATATGGTATTTATGGGCAATCCTGGTACAGGAAAAACTACTGTGGCAAGATTGATGGCAGAGATGCTCTACAGCTTTGGGCTTATAAGGATGAACAAGGTCGTGGAGGTAAGCGCAAAAGATATGATAGGACAATATGTTGGTCATACGGCGCCTCTTACAGCAGCAAAATGTGAGTCTGCATATGGTGGAGTACTGTTTATTGACGAAGCATACAATTTGGCTCCCGCTGAAGGTAGTTCAAGTGTATTTAGAGACGAATGCGTCACTGAATTAATAAAGCAAATGGAAGATAACCGCGAAGACCTTGTTGTAGTATTGGCAGGATATACAGAACCAATGATGCATATGCTTGATACAGCAAATCCTGGTTTGAAGTCGCGTATTACCAAATTTATCGAGTTTGAGGACTATTCACCGCAGCAGCTTGTAGATATATTTCTTAAATTGGCTTACTCTGATGATATGCAGCTATCAGACTCATTTATAAATAAGCTGACAGGGATCATAGAGATAGAGAGAGTAAAACCTGGTTTCGGAAACGCACGAGCAATGCGTACGCTATATGAAACTGTGATTCAGAATCATGCCATTAATGTGTATGGTAAAAATGACAGAAAAACGATACTGACATTAACAGAAAAGGATCTTCCTTATTATAATAGCTAATATGCGTATATCTGATATGATCAGCATCAGGAAACAAAAGGATCATTTGCTGCCTAAAAAAGTTTACACCTCGTTCCTAAAAAGTTTAAAAATGGCACTTTTCTGGCTGCATTAGAATTGATTGGATTTGATTTCATCAGACTTGCAGATTTTATCGAAATAAGTTTTCAAAAATCATAGTAATAGAATACAGGATTGATAAGTGGAGTTGACTGCGGCGAGCAGTTGCTCCACTATTTTTATTGCTGAGAAACTCATATAAGTTATGATGACTTCCAATTCAAATATGAGTCTGCACAAAGCCGCAGTTCCCTTTGGTGTTATGCTCACGCAGCATCACCAAGGGGAGATAGGCGTTTACTTTACGGTTTAAAACCTTCCGGGAACGCATATCAAATTCCTGAAGGCTCACGGCTTGCAGGGTGGCAGGGGCACACACGCTCTTGACGAATGTCTTTAACGTGTCAGTTTGAAAGGAGAGATTTTATGTCAAAAACCAAGTCAATATCGTACCAGGTAAGGGGGATACTCAGCAGCAAAGTCCGCATCGGGCTTTCAAGGAAAGAGGTCAAGCGTCGCAACGGCGGGAAGTCACCGTACATCCACAGCTTTGACACTTACAACACTTATGCCGACAAGGCGACCGCTTTCGGTGAATGGGTCAAGGCGGTCTATGGTGAACGAGATGTTACGCAGATGCGCAGGTATGTCAAGCCGTACCTCGAGAGCCTCACCGCAAGGGACTTGTCGCCGTTCTCGATAAGAACATACGCACAGGCTCTTGCTAAATTGTACGGCTGCGAGAGCACAGATTTCAAGTTTGATTTTGCTCCGAGAACAAGGTCTGTTATCAAGCGTTCCCGCAATGCTGTAAAGAATTATGATCCTAAGCATTACAGGCACATCACCGGGTTCATTGATGCAACCGGGCTTCGTCGCCACGAGGTGCTGGCAATAAAGCGCAATGAGATATACTTCCGTGATGGTGTGCTCTATGTATTCGTGCGGCAGGGCAAGGGCGGCAAGCAGCGTGAGGTGCCGATACTTGTCGAGGACGAAGCGACTGTACTCACTGCAAGGGACAGGGTGACAGGCGACGACGAAAAGCTGTTCAAAAAGGACGAGATACCGACCCGTGTTCCGTGCCACGCCCACAGGGCAAAGTTTGCAGCAAGACGGTACAAGAAGCTCGCACGACCGATAGAAGATGTACCACGCAATGAGAGATATGTCTGCCGCAAGGATATGAAAGGCTTGGTGCTGGACAAGGCGTCGATGCAGCAGGTGAGCAAGCTGCTGGGGCACAACCGCATAGGTATCATAGCAAGCAATTACTCATATCAGATGGGCTAACGAAAAATGCCCTCCGCCAATGTGACGAAGGGCTGTCAAGTAATTACTTGCCGCTGCGCAAGCGGTTTGTGCGGTAATTTTCCCATTCAGATGCCATTCCTACCGCACGGGCACACGCACCTATGTGCGTCGTATTTTAGGCTCGGTCCCCGACCACGAGCAAGAGGTCGAACGACAAGATGACGTTGTCCTCTTGAGTCTATAATACCACAAATAAAATCCCAATGTTTTTTCTATAATAGATTTTTTTTGAAAAATCAGTGTTACCATAATGTTTACTTCCAATTTATCAAATCATCAAAAGCGACTGCTTTCGCCTATCTACGCTGAATTCTCAATTTTGACAGTAAAAAACTATTATAATAAATCTTGGTTTTGCTCATACTGTTTTAAGCCTCCCAACTATAGATAATATTAATAATAGTAACCGAGCTGTTCCAAGACGATTATACTATATAATTTGATTGTTTTCAAGTTTTTGTAAGCATTGTTCAAGACGAGTCAATAAAATGAGACTGCGGGAACAGTTACTTATAAGTTAATATCCATACATCTCAAAATCAGATGCTGTGCGGCAATAGTCAGATTGTGCAAAAACACCCTCCGACAGCACGGAGGGTGACGCTTGCGGCGGGTGGGAGTGCCATTATTCTATTGTACCCGTCACCGCTTAAAGAGCCTGTGTGCACCAGTTTCGGTGAGCAGTGACGAAAGTGACGGAGCAGTTCAACTCTTGATATATATTTGTTTGCATATATACTCATATAGTATATATCTTTTCCATTGCGCACAAAGGATTCAAAGTATCGTCAGTGCCGTCACGGTTATGCTTTAAGCGCCGTAAATACGGAGTTTCTGCTTTGACGCTGTCGGTGAGACGAGATAACATAGGTGATGATATACAGCGTCAAAGCAGGTAAGCCGCAGCACTGTTCTTGAGCGTGACAGGCAGGTATGTACCGCTGTTTTTGTGCACAGCGATTGGCGTTGCTCCCGAGGCTTTGAGCGAATCAAGCACCTCGGTTTTGAACTTGTTGCGTGAATAGCCGCACATTCTGCCCATATTGTCGGTGTACCACTTTTTGAAAGCCTCGAACAACTTTGTGACAGTTATGTTGTCACTGTAATCCTTACGCATCTCGCAGCACTCTTTGCAGAATGTCCTGACAGGGCTGTTCCTGTCTTTGTAAGCCTCAAGGCTTTGCAGTATGCTGTTAGGCAGCGGCAATTCATAATTGTTGTCTATAAGTCTGTGTAGTGCAGGGATAAGCATATCCGATATTATCGATGTGCGTTCAGCAAACATTTTATCCAGCAGATGCTTGTCCTGTCTGCAAACAGGTATCACGCTCTTGCATTCAAACGGGAGCATCCTGTTGTACACCCAGTCGCCCCTGTCACCGCTGAAAGAGGGCAGGGCATTTGCACAGAACCACAGCAGTCCTTTGTACTTGTACCTGATAGCGTTTCGCCCTTTGAATTCGAGGAAAACATCATCTCCGCCCGTGATGTTCTTGAAGATCTTGAGCTCAGTAACGCTGACGAATGACATATCCCCCGAGCCGTACAGCCGCTTTTGATAGAGAGAGCTTGTGCCGAATCGAGCTTCAAGGTCTGACAGGTCGCCTGCAGAGCAGTTGTCAGCACCCAACATCTTTTCGGTCAGAGCTTTAGCTTGACTTTTCCCCGTGTCACCATCGCCGTACATAAACAGTGCTTTTTTGAGCCTGTACCCTGCGATGTTGGATATACACGCAGCCATATACTCAAGCAGCAGTTCCGCCTTTTGCTCATCACCCGAAAGCTCGGTGAGATACCCGACAAAATTCGGACAGGCAGCGGTGTTGGGCTCGTACCTGCAAGGCAGCTGTATAGTGGACAGGACATCGGGGGAGTGCGGCAGCAGTTTCCTTTGTGAGATGCTGTAAAGACCGTTCTCAAAGTTGATCATGTCCTCGTCGGCATTTAGCTGCTCTTCACCGACAAATTGCATATCTGTTTTCAAGTCCTGCATGACCTCTTTAACATCTCGCATTCTGAGTATCGAGCGGTCAAAGTCAGTGATGAATTTTTTGATATAGCCTTGCAGGATATTATCTGTTATCGGCTTGTAAACACCACCGTCATACCAGAATATCCGGTCATTATCGGAAAAGCGGTCGTGCGTAATGATGTATCGGTAGTTGCTGCGGATATGCTCTGCAAGCAACGGACAGCTGACTTTGTAGGTGACCTGCCCGTCTTTTCTTGCGTTAGCAATGATGTACGGGTAGCCGCTTGTGTCTTTGATCATACAAGGCTCGGGCTTGCTGCACTTCGAGCTGCCAAGTGCCGTTTTTTTGTATTCGCTCATCTTGGCATCAAAATCATGTGTCAGCCTGAATTGCTTGGCGGCCTGCCGCAGTGCGATGATGTGATCGGTCATCTGTACTGAGCTGTCAAAGCTGTATATCATCTCGTACAGTGCCTCGCAGCCGAGCAGTTGCTGCGGTGTCAGCTTGTCGGTGATAACTTTTCCGCTGTCATCAAACAGTTCCTTACAGCCTGCGGTGATAACAGACCTGCAAAGCTTAGCAAGTGCTGTGCCGTAGAGTTGATCGGTTTGGCGTGCGGCACGGAACATTTTTGCCATGTTGCCGCTTGTGCGTGCATCGTTGATTATACGCTCAACTGCCTGCACCTGTCGCTCGTCACGGCGGTTAGATGCGTCGATAAAAAGCTCATCATAGTCCATCGTTGTCACCTCCTTGTTATGTAGTCTGAGAGGGTACTCTCTCACATATAGTGCAAAAACGCGATCTTGTTGCATTGAAACGTGCAACAAATAATGAGATATGTCTTAATTAAATGATAAATCATTTGTTTGCACAGTTAGCAGCAGCTCTGTTTGTGCAGGCTACACATTAAATATAGTGCAGGTCTACTTTACCGTTGCGTAAGTATTCGAGCAAAGCAATGTAGTTGATTATGTATTTTCTCCCAAATTTTAGATGTGGAATCTGGTTTTGGGCACAAAGCAGGCGAAGCCTGTACTCTCCCAAGCCGTATATGCCGTCGATGGCAAGCTTTTTGGCTGCCTCCGGGATAGTCAGCAGCATTACTGGTCTGTTGTCGCCGTATCTCATGATAAAAACTCCTTTCTTTTGTTAACAAAAATGATCGTATGATAGTTGACAAACGGATATATAAATGCTATATTGATGGTATATGATGTTATTTTCGGTTATCAATATCATGTTGCACCTGATCTCGCTTGTCTTGATTATATTATACAGCCAACTTATTTGCTTGTAAATAGGGGTAACCGCATTAATTAACAAACGGCTATACTTTTTTTAAGCATCATATAAAAATGTAACGTTCGGTTATATTTTGTGAAGGGAGTATATAAAAATATGAGTAAGTTACCAGAAAGACTAAAAGAGTTGAGGGAAGAAAAAGGGTTGAGCCGGAGGGCGTTGGTCGAAATTCTTTGTAATGATATGCTTGTAGCAACAACTCCATCATCGTATGGACGCTATGAAAAAGGGAAAAGGACGCCGGATGTTGAACTGTTGACTAAGCTTTGCTTATATTATAATGTATCATTTGATTATATTTTAGGAATAACAAATGTGCGAACACCTGATCCGGATGTTTTGGCTGCCAGTGAAACAACAGGTCTTTCACCCGAAGCGGTGAGTACACTGCAGCAATATGCTGAATCCAGTGAATTCGGATTGCTTGATGTGATTGAGGTGCTTATTGACGATTATACACTGCTTGAGTATATGTATAATTATTTGTTATCCACTGAGGATTTTCATACATATACCGACCCCCAAAATCCTGTCAATGGTCTTTACCTTGGCGTTTATCAATTTTCAGAGTATAAACTGAGAGACGTATTTTTATTTAATATCAATGAGCAATTAGCAAAATTAAAGGAAAAGATTGCAAATGATTCAACACATAAAAGGGCCAAGTATAAGCCCGGTCCTTGAAAGCTGAAAGGAGGCATTTTTATGGCATCAATACGCCCAAGAAAGAATAAAAACGGAGAAATCACATCTTACCAAATAAGAGTTTTTAAGGGCTATGGCACAGACGGTAAAGAGCTGAAGCCCTACACTGCGACGTTCAAGCCCGATCCGAATAAAACCGAGCGTCAAAACCAGAAAGACCTCAACAAGTTCGCCGTGGAGTTTGAGGATAAATGTAAAAAAGGCTTAGTCGCAGATGCTAACCAAACCTTTGCTGAGTATGCTGAATATGTTATGACGCTGAAGAAAAACATTGGAACAAAGCACCGCACTCTTGTTCGTTATGCCGAGCTGATGAAAACGATCAACATATTCATCGGCTATATGAAACTTGCCGATATCCGTCCGCAGCACCTTAATAATATGTACGATGCCTTGCTTAAAGACGGCAATGGGAATGCGATCACTCGTGCAAAGTTCAAAACAGACTTCAAGGATCATCTGAGAAAGAAAAAGCTCACCCAGGCGGAGCTTTCAAGACGGTCGGGCGTACCTGCATCTACTATCTCAGCACTTGCCAAAGGGCAGAGTATTTGTGCCGAGAACGCCGAAAAGATAAGCACGGCTTTGGAATGCAATGTCAAAGAGCTGTTTAGTATTTCAAAAGAAAGCCGCGGACTTTCTCCGAAAACAGTCCTCGAACATCACAGGCTTGTTTCTGCCGTTATGTCTATTGCAGAAAAAGAAATGCTGATACTCTATAACCCCGCACGCCGAGCCTCACCGCCTAAGGTGGCAAGCAAGGAACCAAACTATTTTCAGATAGATGATGTACTGAAGATCCGTGAGTGCCTTGAAAGGATACCTTTGAAATGGAAGGTCATCACACACCTTCTGCTCATAACGGGATGCCGAAGGGGAGAGATAGCAGGCTTGAAATGGGAGACGGTCGATTGGGAAAACCATCAGCTGTATATCTGCCGAACGCTGTTGTACTCGCCCGATATAGGCGTTTATGAGGAAACTCCGAAAACTCGCAGCGGCTATCGGTATATAGCTCTTCCGACTGAAACTATGCAGCTGCTCAAGGAGTACAAGCAGTATTATGATAATATGAGTATAAAGTGGGCAGACCGCTGGCACGATACAGGTTATCTTTTTGTTCAGGAGAAAGCCGAAAATGCAGGCAAACCGATCAATCCCGACGGCATCACCGCATATCTGAATGACTTTTCCGAGAAGTACGACCTGCCGCATATCAATCCCCACGCATTCAGACACACTCAGGCATCACTGCTTTACTACGGTGGAATGGACAGCGTGAGCATCAGCAAACGCCTCGGACACAGCAAGGTCAGCACCACGACCGACCTTTACGCTCACATCATAAGACAAGCCGATGAACGCAACGCCGAGTGCATCGCTGATACAGTTCTGCGTTCAAACCGTATAGAGATAAGCAGAAAAGAAAACAGGGCATAAATAAATGCGTACCTGGACAAAACATGGACAAGATACGCAAAATCAGCATATTATATTGATGAATAAAAAGAGCACGCAACTGCGCAAATAGCGTAACTGCGTGCTTTTTGTATGGTTGCGGGAGCAGGATTTGAACCTACGACCTTCGGGTTATGAGCCCGACGAGCTACCGAGCTGCTCCATCCCGCGATATGCTCACCAATTTGGTGCTTAATTATTATATCACAACCGGGGCTTCTTGTCAAGCACTTTTTTTACATTTTTGCAAGGCGGAGAGAAATCCGCCTATCTGCGTGCGTTTTGGCACACAAAATATTGGACCGGTGTGTAAAATCGACGGAAAGAAGGTGCCTTATTTGTTAAAAAAGTACATTGACTTTTGCCCTGTTATAATGTATACTTGATAATGCTTTATTGGGTAAAAGCATAAAAGCATTAAACCGATAAAGAGCTTGTTGAAGCCGATCGGAGCTGTCCTTGATACAGTATATGTGCTTTGCCCGAGAATATTCACGATCAGGGGTGTTTTTGTTGGTATTGAGATGGGTAGTGCTTGTGGTGTACCTTGCGCTGATGATAGGCATCGGCGTTTACTACCAGAAGAAGTCCGCAAGCGTAAATGACTTTGTACTTGGCGGACGCGGCATAGGACCGTGGTTCACGGCGTTTGCGTACGGTACATCGTATTTTTCGGCAGTAATATTCGTAGGCTATGCAGGCAAGTTCGGCTGGAGCTATGGAGTTGCGGCAACGTGGGTCGGCATAGGCAACGCGCTTATCGGCTCGCTGCTCGCTTGGCTGGTGCTCGGCAAGCGTACAAGGATAATGACAAAGCATATCGAGGCAAAAACTATGCCCGAGTTCTTTGAAAAGCGCTATAATTCCAGAGCGCTGAAGATAGTCTCGGCGCTGATAGTTTTCGTGTTCCTTATCCCGTATACCGCATCGGTGTACAACGGCCTTTCAAGACTGTTTGAAAAGGGCTTCGGCATACCGTATAAATACTGCATACTTGGTATGGCGGTGTTCACAGCAATATATGTTATCCTCGGCGGATATAAGGCAACAGCGCTGAATGACTTCATTCAGGGAATAATAATGCTTGTGGGTATAGCAGCAGTCGTGCTTGCGGTGCTTGGCGAACACGGCGGACTTTCCGAATCGCTTGAGCTTATGGGCGAAATGCCCGATTCAAAGGGTAATACGGGTACGCTCAATACGCTGTTCGGACCCGACCCGATAAACCTCGTGGGAGTCGTTATACTCACCTCGCTGGGTACCTGGGGACTTCCGCAGATGGTGCAGAAATTCTACGCCATCAAGGACGATAAGTCCATCAAGACGGGAACAGTCGTATCGACCGTCTTTGCAGTCGTTGTCGCAGGCGGATGCTACTTCCTGGGTGGCTTCGGCAAGCTGTTTATGGACGCAGACGCAAAGGGCGGCCCCGTTGAAGGCTTTGACGCGATAGTTCCGCATATGATGGAAAAGCTCCCGACCCTGCTGTTCGGCATCGTCATCGTGCTGGTGCTTTCAGCATCAATGTCAACTCTTTCGTCACTTGTGCTGACATCAAGCTCGTCACTCACAATAGACCTCATCAAGCCTCTTTCAAAGAATATGGACGAAAAGAAAGAGCTTAAAACGATGCGCGCACTTATCGCGGCGTTCCTTATCATATCAGTGGTCATCGCGATATTCACCCTCGAAAATCCGCAGACAGTCATCTCAACGCTGATGTCTATCTCGTGGGGCGCGCTTGCAGGTGCCTTCCTCGCACCGTTTATGTACGGACTCTTCTGGAAGGGCGTTACCAAAGCCGCCGTAATGACCAGCTTTATCTGCGGCGTCGGCATAACGACCGTGCATATGTGCCTGTATACGCTCAAATGGGGCAACCTTGACCTGCCTCAGACTCTGGGCGGACTCAGCCTTGCATCACCGATAAATGCAGGCGCGTTCGCAATGCTGTTCGGACTTGTCATCGTGCCGATAGTTTCGCTGATAACAAGGCAAAAGCCCGAGGATAAAGCAAATACCGAAAAGGTGTTTGAGTGCTACAATGAGCAGGATAAGACATCTGCAACAGAAAAAGCATAAACGGCAGAGGTCATCACACGCAGATGACCTCTTGTTAATTTATAAATCATTAACACAAATTCTCCAAGTCTGTGTTATAATGTCTTAATGGAGATAAGCTGTTATCCCCTGCATCTTATGTTTGAAGGAGTGAAAAAGTGTGAAAAAGCATCTGCATATGGGCGTCTTTGTTTTGCTGATATCGCTTGTGCTGCTGGGCGGCGCTTTTATCGCACTCAACATCAAGGTCGGTCACGACTCCGATACCCCGTTCACCGTGAATATAGATGCAAGCCAGCCGCAGGGGAAGAACGAGTATACCATAAATACGATAATCTCGAAAAACTGGATAAATGACGAGGGACAGGATTATCAGAACTACGGCGCGCAGTACGATACTACCGTGCGCAATAATACCGATTATGACATCATCAAGTGGAAGATAACCATCGACGTCCCCGAAAAGCAGAATATCATCGTTGACAGCTACTGGAACGGCGACTATAAATTCGAGGACGGCAAGATAATCTTCACCGCAGGCGAAAAGGTCGACCCGATACCGCCCGGGCAGGACGTATCATTCGGCGCGGTCATAATCTCCGACGGACTGATGAAGCTCGATAAGTACGAGTTCACAGGCTGCAAGGATAAGCCGATAACGCACTATTTCACCTTCTGGGCGATAATGGTGCTGTTCATAGTGTGGTCAACATCTGTCGTTGCGTATATCATCTACAGGATACGCGAGGCAGGCTACGAGCGCAACGAGCGCATAAAGGATAATATAATCTCGCAGGCGATGAACGCTATCGCAAACCTTGTCGATGCAAAAGACCCGTATACAAAGGGTCACTCGACCAGAGTTTCCTACTATACGCAAAAGATCGCCGAGAAAATGGGTCTGCACGAAACAGAGGTCAAAAACCTGGGCTATATCGCGCTTATGCACGACTGCGGAAAGATCGGCATACCCGATAATATCCTCACCAAGCCCGCAAGGCTGACAGATGAAGAGTTTAAGATAATGCAGGGTCATACTACCTACGGCGGCAAGGCGCTGGAGGAGTTCACCTCAATGGACGGTATCGTCGAGGGCGCGCTGTACCACCACGAAAGATATGACGGCAAGGGCTACCCGAAAAAGCTTAAAGGCGAGAATATACCGCTGTATGCAAGGATAATCGGTGTTGCCGATGCGCTGGACGCTATGAACAGCGACAGATGCTACCGACCGCACCTCAAACCCGAGGTCATCAAGCAGGAGCTTAAAAAGAATTCGGGCTCGCAGTTTGACCCCGATATTGTCGAGTGTGCGCTTGAACTTATCGAGGACGGCGTTATCAAGCTCGGCACGGATAAGGATAAGAAATAATAAAGCAATAAAATACCAACATAAAAAACCGACTGCTCCTCACAGTCGGTTTTTGTTGTTTTATTCAGCCGATTCTGTTGTGTTATGCAGATTGCATTCCTTGACAGTCACCTTGTTCTCGATATATCCAGAGCGCAGCCTGTATCCAAGCTCCAAAGCCTTCTGCTCGTCTTCAATGCCTGAAATTAAGCACGAACCGTCGGTGATAGGCTCATTCACTCTTGGCGAGTTAACAGCCTTTCCATCAAGCCATATCGTAATGGTTCCGCGTGTTTTCGCAAGCTCAGTTGTCGCTTCTTTGAACTTTTCACTGCCTTCGTCTGTCAGCTCCATTCTCACTTCCAATTGATCTTTGCCCGTTTCATAATCAACCAAATTTACGCGCTGCGCATTATTTATCTCGTCTTCGGTCAGAACAAGCTCGCCGTCAGGCTTGTCGCCCTTTCTCATCTCGACCTTGTTCGGCAAAGCGGTGAACTCCATGAACTGTGACGACAGGTTTGCCGTGTTGTTGAAATAAATAGTCACCGTCTTGTCATCGTGGTTGGTCTGCATCTGATGTTCAACATTGGAGCAGCTGCTGTTTTTATTCCCGAAACATCTCTCAATGCGCTGTTCAAGCTGCTTTGCGACCTCTGTCAGTTCCTTTTCGCTACTCGTGCCCTCCACCGCAAACGTGATGTGGCTGTCGTACTGGCTCTCCAAGGGCTTGTCGGAATCGCTGCTGCAGCCCGTCAGAAGCAAAGCTGCCGCGAGTGCTGTTGTCAAAACCGCCTTAAACCTGATTTTCATTTTTGTGTCCTCCTGTTTTTTGAAAAAATCTGTCTTGAAATGCA
>Ga0256404_1005241_pt1 | contig 23253 bp, 18 predicted proteins | sample RumenRJG_01DNA_FD_185990 | JGI IMG/M metagenome (GOLD analysis project Ga0256404, IMG submission 185990) | Bovine rumen microbial communities from Lethbridge, Alberta, Canada - RJG_01 | ecosystem: Host-associated > Mammals > Digestive system > Stomach > Rumen | place: Canada: Alberta | collected... | reverse complement strand
TCCATTTTAGTCATTTTACCGTGGACATCATTTATATAAAAAATACTTGTATTCACTTTATTTTGTGTACTTGTATTTTTTGTATTTACGGTTGATACTGCCTCAATCATTTTATGCCGCCTTATTATTTTTTATTTCTTGGTATACTCTTAGACCTTCACTCCAAATGTCGTTATCATCTTCCATCTTGCCATCCAAAACGGATTGGGGAAGTGCGGCATGGTGAATTTTAGGAACTAAATAATCTTCTGAATATGTAATAGGTTTTGACAATCCGTCATCTGTATCATTGCAAACAAAGATCATTTTGCCGTTTTTATCATATTTTACATCAGTTATCGTAATTTCATGCCCATTAATTATCACGTTATTTTCGTCAGTTTGAGTATAACCGATAATTACATCGTGACCCATGTTCAATGAAGCTGTTATCTGTTGTTTTATTGTTTCAAAATCTGTTTCGTATCCTACAAGTTTAGAATTTTCATCAACTTTCTGATAAGTTACGGAAGTCTTGTTTTCGTTTTCAACAATTGATTCTGTAAATGTTTTTTCAAATTCAATCAATCCTTTATCATTTTGGTTGAATTTCCCTTTTCTTTTATCTGAAAGTGAGTTGTAGGACTGTTCAGAGCCTACATTCATAAATGCGGACTGCATTAACACATCAAGAGAAGAGCGTTCACCTTTGTCTCTATGTGTTGTCTGAATTGTTGCACGCATCAAAGCATTTTTGTCCGGAGCAATTTTTAATACTGCATTGTTGTAATCTTTCATTTCATATGGTATTTCAAATGCATTCAACAACCATACCGAATCCATAACATTATCTGTCAAATTTTTCAATTGAATTGTTTTTTCTACGGCTAAGTCCGGTGAGCTTAAACCTGCTGCAAATCTTGCGAATTCAGCCGGATAATTTTTTGCTAAATTAAACTCAATGCTTGCTGCAACACAAGTTCCCGAATGCTCAATATTAATTTCTTCCTGTGCGAATTTCAAGGAGCTTGAATTTGCTTGTTTGCCGTCAAGGAATAAATTAACTGCAGCTACCTGATAACCTTTCGGAATATCTCCAAATTGTTGGGTTATTGAATACGGATTCGTAATAGCGTCAACGGTGTTCTTGATAATTTCCTTAGAGCTTAAACCCTGGGCACGTTTGGAGGATGCAATCAAATATAAATTATCCAAAACCGTTGATCTGTCATTTGAACGATTGCTCAAGAGGACTCCGTTTTTAAGCATAGTTTCAATTTTTTTCTTAGTTTGCTTATCAACATTTGTTAAAACGGTATTGTATTTAGAAATTTCATCTTTATTATTTAAACTAGTTCTAATATTGTCAGGGCGTCTGCCTTCTCCAAAGGATAATGTATTTGTCGTTGAAGTTGTAACATTAGCTGGCATGGTATTTTCTGTATTGCTAACTTTACAATTAAGCCTTGCCACGTTAGTTGTGCTATTATGAGGTTGTAGATTATTTATTGATAATGAATACACGATACTACTCCACTACATGTATATTAAAACAGAAGCATATAAAAATTTGCTAAAATTTTTAAAAAATACTAATTTTTGTAACAAAAGGTAAAATTTTGAATTTGAAGAATGACATAAAATTTAAATATATGACACCGGAAGAGATAATAATATCGGTTGATAGACTTACCCGCTTTAAGGATCCGGCAGAAAAATATATTAGAGTTTTTAAAGATATAATTTCTGGTCATTTGTTATTACCTTCTATTAAAAAAAATCAAATCGAAACCCTTAATCCGGCTAATTTGAAAGAATATGTTGAAATTATAATCAATAAATCCTTAGAGAATTTTGGTTTTGAATTGAATAATAATTTTGTAATTAACCAGAAAATTTATGAATATGAAAATTCTATATTTGAAATTTCGGATGAAATAAATTGTTTAATTGATAATAAAATTAATTATTTTGCGATTATAGAACTCTTAAAAGAGGATCTTCCATTCAATTTGAAATGGCTGAAAACGCTTCAATCAGATAAATCCGGCGTGGAATTAAGAGAAAAATACGTCCTTATCTATCCGGTTGAAAAAGTAGTCTTAACGGAAGGTATTACAGAAGAAATTTTACTTCCAAAATTTGCAAAAATTCTTGATTGTGATTTTGGGAAAAAGGGAATTTATGTTATATCTGCAGGTGGTAAAAACCAAGTGGTTAAATATTTTTACAAGTATTCTCAAATTCTTAAAATTCCCATATTTGTATTATTAGATAATGATGCACAATTTAACCAAAATCAAATTACTCCTAAGTTGAGAGCTAATGATTATGTTCATATTTTAGATTCTGGAGAATTTGAAGATCTTTTTCCTGAAAAATTAATTAAAAAAGCCCTAAATCATCAACTCGCTAATATTTCAATAATTGATTCCGATATTTTGAATCAAAATATTCCAATGACAAAGCGTTTAGAAGAAATATTTCGCACTCGTGGATTGCACGAATTTAAAAAATCTGAATTTGCCCAAAGCGTTAAACAGTTGTCGCTTACTAAGGAGGATCTTTCAGATGAAATACATCAGGTTATTGCTGAAATTGTTCAAAAAAAATCCCTCAGTTGCTGAGGGGAAAAATTTGTCAGGGAAAATATAGGATAGAAATTTGAACTCTCTTCTTTAAACGTTACTCTTAATCTCTTAATATCTCTCGTGATATTTAATGTTCTCTTGTATATATAAAGTATATACAAGCCTATATATTTCAAATCTTAATAAAAATGTTACAAATCTTAATATAGTTTAGGAATAATAACTTGTAAAATTTTATTTCAGGGACTTGAAAATATTTCGGTTATAATGTATAATTTGAATATAGAGTAAAAAAAGGAGTTAAGGCCAATGTCCGGAAACCCAGTATTCATCAGTGTTTTATCCCCGGGGGGGGGGGGTGCAAGCCAGTCGTAGCAAGGGTTTTGGGCTGCCACTTGGTTGGATGTGTTGGAAATTTTGGAAGTTTTTAGAATTATTTTGTCATTATGACAAGGTAATTTATTACCGACTGCTGAATAGTCATTATGGCGGAGTGCAAATCCGCTACAATGACACCAACTTGTTATTAAAAAAAGTAAGAAAAGAAATGAACGAAATAAAAAATATGGAGGAACAAACATGAACAAAGATTTAAAACAAATTAACAATTCCAAGAGAAAGTCAGGATTTACCTTGGCGGAGGTTTTTTCAGTACATCCGAAAGATGGCCGCAAGCAAGCATTTACCTTGGCGGAGGTTTTTTCAGTACATCCGAAAGGTGGCCGCAAGCAAGCATTTACCTTGGCGGAAGTTCTTATTACCCTTGGAATCATTGGCGTTGTAGCGGCGATGACGTTGCCGACGTTGATTACTAAATATCAAAAGGAAGTTGTTAGGAATCAATTTAAAAAATCATTTGCAACTATACAAAATGCGATAAACCAAGTGCAGAATGATGAAGGAAGACTTATTGAATGCCATTATGGAGGACCCGTAACATCTGCTGCAACAGGTGAATGCACTTTTTTATTTCGTGAAATTCAAAAGAAATTAAATGTTGTTCGCTCATGTAATGGTAATGCTTTACGTGATGGATGTGTAAAGGAAATGCCACAATTTGCAGTTTTTACCGGTGGTGGATGTGGCGGATTTTCTCAAGAGGTTATTGAAAATATATCAAAAGTTTACATGCTTTCTGACGGTTCATCAATTATTACTTATAGGACTGGCCATATGCCATTATTCATGCTAGATGTAAATGGTATAAAAGGGCCAAATGAGAGTGGAAAAGATATTTATTCCTTATTAATCTGTGAAAAAAGTGGAAGTTTATCTATTGATTGTAGGCACCTGTATGGTAACAATAATCCCAAGGTTTATATAAATGCATGTATAGCGAACGATCCCAATGATAAAGTGTATTTTAGGACTCTTGATGAAATATTTAAATAATTAAAAAACTGGGTTAAACAAAAATGTTTGACCCAGTTTTTTTGTCATTTTAATGAATTTTAGTGACTCAAAGCTTCTGATTTTTCAAGAGCGAATGATTTATTAGCTCTGGTATTTATTTCATTTTCAATGATAGAAATGAATTCATCGACTTTGAAAGTACCTATTTGCCCGATACCTCTTGCACGAACGGCAACTGTTCCTGATTCAATTTCTTTATCGCCGATTACGCAAACGTAAGGGATTTTTTTATCTTGAAGTGATTCACGTATTTTGTAATTCATGCTTTCTGATCTGTCGTCAAGATTTGCCCTTATGCCGATATCACGCATTTTTTTATAAACTTCTTCTGCATAATCGGTGTGCTTATCGTTTGAAATTGGAACGATGTTTACTTGAGTTGGAGCAATCCAGGTTGGGAATGCGCCTGCATAGTGTTCTATCAGCAATCCATGGAATCTTTCCATTGAACCGAATACAACACGGTGAAGCATTACAGGAGTTTTCAATTGGCCATCTTTATCTTGATATTTGATATCGAATCTTTGAGGAAGATTAAAATCCAGTTGGATTGTTGCACATTGCCAAGTTCTACCAATCGCGTCTTTAACTTTGAAATCGATTTTCGGGCCATAGAATGCTCCGTCGCCTTCGTTAATTTCGTATTCCATACCGCGGCGATCCATTGCTTCCTTAAGTCCTTTTTCAGCTAAATTCCAATTTTCCAAAGAGCCAACATAGCTTTCCGGACGGGTGGAGAGTTCAACTTCAAAATCCATTTCAAATATTGCCATAGTATCTGCAACAAAATCAATGATATTATTGATTTCGTCAACTAACTGTTCCGGGGTACAGAAAATGTGAGCATCATCTTGAGTAAATCCTTGAACACGGGTTAAACCGCCAAGTGCTCCGGATTTTTCTTTTCTGTATACAGTTCCTAATTCAGCCATTCTCAAAGGCAATGAGCGATAAGAATGTCTGCTTGATTGATAAACAAGTATGTGGAACGGACAATTCATAGGTTTTAGGACAAGTTGTTCATCGGAATCTTCTTCTTTTTCGAGGAAGAACATATTATCTTTGTAGTGCCCCATATGGCCTGAGATTTCCCATAATTTTGATTTTGCGATATGTGGAGTATTCACTATTACATAACCGCGTTTTCGGTGTTCAGTTCTCCAATAGTTTTCAATTTCTTCTCTGATTACTGCCAAATTTGGGTGCCATAAAACCAATCCTCCGCCAATTTCTTCTCTTACAGAGAATAAGTCAAGTTGGGAGCCGAGTTTTCTGTGGTCACGTTTTTCAGCTTCTTCAATCATGTGAAGATAATTGTCCAAGTCTTCTTTATTCCAATATGCAGTTGCATAAATTCTCTGGAGCATTTTATTTTTTTCATTTCCTCTCCAGTAAGCACCTGCAACTTTAAGAAGTTTGAACGCATTAGTTTTGATGTATGAAGTATTTGGAAGATGAGGGCCAGCGCAAAGATCGTTAAAATATGAATTTCCGTCTTTGTCACGAGTTACATACAAGGTTGGGTTATCGTTTCTGTGTTCTTCCAAAAGCTCAGCCTTGTAAATTTCACCTTCAGCTTTGAATTCTGCAATTTGTTTGTCTACGTCTTGCACGTAAACTTTTTCAAATGTGAGATTTTGCTTCACAATGTTTTTCATTTCTTCTTCGATTTTTGCTAAATCTTCGGTTGTGAATGCGTGACCGTCTGTGAGGTCAAAATCGTAGTAAAATCCGTCTGCGGTTGCAGGCCCAATAGCTAACTTTGCTGATGGGAACAGTTTTTGAACCGCTTGTGCCATAACGTGTGAAGTCGAGTGCCTCAATACTCTTAAAGTTTCTTCGTTTTTTTCCATTTTTCTATCCTTTCCGCTTCAATCGAAAACCCTCGGAAGAAGCAATTTTACGGGGTGGATCCCCCTAACTGATTTACAATTAAAATATTACATCAACAATATTTTTTGACAAGTTATCTAAATTTTATGATAGTATATTAGTATGTTAAAAGCTATTGTTAAGTATTTGATTCTATTATCAGTAATTTTATTAACCAATATATCTTTGGCGAGTGAATTAACAGATGATTACGTTGATATGGCATCTGAATGGGCGACAAGCGGTGATTACGGGAAGGCTTTGGATAATATACATAATGCCCTTAAAATTGAACCTTCCAACAGAGAACTTTTGAAGATAAAATTAACACTTGAGCAAATAGTAAATCCAGATAAGTTTTCTGGTAGTGGTCAAGTATTTTCAATGGCCTCATACGATGCAGGAAATTGTTTGGAGTCAGGTATTTCAAAGTACAATACTAAGGACTATGACGGAGCACTTGCAGAATTTCAACGGTATTTGAACTATAATCCTAAATCTGACTTTGCATATACCATGCTTGCAAAATGTTATCTTGATTTAGGGAACCCAAATTTGGCACTGAATTATATAGAAAAAGCTCTTAACATTTTGGATAATACGGAAAATAAAATGCTTCAAGGGCAAATTTTATATGAAAAGGGATATTACGTTCAGGCTAAAAATATTTTTGAATCGTTAAAAGTTACAGTTCAAACTTCTGAATTGTACGAATATATCGGGCTTTGTGAATATAAATTAAACAATTATGCCGAGGCTTTGAATAATATTGATAAAGCAATCATACTTCGTGATGATGTGCAAAGACTTGATTCGTTATATAATGAGATAAAAGTAAAAATTGAGGCAGTGGATTAGAAATGGCAGGAAAATATAAGAAAAAACAAAAAGAAACATTTTCAGCAAAAGTAGGCAACTTTTTTGCAACAATAATTCTTTCTGTCATAATGTTTTGCGGCCTCAGTGCCTACAGCGCTCAAAATAGTCTTAAATTTGTTCAGGTATCAGACGTTCATTTTTCGACGTTGGGTAAAAATACAACCTTTAAGTTAACTGGGGAATCTCCAAAGCTTTTTGATGATGCTATTGCGCAGATTAATGAAATGCAAAATGTGGCATTTGTAATGTTTACAGGTGATTTGATAGATAAATCATTCGAAAATCAATTGACTGCTTTTATGGAGCATGTAAAAAATCTTAAACACAAATGGTATTACGCCTACGGAAATCATGATACCTGTGTGGGCGGATATTTAACCCCTGAAGTTTTTAGAAATATTGTGAAAAAAGGAAATCCTGATTTTACATTTGATGAAAATTATTATTCGTTTGAACCTCAAAATGGTTATAAAGTGATTGTACTTGATACGATAATAAGGGATAGGATAACTTCAAACGGTGTAATCTCAGAGCAACAGTTAAAGTGGCTCGATGAAGAATTGAATTTGTCACAAGACAAAACGGTATTAATATTTACTCATATTCCGGTAATAGAGCCGTTTTCAAGTCCAAATCACAGGTTGACGAATTCAAATGATGTCAGAGAAATTATTGAAAAATATAAAAATCCGATAGGTGTATTTCAGGGTCATTACCATGCTTCAAAAATTCGTCAATTTGGTAACGTATTATACGTAAATTCTCCGGCGCTTGTGTCTTATCCGGATGCATTTAGAACAGTAACAGTTACAAATCATAAAAAAAGTGTGACATTTGATATAAGAACAGTAAATACAAGAGAAACAAATTTGCAAAAAGCTGCAAAGATTATGACTTTTACTCCTAAATTATATGAGGGTGAAGCAAAGGATAAAAATATTTCGGTAACAATAAAGAAATGAGGTTTTGATGTCAGAATTTAAGGTAAAATTCAGAGGTGTCAGAGGAAGTTATACAATTGCAAACAGTGATTATTTGAAATTTGGTGGAAACACAGCTTGTGTAGAAATTAATGCTGGCGGAAATCTGATTGTTTTGGATGCAGGTTCAGGTTTGATAGACATAGGAAACGAACTTTTGCAGAAATATATTTCCTCAGGTATTGATAAATCTTCGCGCCCGCCGATTCAAGCGACAGTTCTTCTCTCTCACATCCATCAAGACCACATTCAGGGGTTTACGTTTTTTAGACCATTACATATTTCAACCACAAAAGTGAATGTTTTTGGCAGTACAACTTTTTCTCCTAATTTAAAGGATGAACTTGCAAAACTTTTGTTTTCAAAAACTTTTCCTCTGGAATTGGGTGATATAGCAGGAAATCTTAATATTCACTCCATCGGAGAAACAGACGGTATAGTTATTAAAGCTGGAAAAGAACCTGTTATTAAACGTTTTGAAGATGATCAAGATGCAAAACCTAAGGGAGAGGATGTTGTTATAACTTCTTATCGTTCTGCTGCTCACCCGCAAGAAGGGGTTTTGATATACAAAGTTGCTTATAAAGACAAAACTTTAGTTTATGCAACTGACAAAGAGAGTTATGAAGGTGGAGATAAAAAACTCGCTAGCTTTGCGAGGAATTGTGATTTATTAATACATGATTCACAATATACAACAGAAGATTATATGGATGCGTATCTTCCGAAACAAGGTTATGGCCATTCCACATTCGATATGGCCGTGGAAGCTCAAAAACAATCTAATGCTAAAAAGCTCGTATTTTTCCATTACGATCCGCTTTATGATGATGAAAAATTAGAGTTTTTAGAAAAGCAATTTAAGCCATATGGTGACAAGGTTATCTTTGCAAAAGAAGGCCTTGAAATTGACTTGATGCAATAAAATATTAAAAAGTAAGTATGAAAAAATCTATAACAAAAGTTTTATTTGTAATTTTATTTTCTACGTGGTCATCTCCTGTGTTTTCCTATGCGGAGCCGGCGACTTTTTACGTTATAGATTCACATAAAAATGCCGTAAATCATAATAATTTGGGGCTGATGTATTTAAACGAACGCGGATATTATGCCGCAATTGAAGAATTTAAAATAGCAATAAGTCTGGCTCCGGATACTCAAGCTTCTTCTGTTTATTATAAAAATCTTGGTGATACTTATATGTTTGTAGGTGCCCCGCAATTGGCAGAAGATTGTTACTTAAAAGCTATAAATTTGTATAGTCTAAACTTTCAATTTTATAAGGATTTGGCAAGGTGTTACAAAGCACTTGGAGTTGCAAACGCAAAACTTTCCGATTACGCCGGGGACAAAAATCGTCTGAACCCTATTATGCGCGGACTTTTGCAGGAGCAAGCCGGTGATATCAAAAGTGCAATTATAACCCTTGATACTTTTGCAATGTCTGAACCTGACCTTTTGATTACCCCAACTGTCAAAAATTACGTCAAAGAATTGGTTAAAAAGGTTAATAAATAAACAGTCGATAAGAAAAATTTGATAATTGGATAGAAGGATTCTATTATAAAATATAATTAAAATATATGTAAGAAAATTTAAATATTAAAATTAAACAATTCGTTTTCAGATTTTTCTAAAATATCGCATAACCTAAATAACAATTTTAGACTTATTGTTCTTTTGGCCGTTTCCACTTTTGCAAGATGCTCTCTTGAAATATCTAACAAATCGGCAAGTTCATTTTGAAAATATCCTCTTGCTTGTCGTGCCTTTTTAATATTTTTGCCTAAATGGATTAATTTTGTAGCCTGATTTGTCATATTTTTATTTTTGTATATAATTGAATAAAAGTATGTAGCCTTGCAGGGAACAAAAATGACTAAATTTAAAAAGAAAATATTTATTGGAAACATCGTAAATTTGATGAATAAATAATGTATATTTAAAAGCGTTGGTCAAATATTCTGCAAATAATTAAAATTTCATTAAGCGGGTTTAAAATTTATTATTCTTGTGTTACGCTGAAAAATATCAGACTTTAAAGGGGATATTATGATTAGTTTTTTAATGAAGCTTTTAGGTGATCCAAACGAGAGAAAAGTTAAAAGTATAATGGGTATAGTTGAGCACATAAATGCTCTTGAAGAACAGTTTGCATCCATGACGGATGATGAACTTCGTGCAAAAACGGCGGAGTTTAAAGAAATTCTTGCAAAACGTGAAACTTCGACTGATTTTAAAACGGATTTAAAACTCGAAAAAGCGGCGTTAGATAAAATTTTACCGGAAGCATTTGCGACAGTTCGTGAGGCCGGCAAGCGTGTTTTAAACATGCGTCATTTTGATGTTCAATTAATTGGCGGATATTTTCTTCATAACGGCCACATTGCGGAAATGAGAACAGGGGAAGGTAAAACTCTTGTTGCTACTTTGCCTGCTTATTTGAACGCATTAACAGGAAAAGGTGTTCATATCATTACGGTTAATGATTACCTTGCAAAACGTGACAGTGAATGGATGGGCAAAATTTACAAATTTTTGGGGCTCTCTGTTGGGGTAATACTTTCAGGCGGGCGTACGGCAGAAGATTTTGAAAATAAAAGAGCCGCTTACATGTGTGATATCACCTACGGAACAAATAATGAATTCGGATTTGATTACTTACGTGATAACATGGCTGCCAATATTAACGATATCGTTCAAAGGCCTTTTAACTATGCGATTATTGACGAAGTTGACAGTATTTTAATCGATGAGGCAAGAACTCCTTTAATCATAAGCGGTCGAGTAGAAAAATCTGCTCAAACATACACAATGATGGCTCAAATTGCTCCACAATTAGAAAAAGTAAAACACTACGAAGTCGATGAAAAGAATAAAAATGTAATTTTAACAGAAGAAGGTATTGATAAGGCTCAAGAACTTATCGGTGTTAGTGATTTGTTCGATATTTCAACTCAATATGCCCACCATCTCCTTCAAGCATTGAAGGCAAAAGAACTTTTTGTAAAAGATACTGATTATGTTGTAAAAAATAATGAAGTAATGATTGTCGATGAGTTTACAGGTCGTATAATGGAAGGTCGTCGTTGGTCAGATGGGCTTCATCAGGCAATAGAAGCCAAAGAGGGTGTGCCTATTCAGGATGAAACACAAACTCTTGCAAGTATTACTTTCCAAAATCTTTTCAGATTGTATCCAAAACTTTCCGGTATGACAGGTACTGCTATGACAGAAGAAGCTGAGTTTGGAAAGATTTATAATCTGGAAGTTACCTCAATTCCAACTAATATGCCGGATATCAGAATTAATTATCCGGACGTAATTTATAAAACTGAAAAACAAAAATATTTGGCTGTTGTTCAAGATATTATTGAGATGAACAAAATCGGGCGTCCTGTACTTGTGGGGACAATAAGTATTGAAAAAAGTGAATATGTATCTTCACTTTTAAGTCAAATGGGTATTAAACACAACGTTTTGAATGCCAAGCATCACGAGAAAGAAGCTTATATTATCGCCCAAGCAGGTCGTGTAGGCGCAGTCACAATTGCAACTAATATGGCGGGTCGCGGTACAGATATTTTGCTCGGAGGTAATGCCGAATTCTTGGCAAAAGAAAACCTTGAGCGTGACGGAATATCCCCGGATAGTGATAACTATGAAGAAATAAAAAACGAATATTTGGCACAAGCACGAAAATTGACCGAAGAAGAGCATGCTAAAGTGGTTGAAGCCGGCGGACTTCATGTAATAGGTACTGAACGTCACGAATCCCGTCGTATTGATAACCAGTTGCGCGGCCGTGCTGCGCGTCAGGGCGACCCTGGTTCTACAAGATTTTTCTTGTCTTTACAAGATAATTTGATGCGAATTTTCGGAGGCGAAAAAATTACTGCCCTTATGGAAATGTTGAATGTTGACGAATCTATGGCTATTGAATCTCCATTGATTACAAGACAAATTCAATCAGCGCAGAAAAAAGTTGAAACTTATCATTTTGACATTAGAAAATCTGTACTTGAATATGACGATGTTATGAATATTCAAAGAGAAAAATTCTATGCGCAAAGACGAAAAGTCCTTATGGGTAAAAATTTGTACAGTGACGTTATTTATATGATTGAAAAAGAAATTGACAGAATTATCGGAAGTTATATCTCGCCGGCTCAGCAGCCTGAAGAATATATTTATGATGATTTGAAAGCATTAATCCGAGAACTTCATTCAAAAATTCCGCAATTGTCAAGTTTTGATGCAAGTGATATTCAAGGTTTGAGATATGAAGGAGTACTTGGTAAATTAACAAATCTTGCAACTACAGCTTATAAACAGCACGAAGAAGAAATCGTCAATTTCTATAACGAAGTTTTATCAAAATATGCTAATGACGGTACATTTGTTCCGCAACTTCCATTTAGTGATGAAAGCGTTGTAAGGAATCTTGAGCGCGATGTATTGCTTCGAGTTGTTGATAATAAGTGGATAGATCATCTTCACAACATTGATATGTTAAGGGATAGTATAGGATTAAGGGCATACGGTCAAAAAGATCCGCTTATTGAATATAAACGCGAAGCGTATGATTTGTTTAATAAGATGATGTTCGAAATCCAGTCCGAAACCGTTACATATCTGTTCCGTACGAAGTTTGGAGTAAGGTTTGTTGATAATTCGGGTAATGAATTAGCCTAAATTCACAAAACGAAATATATTTTGTTTTGGCAATTTATTAAACTGTCGGTGCAAGAGCGAACGTAAAACCTGCTTCAAGTGCTTTTATATTTATTGCTAAAAGTTTTTTACGATGTTCAGGTAATATATTATCAAGTGCTGCTGCAAGTTTTTCAACAGTGACAAGTTCTGAGGCTTTTGCCAGAATTCCAAGTGACATTATGCTTGCAACTTTTACATTACCAATTTCTGTGGCAAGTTTATTGAGCGGAGCAAAAATATAATTTATATCAGCACGTTTTTTAATTTCTTTAACAAGTGAAGAATTTGCAATCATCATTCCACCTTTTTTGAGTTTCGGTAAAAATTTTTCAAATGATAAATCATTCATTGCAATTACAAAATCAACTTCCTTTTTACTAACAGAGCTTACATCTGCGCTATCGTTCATAACTACTTGGCAATTAACTGTTCCGCCACGCATTTCCGCACCGTATGACGGATACCATGTAACATTTTTATCATCTGACATGAATGCTCCGGCAAGAACTTCTCCTGCAAGTAAAACCCCTTGTCCGCCAAATCCTGCTATTATAAAACTTTTTTCCATTATTCTTACTCCTGAACCTTATTTTCTAAAATATCTTTATATACACCCGGAACAAATACTTTCATCATTTCTTCTCTAACTCGTTCATGCGCCTTTTGAGGAGTCATTCTCCAATTTGTCGGGCATGACGAAAGTATTTCTACAAATCCAAAACCTAAACCCTTTAGTTGGCATTCAAAAGCTTTTTTTATTGCGATTTTTGCTTTTTTTATATTAGGTATTGTATCAAGAGAAACTCTTGCTGAATATGCTGTTCCGTCGCAAAGCGCAATTTGTTCTGCAATTTTCATTGGATAGCCAAAATATTCAAGATTTCTTCCGGTCGGAGAAGTTGTTGTAACTTGTCCAAGCATGGTCGTTGGACCAAGTTGTCCGCCTGTCATTCCGTAAGTAGTATTATTTATGCATATAGCTGAAATTTTTTCTCCTCTTAATGCTGCATGCATACTTTCTGCTAAACCAATTGAGGCAAAATCACCGTCACCTTGGTAAGTAAATACAAATTTATCAGGTTTTGCACGTTTTACACCTGTTGCTTCCGCTATTGCCCTGCCGTGAGGAGCTTCAATGGTATCAATATTCATATAATCATATATACAAACAGAACATCCAATGGCAGATGCACAGATGGTCTTTTCTTGTAATTCCATCTCATCCAGGCACTCTGCAACAAGTCGCATGGCAACTCCATGGTCACAGCCGGGACAAAATCCGAATTTCATTCCATCTATCATTATATTGGGTACTTTAAAAACTTGTACTGCCATCATTTAGTCCTCAATCATATTTTCAATTTTAGTTATTACGTCTTCAACATCAATCATTGAACCAACCGGTTTACCCAGAAATTCCACCGGAATCTTTCCGTTTACGGCAAGCCTAACATCTCGAAGCATTTGGCCCATATTAATTTCCGTTACAAGAATTTTCTTTGCACTTTCGCTTATTTCTTTAATGCGTTTATTCGGGAATGGAAAAAGAGTGATTGGTCTGAATGCACCTACTTTTAATCCTTTTTCCCTGCAAGCTTTAACCGCTGACTTTACATTCCTGCCCATACTGCCAAAGCTCATTACAACAATTTCTGCATCTTCAGTCATGTATTCATCATACATAACCTCGTTTTCTTCAAGTTTACTGTACTTTTCTTGAAGCTTATATAGTAATTCGCATCTATCTTCGGCAAGTGGTCCATAAGATCTAATAACTCTTCTGTGACGATTTTTGGCTCCGGTTAACATCCATTCGGAATTATCTATTTCTGAATATGGATAATCAGGGAATACAGCAGGTTCCATCATTTGACCCAAAAGGCCGTCTGCTAAAAGCATAGCCGGCATTCTATATTTATGTGCCAAATAAAATGTCTTATAAGTTAAATCTACGCATTCCTGAACGGTTCCCGGAGCAAGAACAATTATTCTGTAATCTCCGTTACCGCCCCCAATAACAGCTTGCTCGTAATCACCTTGTGAAGTGTAAACATTTCCTAATCCCGGTCCGCCACGCATTACACTTACAACAACAACCGGCAGTTCGTCACATGCCGCATAAGAAAGACCTTCTTGCATCAAAGAAATAGCACACGAAGATGATGAAGTCATAGCTTTTACTCCGGTAGAACACGCTCCAATTGTCATATTTATCGCGCCAAGTTCACTTTCTGCCGATACATAAGCACGTCCAAGCTCTTGCATTTTGCCGCTCATAAACTCCCCTATTTCACTTTGCGGAGTTATAGGATATCCAAAATAACAATCGCATCCGGCTATAATTGCTGCATTTGCAATTGCGTAATTCCCTTTTATTAAAACTTTTTTATTAGGTTTTTCAATTGTAGTTGCCATAATTATCCTCTGTAAACCTCTTCAATTGCCAAGTCAGGACAACGTGTTGCGCACATAGCACAACCCAAGCACTGCCCTTGTGGGTCATAAAATTCAACCGGGCTTGCGCCAAGGCTATTAACCACATTACTCACTCTTATGAGTTTTTTGGGGCATTCCTCAATACATAAATAGCATGCTTTACATTGTTTTTGATTTATTACAATATGACTCATCTCGCACCTTTTTAACTGTTATCTATACCTAATTGTACCATCTAATTTTAAAAAATACCCTTAATGTTTAAATTTGTAATAATAGTATACAATTATTTGCCATATTCTTATTTATCAGATAAAATAAAAACAGATTGGGATATAGTAAGTTAAAATTTTAAAAGAGGAAATATGGCACCGACAGATGAAGATGTAGTTAATATATTGGGCGAACTTAAAAATCAAAACGAAAATAATTTGAATGCTTTTCGTTCAAACATTGATGCGCTTATTAAAACAATTAATGAGAAACAAGAATTAAATTTACAAATTTTTAATAATTTGCAAAATGCATTCAACGATTTGATGAATAGGCATGACAGTCTTTCTACTACTTCTGAGTTGAGAATTTTGTTTAAAGGATTGCAAGACCATACTAATGAATTATCCAATACGCTTAATTCTCAAAGGGAACTTCTAAATCGTGTATTAGAAACAATCACAAGTTTGTCTAGTGATAAATCCGATAAAAACGAAGTTTTGGCCGCTATTCAAAGTTTATATGGTGAAATAAATTTGGCAAAAGATAAAATTGAATTTGCTCAGATACATGCTTCAGATTTGAAGGCAAATATTATTTCCAAACTTGAAAATCTAACTTCCGGTAATGAATTTTTGGAATTAAAGTCCCAGATTAATGATATTTTAGAAAATACAAAAAATACAATTGAAGGATTGAAATTTTTTAATGAAAAGAACAAAGATCTTGCAGATGCAATTAATAACTTGATTAATAGTGAAGATTATGTAAGATCTTGGCAAAAAATTGATAATATTTCTAATCAATCAACCGAAATTTTATCAAGAATGTCGTACCTTCCTTTAAAATCTGATACTGATGATATTATGATGAGTATCGACAATGCAAAAGAAAAAGTTTCTCAAACCGTTGATGATTCCAAAAATACAATCACTGAAAAAATTTCACAAGCAGAGGATAAGATAAAGGAAGTTAACGAATCCATTGATAATTTATCAAATGAAATTGCATCAAAAATAGCGTTTCTTCCTCAGAGAAACGAAACAGATGATATCTCGCAAAAAATAACTCAAATGAGAGATGAAATAAATAATGCAGTTATTTCTAATTCTTCTGAAAAGTTCGAGAAAATTAGTTCTCTCATTGTGGGACTTTCTGAAAACATTTCAAATCAGCAGCAAGAGGTTATTGCTAAATTTGAAGGATTGAACGATAAAGAAAATATCAATGTACTTTCTGATAATATTAAAAATTTGGAAGATTTGTTCAATACAAATGCTCAAAATTATAAAGTTTTAATTTTTGATACAGTAGAAAATCTAAAAACAGAATTTAATGAAAAAGCAGAACGCATAAACGATTCTATTGTTTACACTGGTTCAAGCTTGCCGTCAATTGATGAAAAATTGGGTAATTTGCAAGAAATGAATACTCAATTTAAGAATTCATTAGATGCAATGCAGGAAGCTATGGATGTAGTCAACAAAAACATTGCAGATTATGATTCGCACTCAGAAGGTGATGAAATCAACAATGCCCTTTTGGAATTGAAAGATTCGGTTCAACATATTGAAAATTCGATTGCAGATTTTATCCCAAGATGCCTTGGGTTTGAGCAAGTATTGAATAGTCTTTTATCAAAAGATGAATTTGAATTGAATGCACAAAAAATAGATTCTCTTTGTGCAAAAGGAGAAGAGTTGATATTCAAAATTACTCAACTTCCTGCAAGAGAAGAAGTCAGAGGATTGTTTGATGAAATCACCGAAAAACTTTCAAAATTGAGCGGAGACTTCCTTCTCAGAACAGAAGAATTTGCTGCAAACTTTGAGAATTTAAAAAACAGTGTAGAATTATATATAACTGAATTAAAAAACATTGGTGATAATGCTTCTAGCTCAAATGACGAAAAATTGGGTTCAAGAATGACCGAATTAGCAAGCATTGTCGCTACGTCATTGAAAGAAAGTGAAACATCTATAAATGAACAATTGACATCTGAGCTTGAAGCTCACAGAAGCAAAATGTCATTGCTTGCTGAAAATTTGCAATCGGTTATGGATTCTCACAGCAAAGCTTCATATGAAGATATTGAAAAATTAAATTCTTCACTTGATGAAATATCTGATATTAAAAATAGATTGAATGAAGTTTATGATTCTATTAATACGTTGAGTTCTTTGAATAAAGAAAATATAACTGAACAGTCTGAAGCTTTGTCTGACTTGGTAAAGAATATGTCCTATAATATTGATGAGTTAAGAGAAACGCTTGAAAATAAGGGAAGTGCAAGTGCAATTCAAGGAAATCTTGATTCACTTAATTACAGATTTGACGAGGTGTTTGAAGAAATAGGCAAGTTAAGAGATAGTGTCGGCGATGAAAATGGCACCAATCAAATTTTTGAAAAAGTATCCACACTCAATAGTGAATTACAACTTGTTAAATCTGATATTATAGACATAATGAATTTAAGAGTTGAGCGGATTTTAGAAGATATTAATATTTTGAAATCCGGAATTTCAGAGATGGCAGATATTGATTTTGAAAATTATTTTGCAAATCTGAAAATTCAAATAGAACTTTCTTATCTGAATTCAGCATCTGAAATAAAAGAAAGCATTGTTCATAATCGTGAAGAAATTGAAAAAATTGAACAATTGTTTAGTGATATGAAGACTCAATTAGATTCTGTTGAAAATTCCACAAGGGTTTCAATGCCGGAAAATTTAGAACTTTTGGGTGCGAAAATTGACAGTTTGGTAAGAAATATTGAAGTTCAATCAAATAAGCAAGAAATTATATCATCAAATCTGGATTTGAATATGGAAGAATTCCGTGATATTTTGTCGGAAATTAAAACTATTCTCGGTGATAGATTTGATGAATTTAAATCGGCAAGATTTAGTGATACAGATGATTTGTCTGATGAAGTTTTAGATAGTATTAAAAATGAATTCGAAAATTCGTTAAATTCAACTCTAAATAATCCGACATCAATTGCTAGTTTGAGCGAAACGTTGAAAAATGCAGTTATTGATGCTTGTGAAAAGTCTTTGAGTAAATTGAATGATGTTGTTTCTAATCCCGAATCTCAGCAAGTTTACGGTTTGGATTTAGAAACAAAAAATTCTATTAATGATATTAAAAACTATCTTTCAGAAGAAATTTTTATCAAGCTTGAAAACTATTTTGCTCATCAAGAAAGTATTTTGGAAAAAATTAAATCCGATATAAATTCGTTTATATATTCCGATTCAATTAGTTTAGAAAAAGAAAAAATTGAAGAGGAAATTCATTTATTAAAAGATTCTACAGATAACAATGCTGAAATTAATTTAATTTTGGAAAGAATTGAAAAAAGACTTGCGGCATTGAGTATGGATAATTTCTCGAATGATTATTTCAAGTCCATAAATGATAACAGTCAATTGAATATTATAAATGAAATTGTTAAAGCAAAAGATGTAATCGAATTCTGTGTTACGGAATCTCAAGGTTCATTAAACGATATTGTTGACAAACTTGAAGAAATTTCAGAATCCCAAGATGAAAACACACAAGCTCTTGTAAATATCAATTCCAAAATGGACATGTTCAACATATTGGCTGAGTCGGATGAAAAAATTGAACAAACGTTAAATATGCTACACTCAAAAGTTGATATCTTGGCACAAAATGACAATGAAGATTTTGATTTGGGCTATGAATTGGAAGATTTGAAAAATGTTTTGACAACAAGAATTAATGAATTAAAAACATCAAATGATGATGAACGTACAAAGTATTTCGATGAATGTTTAAATCAATTGCTCGATAGAATTGAAAATATTGATAAAAACTCAAAAGATGTAAAAGATTCGATAATTTCTGCCATAGTTTCCGTTTTTGAGCAAATTTCATTTGTCGAAGAAACAGAAGATATCAAAGACTTTTTGGAAGAAAAAACTGATGAAATTAACGATAAATTAAAAGAGGTTCGTGAGCAACTTCAACAAATGGTTACAAACGATGCAAATTCGGATTATACATACACCCTTCAAGATGTGGAATCTGATATTGCAAAACTTCGAATAGCTATGAATGAAATTAATTCAGCTTCAACTGAAGAAGCATTCAGTGAATTGAGTGAAAATATTGACAAAATAGTAACTGCTGTTGAAGGTATGCAATCTAAACTTTCTGAAGATCAGATTTTTGATTTAAAAAATGATTTTGCAAAATTAAGCGATGATATGGTAAGTATTTCTGCCAGAACCAATAAATTGCTTTTAACTTCTGATGAGTCATATAAGGCGTTATCTGATGGTTTAGATAGATTTGGCAGTTTAATTTATCAACTGGAAGATAAATTTAATTTCCCGGATACAACAGAAATTTCAGAGCGTATTGAAAAGAAAATTGATACTCTTAACGTTGCTATTAATAACGCAGCAAATAATGATAAAATTTTCCATCAAGTTCTTCAATATCTTGGTGAATGGATGGATTCTGTAAGCGAAAGCATAAACAGCATTACTGAGAAAACATCTGAAATGGTATCTGTTAACGAATTACTAGAAGAATTAAAATATAAAGTTCCGGAAAAAGCCGAAATTATTGAGGAATTAGGTCATAAATTTGAGGCACAAGAGCTTAGAATTGACCGATTGGAAATGAAACTCGATAATATATTAATGGCACTTGAGGAACATTCAGAATCAATTGTTAGCAAAAAACTTGATAAACTCGAAAAAGAAATTGCTAAATTGGCTATAAGTGTAGAAAAAATAACCTCTTATGTCGACGAAAACTAGATTAATTAATAGTTTAAAAAAACATTTGCCCGCAGCAAACATATTGAGCGAGCCTGAGGAATGTTATGCATATTCAAAAGATGCCTCAAATACTAAAGAATTTTCAGGGATAGCAGATGTCGTTGTTTTTGTTGAAAATATCGAGCAAATTCAGAATATTGTAAAAATAGCAAATAAAAATAAAACTCCAATAGTTTGTCGCGGAGCAGGGACAAATGTGGTTGGTGCTTGTTCTTGTCCTGCCGGAGGAATTGTTCTTAACTTTTCTAAAATGAATAAAATTATCAACATTAATCCTCAAAATATGACAGTGCGAGTTGAAGCTGGTGTGGTTGTTGGTGATTTAAGGAAAGAAGTTGAAAAGTATGGATTATATTACCCACCGGCACCTTCTAATCTTGTGGTATCAACAATAGGTGGGAGTATTGCTCAAAATTCTGCAGGAGCCGAATCTTTTAAATATGGTGCTACAAAAGATTACGTTTTAGAATTGACAGTTGTAACGGCTAAAGGTGAAATACTTCAAACCGGTTCAAATACTATTAAAAATTCAACCGGGTATAATCTAACCTCACTTTTTGCGGGTTCAGAAGGAACATTAGGAATTGTTGCGGAAGCTGTTTTAAAATTGATTCCGAAGCCTGAAAACAAACAAGTAATAATGGCATATTATGATTCAGTTCAAAATGCGGTGACAACTGTGGATGAAATAATTTCTCAAAAACTTCAACCGGTAACACTTGATTTTATGGATGGGAATGCAATACGTACAGTAGAAGAGTTTTACAGTGCTAATTTAATGACCGATAAAGAATGCGCACTTTTGATTGAAGTTGAGGGTGATAGTGAAGTAATTGAACGTCAAAGGAAATTAATAGTCAATATCCTTGAACAATTAGAGGCTTCCGGAATTCAGTATTCAACAAACAGGGATGAATATGATAAAATTTGGATGGCAAGGCGTTCTTCTATGGGGGCTTGCGCAAAATTAAAACCAAATGTCACCACAGATGATGTAATAGTTCCGAGAGAAAATCTTGCACAATTAGTTTTGGGTATTCAAAATATTTGCAAAAAATACAATTTAACAACCTGTTTGGTCGGTCATATCGGTGACGGCTCTATTCATCCTCAAATTCCTATAGATTACAATAACGAAATCGAATATAAAAATTATAAATTGGCAAAATCCGAAATTTACGCTCTTACAAAAAATTTGGGCGGAATAATATCCGGTGAACACGGAATAGGTATTGAAAAACGCCCATATATCAAAGGGTTTATTAATTCTGTTGCACTTGATTATATGCGACATATTAAGAAAACATTTGATCCGAATAATATTTTGAACCCATATAAAATTTTTTAAAGGTATTAAAATGAGTGTAGAAGAACTTTTAATTAACTATTTTGAAACACTTGGCCTTACGGTTAATACCAAGACAAAAGCCCGTGGCAATCAGGGGTTTTTTCTTAAAAACAGGATTGATATATCCCGTAATATTAAGCCTGAACGTGTTGCCCCAACATTAATTCACGAATTTGCGCATTATATTCATTCAAAAATTGAGCCGGATATGAATATTACCGGGGGCTCACTTTTTAAACTTTTTGGTTCTGATGATGAAATTATTCGTCAAGAACTTATTGCGGTTACTCGTTTCGTAGATAAAAATTCTCTTCTTGAAAAACTTTTTGAAAGAAAAGAACAACTTTCTCAAAATATTAAACAATTTGATAAAGTTATAAAATTAGATTTCCCGAATTTTCAACGCTCTAAAAATTTCAGAGAATTTGATAAATATATAAAAAAATCTGATGCACGCTACCTTTTGAAATATGATAGAGTAAAAATAGTTAAAGGTTTTTTGAAAAAAGAAGTAAAACTTATTACTGTTAGTTCTGTTGAAATGGACTTTCCGGAAATGCCAAGGGCATTTGTTGCATATATAAAACAGTGTTCTTTAAAACGCAAGCAAAGAAATATTGCTAACAGAATTTATAAATATAAAAAATATTATGAAAAACCGGCAGAATTGTTTGCGAGATTTGCGGAAGGGATTTACCTTGATAAAGCCAAAACTGTTGAAATCGCTCCAAATACCTCCAAAAATTTTTATAAATTGTTGGATGGAGGCTATTATTATGAATTAAAAAATATTCTGTCTTAATATAAAATAAAAAGGCGGCCAATTGGCCGCTTTATTTTTCTTTTTCTCTATTTAGTTATCCTATTGATTCCAACGATTATCCGATGATATTTGATGTAACATAGCTGCATACATCTTTGAAAGTATCTTTTACAAATTCTTTTGCCAATGTGCTGATTGGTCTGTTTTCGATTACACCAAATACGTAATAAATCGGATCTTGTGTATTGTTAAATCTCATTCTTCTATCGTTTGTACCGATAAATGTATAATCTTCCAAATTTTCAGAGGTAATAGTTGTCGGATCAACATATTTTCTTCTTTTTCTGTTTCTCAAAAGTGAACCGAATTGGCCGTTACCGTTAGTATTTGGATCTGTTTGTGCTGCTGTTAACATAAGTTGCTCTCTAATCTCTTCTTCTTTATATCTCTTACATATATATAAAGTATATATCTCAAAAATTATTGCCTTTTTTGAGTTACAATGTTAAGAATTATTAACAGACAAAATTTATATCCGGAACTATTGGTCCTCTAACAAGTTTATATAATTTCATTACGTCATCCGGAAGTTTTCGGCCTTCACATAATGCTGCAAAAGTTTCGGCAATAAATTCGCCTCTGTTAGTACGTGCATAATACGATACTTTGCCGGCAATATTATTGTATTTTAGTTTAAAATCAATATCATATAGGTTTTTTGTTTTCCAAAGAGTTCGATTAAAAGCTTTATCTTGCAAATGTCCCATTTCGTGGTAGATAATTGTAAAAGGTGTATGTTCAATATCAAGATTTATAATTTTTTTATCATTAAATAAATTTAAATTATTTTCATTATTGATTTTTTTGATTTTTGCTGTTATTTCATTTAATTTTTGTTTAGCATCCGGATTTGTTTTTATTTGTTTTTTTAATAAAAAAATATAATTTTCAACTTCTTTTATATCTATACCATTATCTTTAAAAATTTTTCTAAACCGCTTATTTTTACTTATAGTTTCTATTATATTTCGTTCATCAAAAGCTGATACTGCAAGTTCAGTTAATTTTTCAACAATTCTCATTACATGGTAAGCTTCAATTTTGGTGGGTTTGGTCGTAAAATTTTTGTCTTTTAAAATATTATTAATCAGTGTTTTGATTTCTTCTTGATTTAAAATTTCGATTTGTACTGATGCATTTCTATTTTTTTTATTCTTTAATGACTCTATGAAATTTTTGGATTGTA
>Ga0256404_1005239_pt1 | contig 23255 bp, 21 predicted proteins | sample RumenRJG_01DNA_FD_185990 | JGI IMG/M metagenome (GOLD analysis project Ga0256404, IMG submission 185990) | Bovine rumen microbial communities from Lethbridge, Alberta, Canada - RJG_01 | ecosystem: Host-associated > Mammals > Digestive system > Stomach > Rumen | place: Canada: Alberta | collected... | reverse complement strand
CCTCCCATTGTATGCGGTAATCCCCGCTTCTGAATTGTACCGAATACATTCAGTATACGGGTAAATCCACGAATCTACAATTGTGGGGGTCACTTCATATTATCTATTTCTGTTTGATCAGGTGCAGTACTTCCTTTCGCAGGTCCAGATACTCCCTTGAATAGCGGAAGTCTTCTTCGCTGTCCTCGGCGTAGCTGGTAAAATCCACATCGAACTCCTTCAGAATGCGTCCGGGAAGCGGTGACATCGTGATCACGCGAGTGGCCAGCGTCAGGGCTTCATCCACGTCATGGGTGATCATCACCGCGGAACACTTCGTGCTCTTCCAGACTTTGCGGATGAGATCCTGCATCGTCGTCCGCGTAAACGCGTCCAGCGCCCCGAAGGGCTCGTCCAGAAGGATCAGCGCCGGATCGTTGACCAGCGCCCGGGCAAGGGCTGCCCGCTGGCGCATGCCGCCGGACAGCTCGTAGGGTTTCGCGTGGGCGAAATCCTCCAGCCCGACAAGTTCTATGTATTCCTTTGTCCGCCGGTCGGTCTCCTCGGATTTGATGCCGCGGACCTTCGGTCCGAAGGCGATATTGGCGTAAACGTCCATCCAGGGATACAGGGTCGGCTGCTGGAACACGATGGCCCTTCTGGGATCCACGCCGCGCACCTCTTCGCCCAGCATCTCGACAGACCCCTCTGTAGCCGCGAGAAGACCGCCCATCACATTGAGGAGCGTGCTTTTGCCGCAGCCGGAAGGTCCCAGGATGCACACGAAATCGCCGTCACGGATATCGAGATCGATGCCCTCCAGCGCCAGTGTGGCAGGCGAATCGCCGGCACCCTGATACCGGACGCTGACGTCTTTGACTGACATGATCGTTTGTGTATCGTTTATCATTTACTCTTCCGCTAACTCCTGCATGGCCTGTTCGAGATATGTCGTGTCGATGGCGTTCTTAAAGAACTCCAGATCCTTGGCGTCATCGATCTGCCCCGCATCCTTGAGGAACTGGGCGACCTCATAGAGGTTCTTCGCCGCGTTGTCGCTTCCGAAACAGTCATCGCTCATCTGCTCGTCGATCGTCGGATAGATATCTGTCATCTGCTCATTGATCTCATCGACACTGAGCTCGAGCCGGTCCGCCGCAGCTGCCTTCGCCGTATCCGGATCGTCCTTATAGAGAGCCGCTCCCTTCTGCACGCCCTTCAGGAAGGCGACGACCTGATCCGGGTTCGCTTCCGCGTAGTCCGATCTGACAACATAGAAGTTGTAGGTCGCGTGACCTTTCTTCGCCAGATCCTCTACCGTCAGGATGACCTTGCCACCGGAATTCTTCAGGTTGATGAGCGTCGGATTCCAGGTGTAGGCAACATCGATGTCACCTCTCTGCCAAGCCGAGTTGATGGCGTCCGGATCCATATCGATCAGTTCCACATCGTCCGCGGTCAGGCCGGCGTCCTGCAGGGCGCACAGCAGTCCGTAGTGACCGGAGGACGCGGAAGTGTATCCGATCTGCTTTCCCTTCAGATCCGCGACAGATTCAATGCCGGAGTCTTCCTTTGCTACCAGTCCTTCTGTTCCCTGGATCCTTGTCGCAATGTAGACGACCTTATAATCGATGCCGCTGGTCAGACCCACCGCTACAGGCACGATGCCGAAAGCGCCGCCGATGTCCGCGCTCTCCGCTTTGAGGGCGTTGTTGATGTCTCTGCCCGCGTTGAAGGTCTCAATGTCGATGTCCGGCATGTACTCTTCGAAGAATCCTTCTGCCTTTGATACCGTACAGCAGTCCGACAGATCCTGCGTCGCGAAAACTGCGGCGCCGCCTGCCGACTCTTCCTGTTCAGCGTCTGATGCGGCATCCCCGCCGCCGCACGCGGTCAGGATCACCATCGTCAATACAGCGGTCAGGATCGCCAGGATCGATTTCCATTTTTTCATAATCGTATCTCCTTTATCTCGCGTCGATTGCTTTTGCAACCGGATTTATATCTTCCCTTTCCAGGGGACGGCTTTTTTCTCGAGGGTACGCAGGATCCAGTCAAAGACAAGACCGGTCACGCCCATGACGATGATGCCCGCGAAGATGATGTCGCTGCGCAGCCAGTTGCTGGCATCCAGCACGACCCAGCCGATACCGGATGAGGCCGCGACCATTTCGGCTGCAACCAGCGTCGTATATCCATGTCCAAAGGCCGTCCGCACGCCGGTAAAGATATCCGGCGCCGTATACGGCAGTATCACCTTCCAGAACATCTGCCGGCTGTCCGCGCCCAGTGTAGCGGCAACGTGCGTATAGGCCTCCAGGATCTTCGCGACGGAAGCCACGCAGGCGATATAGATCGGCGGGAAACACGCCATATACAAAAGCATGATCTTGGAGCTGTCCCCGATGCCGAGCCACATGACGATGACCGTATAGTACGCCAGCGGAGGCAGCGGACGAATGAATTCGATGATCGGCTGCATGGCTGCTCTGACTTTATCGTTCATGCCGCTGAGCAATCCGAACGGGACGGCTGTGAGAACTGCCAGGAAGAAAGCGGTAAACAGACGGAAGAAGCTGGAGCCAAGATGCTGCAGAAGCGTATTGTCTTTGTACCCGGAGGTACACAGATCCAGAAGCGCCGCGCCGACGGCTCCGATGGAGGGAACCACTCTGGCATTATCCAGAGAGCCTGTGGCAGATGCGATGATCCAGACCAGGAAGATCACTCCTACTGTGATACACGAGATCCAAAAGTACCTGCCGTGCCTCTTCTGTTTTTTTGTCTTTGCCATCATATATAATGTACCGCTTATAGATTCATAACATTTTACAAATAGACAAGGAAATGATATACTTTTTCAAGTTTTGTGTCAACTGATATAAAGTGTCGAAGCGATGGCAGATCGTCATAAGGAGAACGACTGATGAAAATGCTGATTGACGGTGTGTTTACAGATAGTGTAAGCAAGCAGACGATGGAGATTCGCGACCCTTACCGGGGTGATGTGATCGATACGGTTCCCCGCGCCTGCGCGGGGGATATCGACATGGCCCTGGACGCGGCCGTACGTGCCCAGCGGGAGTGGGCGAATGTGCCGGTTTGGCAGCGGGCGGAGATCCTGCTGCGGTTTGTGGAACTGGTCAAAGAGAACCAGCAGTCTCTGGCGGAGACCCTCTGCCGGGACAACGGCAAGCCGATCAGTCAGGCCCTTGGGGAAATCGGCAACATCCCCATCGTCGTTCCCGCTTTCTGCGAAAAGGCCAAACACTTCTATGAAACGGTGGTGCCGGCGGGTCTGGAAAAAGGCCAGGAGCACGCGATCCAGTACGTGAGACGGGAGCCGGTGGGCGTGGTCTGCTGCATTATTCCGTTCAACTTCCCGTCCAATCTCTTCTGCCAGAAGGTCATGCCATCCCTGCTTATGGGGAACGCAGCGCTGGTGCTCCCTCCTTCAGGGAATCCGCTGACCAATCTGCGTCTGTGCGCGCTGCTTCACGAAGCGGGCGTTCCCGCAGGCGTCATCCAGTGTGTCACCGCGCCGGGCGCCGTCAAGGAGCATGCGGTCCGTGACAAGCGCACCGCCTTCATCTCTCTGACAGGCAGCACGGAGATCGGCGTACGCGTCGCGGAGCTTGCCGCGCCGAATCTGACGCCTTATGCGCTGGAGCTCGGTGGAAACGACCCCTTCGTGGTGTTCGAGGACGCGGACCTTGACCGCGCGGTGGGCGAAGTATTCCCCGGACGTCTCGTGAACTCCGGGCAGATCTGCTGCGCCTGCAAACGCTTCATCATCCATCGCTCCGTCGCCTCGGAATTCACATCGAAGGTCCTGAAGATGATCGACGGCCTTACGATCGGCGATCCGATGGATCCATCCACCGACATCTCGTGTCTGATCAATGAAGAAGCCGCTGTCACCGTCGACAGGCAGGTGCAGGATGTACTTTCCGCCGGCGGAAGGCTCCTCACCGGAGGCTGCCGCAAAGGCACCCACTACGCGCCTACCGTCATCGCGGATGTGACGCCTGAAATGGACATCGCCCGGGATCTTGAGGTCTTCGGACCGGTCATTCCGATCATCACGTTCGATACCATCGAAGAGGCCATCGCCATTTCCAATAATTCCATCTACGGACTGTCCGCCTGCGTTTTCACAGAGGACTACCATAAGATCAAGACCATCTGTGATGCTTTTGAGGCGGGCAACGTGATCGTCAATTCCGCATCCCGCCTGCGCACCTTCGAAATGCCCTTCGGCGGGTGGAAGATGAGCGGCGTCGGAACAGAAGGCGTCATGGTCACCTTCAACGAAGTCACCCGCCCGAAGACGATCGTGCTGACAGGGATGTAAGGCCGGGATGCCGTCCCGGAATGCAGATCAGCCTCCCAGCTGGATCATGCGGTCGATCGGCCGTCTGGATTCCGCGATGACCTCGGGGGCAAGCAGGATCTCTTCACCTGCCGTTCCCATGATGCATCCGTACAGATCCTCCAGCGTGGTGATCCGCATGTTCTCACAGACACAGAGTTCTGACAGAGGATAGAATTTCTTGTCCGGGCAGTCAAGGGTCAGGTGCGCTGTGATGCTGTTTTCCGTGCCGATGACAAATTCTTTCTGATCGCTCTCCTTAGCGTACTTCATGATCCCGGTGGTGCTTCCCACGTAATCCGCGCGGGAGACGACTTCCGGATCAGCTTCCGGATGGACCAGGATCGGCGCGCCCGGATGATCCCTTCTGGCCGCTTCCACGTCTGCTGCAGTGATCAGCTGATGGGCCGGGCAGCCCCCGTCAAAGAACGCGAAGGTCTTATCCGGCATCTGGCCGGCGATCCACCTTCCCAGATTCGGATCCGGAACGAACAGGATCTTTTCATCCGGCAGGTTGCCGATGATCTTGACTGCCGACGAGGATGTAACGATCACATCCACCGCCCGCTTCAGATCCGCGGTGGTGTTGATATATGCGCATACGGTATACCCCGGATACTGCTCTTTCATTTTCAGGACATCTTCCCTGCTCATCTGGTCAGCCATAGGGCAGCCCGCCCGGCTGTTGGCCAGAAATACATGCTTCTCCGGAGCCAGGGTCTTGACGGTCTCCGCCATGAACCGGACGCCGCACATGATCACGTTCTCCTGCTCCGCCTTCTGCGCCTGCAGGCTGAGTCCGAAGGAATCTCCCATATAGTCGGCGACCTCCCACAGCTCATGATCCTGATAGGCGTGGGCCAGGATGCAGATGTCTTTTTCCTTTTTCAGACGCAGGATCTCTTCCTGCAGTTCACGTTTATCCATATGATTTCTCCTTTTATGATTTCTTCTGTTAATATTTTTCTGTTACTGTTTTTCGGCTTCGAGCCGCGATCGCTGCTCCGCCTCTGCCGCCACTATTTTAACAGAGGAAGCGGAGTTGTCAAGTTATATGTCTATATGGGTGTCTTGACACCCTCTTCTATATATGGTACAGTCCTTACTGGTTAATTATACTGTTCAGCGCCGCATCTTATTTATGCGGAACGGAAAGGACGATTCTATGAAAACGGATATTTTGATCGTTGGAAGCGGCTGCTCGGGTCTTTATGCAGCGCTTCATCTTCCTGCGGATAAGCAGATCACCATCATCACGAAGGCGGACCTGGAGAGCAGCGACTCCTTCCTGGCCCAAGGCGGGATCTGCATGCTCAGGGATGAAGAGGATTTCGATAAATACTTTCAGGACACCATGAAGGCCGGCCACTATGAGAACAACCGGCAGTCCGTGAAGATCATGATACGGGAATCCCAGCGGGTGATCGCCGACCTGATCAGCTACGGAGTGGATTTCGAACGTGAGCCGGACGGAAGCCTGGCTTTCACCAGAGAAGGTGCTCATTCCGAGAAGCGGATCCTCTTTCACGAGGACATCACAGGCAAAGAGATCACCAGCAAGCTTCTGGAGTGTGTCAGGAAGCGTCCTAACGTGACCCTGATGGAATACACCACGATGGTGGATCTGGTGGAAGAACGGAACACCTGCTACGGAGCCGTTCTGAAAATGCAGGACGGCAGCATCCAGACCATCGAAGCGGACTTCACCCTCCTCGCCTGCGGCGGAATCGGCGGGCTGTACCGTCACTCCACCAATTTCCGCCACCTCACGGGAGATGCGCTGGCCATCGCCATTCGTCACGGGATCAAGCTGGAGAACATCAACTATATACAGATCCACCCGACAACATTCTATACAGAGAACGACGAGGAGCGCTCCTTCCTGATCTCGGAGTCTGTCCGCGGGGAAGGCGCCCTTCTGTACAATAAGAACATGGAGCGGTTCGTAGACGAACTGCAGCCCAGGGACGTGGTCACAAAGGCAATTCTCCGCCAGATGGAGATCGACGGAACGGATCATGTCTGGGAAGACCTGCGTCCGATCCCGGAGGAGGAGATGCTCAGCCACTTCCCCAACATCGTTGCCTACTGCAGGGAACACGGATATGATCCTGTCAAGGAATGCATCCCGGTGGTTCCCGCGCAGCACTACTTCATGGGAGGCATCAAGGTCAATTCCGACAGCGCCACATCCATGAACCGCCTGTACGCCATCGGAGAAACCGCCTGCAACGGCGTCCACGGCAAGAACCGTCTGGCCAGCAACTCCCTCCTGGAGAGCCTGGTCTTCGCCGGCCGCGCAACGACGGACGTCATTCTTCATTATGACTCTGCAAAAAGCAACCCGAAGCTCTTCGAAAAGCTCCGGCTGGACAAATACCAGGATGCGGAGCAGTACGGAGAAGAGAGCAATAAACTGGTGCTCAACGCCATCCAGCAGGCGGAATGGATCATGGAAGAGGAAGCCAGAGTCAATTCGGAAGGGAGAATAGAATAATGCTCGACCCAATCACAATGTCACTGAATATCGATCCCCTGATCAGAAGCGCTCTGCAGGAGGATATCACAAGCGAAGATGTTTCCACCAACAGCGTCATGCCCCTGCCCCGGACCGGCGAGGCGGATCTGATCTGCAAACAGGACGGGATCATCTGCGGACTGCAGGTCTTCGCCCGCACCTTCCAGCTGCTGGATCCGGATACCCGGATCACCTTCGACGTCAATGAAGGCGACGCCGTTCGCGCCGGCCAGCACCTGGCGAGCGTCCATGGCGACATGCGTGTGATCCTGTCCGGAGAGCGGACCGCCCTGAACTATCTGCAGCGCATGAGCGGCATCGCGACCTATACGAGGCAGATCGCAGATCTTCTCGAGGGAACGGGCATCCGCCTTCTGGATACGCGCAAGACGACCCCCAACAACCGCATCTTCGAGAAATACGCGGTGCGCGTCGGCGGCGGAAACAATCATCGCTACAATCTCACCGACGGGGTCATGCTCAAGGACAACCATATCGGAGCAGCGGGAGGCGTGAAGGAGGCCATCCGCGCCGCCAGAGACTACGCCCCCTTCGTACGGAAGATCGAGGTGGAGACGGAAAATCTGGAGATGGTGCAGCAGGCCCTGGAGGCCGGAGCAGACATCATCATGCTGGACAACATGGAGCATGATGAGATGCTCGAAGCCGTCAGGCTCATCGACGGCAAAGCAGAGATCGAGATCTCGGGAAACGTTACAGCGGAACGCATTCCGGAAATCCGGGATCTGAAAGTAGATTTTATTTCCAGCGGAGCGCTGACGCATTCCGCTCCTATTCTGGATGTATCGCTCAAGAATCTGCACCCGGTGGACAGGTAAGGGTTAAATGCGGATAGGATTATTCAGCAGATAGATTTATTCAGCAGAGGGGATTCGTTAAATGGAAGTCAGAAAAGATATCGCTTTGAAAGGAACTGAAAGGCGGCAGAAAATCATAAAGGATCTGAGAGAGGCTGACGCGCCGGTTTCCGCAGGAAAACTGGCGGGCAGATACGGTGTCAGCCGTCAGGTCATCGTGCAGGATGTCGCCCTGCTCCGGGCGAACGGAGAGGATATCCAGGCAACATCCAGCGGGTATCTGCTGCATACATCTGTTGCCTGCAGCCGGGTCTTCAAATCCTATCACACGGATGAGAAGACTGAAGAAGAACTAAATCTGTGCGTGGATCTCGGCGGATGCGTCAAGGATGTCTTTGTCTACCATCGCGCCTACGGTGTGATCCGCGCAGATCTGAATATCAGCTCCAGACTGGATGTCAAACGCTTCCTTGAGGAAGTTTCCAGCGGCAGATCAAGCCTGCTCAAAAACACCACTTCCGGCTTCCACTACCACACAGTCACGGCCGGCAGCGAAGAGATCCTGGACCTGATCCAGAGCGCCCTGATGGAAAACGGCTTCCTGGCGCCGCTGACAGATTATGAACCGGTCAGTTTCGGCAAGCCCGGCCATGAATCAAGTTAGGCGCTGCCGCAGCGCTTCCCTTCCCTTCTCAACCGGCATTTGTCTTTGAGAACGCATTCATCACAGGTGGCAAGCCGGCCTGTGACAGGATGATCGGCCAGTCCCATGATGGCCGTAATAGATTTGGACGGGCTCATCATATAGCCTTTGCTTAATGTGATCCCGAGTTTGTTTTCCGCGTCGAGCAGGTCCAGTACCTGCTTTTGCATTTCCAGAGGCGAATCCCCGTAACCCGGGCTGAAGCGTTCTGTGAGGAACAGAGGCGCGGCGGTTTCTTCGGCGGCTTCCACTCCGATTTCCCTGGGGAGCTTTGCGGCGACCTCCTCCCTGATCTGCTCTTCTGCGATCCCTGCCGCCATGTCCGCCATGACCGACGCCCCGCTGTCGATGACCACGCCGAGGGCGATCCTGCTTTCCTGGGTCTCGCTGATCAGGCGGTCGACTTCATCCCCCAAAGTAACAGCCATGACCACCATCCGCTCGCACCCTTCCAGATGCTTTGCCAGAGAAGTCCCTGTCACCTGCAGCGCGCCGCTGCCCACGATCTCATAGGTGAACACCGGCCCGGCCGCATCAAAAAGCAGCGTCTCCGCTTCCTCCATCTGCGCCTTGAGCCGCTCGATCGCCGCATGCATCTTCTCATCGGTTTCCGCTTTTTTCAGATGTGACTCGCTCACGCCCATGAGCCGAAACCAGGATGCGCGGTTCGTGATTCTCTTTTCCCCGAACTTGATATCCATGCAGTAAGTATACATCAATCGCAGCAGAGCCGCAAAGGCACCAACATTAGAGCTGCGAACACCGCCGCGACGAACACCCCGCAGATTTCGGGTTGTTTCTATCCAAATTCTGCGGGGATATCGTCGCAGGCGATGCTCTGCAGCTTTTGCCTCCATAAACGCAATGCGATATAATACATTCATCATGGTAACGAATCACACAGACAACAGCATAGAAAAGGCGCGGGGGATCGCCCGCGCGATCGATGCGGCCGGCGGGAAGACATACTTCATCGGCGGTTTCGTGCGCGACCGGCTGCTGGGAGCGCCGGACGGTGACGCAGTTGCGAATGCGGATGCAGACGCGGTTGCGAACGCGGGTGCGGTTGCAGTTGCGAATGCCGACGCGAATGCGTTTGCGGATACCGATGTGGATGTGGAGGTCCACGGCGTGCCGGTGGACACACTGCGCGGGATCCTGGAACAATTCGGCAAAGTCCTCACCGTAGGCAAAAGCTTCGGCGTCTATCAGATCAGAGGTTTTGATATCGACATCGCTGTTCCACGCAGGGAGAAGAACACCGGGAGAGGCCACAGGGATTTCGAGATCTACACGGACCCGTTCCTCGGCGAGGAAGCGGCAGCAAGAAGGCGGGACTTCACGATCAACGCGCTGATGCAGGACGTGCTGACCGGAGAGATCGTCGACTGCTTCGGCGGGCAGGAGGACCTGAAGAACGGGATCATCCGCCACATCGATCCGGAATCATTTGTGGAGGATCCTCTGCGTGTGCTGCGTGCCGCCCAGTTTGCGGCGCGGTTCGAATTTAAGGTCGCAGATGAGACCGTCTGCCTTTGCAGAAGCATTGACCTTTCCGCTCTTCCCAGGGAGCGGGTCACCGCAGAACTTGAGAAAGCCCTGTGCAAAGGCAGGAAGCCTTCGATTTTCTTCGAGGTGCTGCGCGAAATGGATCAGCTGGACTTCTGGTTCCCGGAGCTGGTCAGCCTGATCGGGCTGCCGCAGGATCCCATCTTCCATCCGGAAGGCGATGTGTGGACCCACGTGATGAGAGCTCTGGACAAGGCGGCCGGATACCGCGACCGGGTGGAGGAGCCCTTCCGCTTCATGCTGGTTCCCCTCGTCCACGACCTGGGCAAGATCGAAACCACGGAAGAAGTCAATGGACGGATCCACACTTATCAGCATGATAAGGTCGGTCTGCCCATCGCATCCCGTTTCCTGCACAGGCTGACAAATGACGCCAGTGTGATCCGGTATGTCATGAATATGACAGAGCTTCATATGCGTCCCAACACGATGGCCTACGCCGGATCCTCCATCAAAAAAACCAACCGCCTCTTTGACGAAGCGGTCAGTCCTTATGATCTGATTCTGTTTTCGGCAGTAGATATGTCCTCCGAGCACTATAAAGGTGAGCGGGAAGACAATCTGAAGTTCCTGCTGCAGCGTCTGGAGATCTATAAAGATTACATGGATCGTCCATACGTCAGCGGCAAAGACCTCATCGATGCGGGCCTTGCGCCCGGAGAAAACTTCAGGGAGATCCTGCGCTACGCCCACAAACTGCGCCTTGCCGGGATCCCGAAGGAAGAAGCCCTTAAGCAGGTGCTTTCCTACGCCCGTAAAATGTCCTGACGGAAACGTCCCGACTGCCGCAGTTATCGTAGTTTCTCAATAATACAGCTCTGCCGGTCCCTTATACTCCTGTATGGTATTGCCGCCAGATCTTTGACCTGCTGCCGGTCCATCAGATCCGCAATGTAGGCTTTTGCTTCAATGCCTTCGGCTTTCAGTTCCGCCTCCCGTTCATAGATCCTGTCGGTCGTTGCTGTGATGGCGATCCTGCCGCCGAGGCTTCCCAGGATCTTCGCCGCCGCGAAACCGATCCCTGTCCGGCTGCCTGCCCCTGTGATCAGGCAGACCTGGTCTTTGAATTCAATAAAGGAATGATTCATATGCGTTTCTCCATTTCATAATCGATATCTTCATAGCCGCTTTTCAGGTACGCCCTGCGCCCGGCTTCCGAAGCATGCAGAAGCAGCATCGTGATGCCGCGTTTCCTCGCTTCCTGTTCCAGTTTGTCGAGCAGCTGCCCGGCGATCCCTCTGCCCCGGTACTCGTCCGCTGTGTACACGTTGCCGACATAGCCGGTGCGGCCCGTCTTATTCCTGAAGGAAGGCGGAAAATCCATAAACATGATCGCAGCCGTTGCAATGATCCTGCCGTCCTCTTCTGCGACCCACTCGATCAGCTCGCCGCTCTTCATATACTTTTCGAAATACCGGCGGAGATCTTCGTCGATGTCAATATCCGGCGTCTGCCCCTCGTCCTGGATCTGCTTTTTGCGGATCTCCGAGATCTCGTGGATGTCTTCCAATGATGCTGTTCTGAATATCATACTTTCACCCTCCTACTGTGCCTATAGTACCACAACTCCAAATCGACTGATGTAATTTCTATATGTTTTTTTCTCATTTTTCATCACTCTGACGTCGTTCGGATCCCTCTCGCTGTCCTCCCCTTCAAAAATTTGAAATAATTTCCAAACAGATCGTTCAGGAATGTAAAACACAGCATTTACGTGATGAAAGTTCACCAAATATATCGAAGAAATTACACTAACCCACCTGAAAATGACCGGACCGCTGCGACAGGAAAAAACTGGGATGAAAAATCGCACTGCAATGCATGTTTTTTACATCGGCTTGCACTTTCAACGGCGTTTTGTTACACTTCTCGTGGTCTGGAGAGAAGACATGGACAGCAAAAGCAATACACACGACAAAGACGACAAGCGAATATACATACTGAAGGAAGAACGACCTGCAAAAGCAGTCGTCGCACTGGGAGCGCCCCTTGTGATGGGCATGTCCATTATGGTTCTATACAATCTGGTGGACACCTTTTTTATTGGGTTGCTGCACGACGACTACCAGATGGCGGCGGTCAATCTGGCCTATCCGGTCATGATGGTCATGATCGCGATCTCAAATATGGTGGGCGCGGGAACGGCATCGCTGATCTCGAGAAGCATGGGTGCGGACGATTATGCAAAGGCCTCCCACACACTGACGTCAGGCTTCCTGCTGACGGTCCTGGGAAGCATCCTCGTCGCAGCGGCGGGGCTTGTTCTGCTGCCGCGGATCGTAGTCTGGCTCGGCGCGAAGAGCAACACCACCGCCTTCACATCGCAGTATGTGATGATCCTCTTCATCGGCAGCATCTTTATTATGGGGAACTACATCTTCGGACAGCTTCTGCGCAGCGAAGGCTCCGTGAAATATTCGATTGCCGGAATGATCGCAGGCACGATCGCGAATATCGTGCTGGATCCCCTGTTCATCTTCGCCCTGGGGCTTGAGATCCGGGGAGCGGCGATCGCCACGGTACTGGGAAACGCCATCGGAATGAGCATTTCTCTGCGGTACTACGCGGCGGGCAAAACGCTGCTGAAGCCGTCTGCCAGTTATATCCGGCCCACCGCTGAGATCCTGAAGGAGATCTTCTGGGTCGGCGTTCCGGCAGGTCTGGAGACCCTTCTCACATCCATCGCCTTCGTCGTGAACAACAACCTGGCAGTCGCCTACGGCGAGCTGACCGTTGCCGCCATGGGCATCGCCCAGAAGATCATGTCCCTGGGGAATTATATCTATCAGGGCTTTGCCGCAGGGACCCAGCCGATCATGGGCTACAATTACGGCGCAAAAAATTACCACCGCATGCTGCAGGTCCTGAAGGCCGGCATACTGGTGGTAAGCGGGATCGAATTATTCGTCATGCTGATATACGGGATCTTCGCTCCGTTTCTGATCGATATCTTCACAAATTCAGCGGAGGTCATCGCGACCGGAAGCAAGGTCCTCCGCGCCATCATGTGCGTGCTGCCCTTCGTCGGCGCCGTATCCATGAGCCGCATGTCCTTCCAGGCGATGGGAAAGCCCCAGTACGCCTTCGGGATCACGCTGGTGCGGCAGCTGCTTCTGTACATCCCGCTGCTGCTTCTGCTGGACCGCGCCTTCGGATTCGACGGCATGATCTGGGCGCAGCCCATCACGGAAGTGATCATGATGGCCGTCTCCGTCTCCCTTCTCGTGCGGGTCATCCGCCGGGCATGGCAGGATCAGTGAAGACCGCCGGCACAGATCACGCCACGAAGGCTTTCCAGTTCTTCACACTGTAGAGCGGGATCAGCGGGATCATGACAGGTACGGTCCTGACGTACTCCTGATAGACCAGATCGTTCCCGTAGTTGCGGTCCTGCCGCAGTTCCAGGCGCCGTGCTCCGCTGAACATCACATAAGTAATGCCGAGGAATCCCAGGATCGCGATGCTCCACTGGAATGCTCCCTGCAGATAAGGAATGCCCGAAACGAGCACGCCCGACCAGAGCAGTATCTCACCCAGATAATTCGGACACCGGACGATCCGGTACAGACCCGTATCCACAAAGCGGTCCGGGTTCTTTTTCTTTGCGGCGGTTTTCTGCGCATCCGCAGCGATCTCAAGCGCAACGCCCAGGATCATCATGCAAAGGCCCATCCACGCCGCTGCGTTGTCTGCTATAGGGTCGCTGCCTGCTGCTGCAGCATTCTCCAGCCGGAAGATGAACGGGCTGGTCTGCAGGAAATACAGGATCGCGCAGGAGACCCAGATGGCGAGTTTCACGCCGGCGGGGATGGTTTTGCTCCTGTCGTTTTCCGGTTTCAGGATCCTGTTGTAAGCTGCGCTCTTCATCTCACGGATCATAAGATACCCGCCCAGGCGCACCCCGTAGACGATGAACAGGATGCAGGCGATGCAGCTTACCGGCGTAAGTGCTGCGTGGAACAGGATCAGCAGCGCGATCCCGATACCGGCGACCGCGAACCCGTAGCCGACCGAAAAGAAATAAACATATCTCCAAAATCCTATGGCCGATAGCAGAAGGCTCACCGCCAGCAGTACTAAGTATGTCATTTTACAGTTCCCATTCGTCCCAAAGTTCCGGGCTGATCTTCTCGAGGGAGTCGATCACAACAACGCAGTCCGGCTGCACGTTCTGCATGACTTTGATCATGATGTTCTCCGGGATCGCCACGCATCCGCCGGTATAGGGCTTCTGCGGTCCCAGGCAGTGGAGGAAGATCGCGGAGCCCTTGCCCGGGGTTCCGTCTTCGTTCCAGCTGATGTTCATGCAGTACTGATAGTGGTAGTTGTAGTCCGTAATATGCTCACTGTCCTCTGTGTTGAGGTCCGGGTAGTCTTTGATGCTGACCATCTCGTTGTAGTGATAACCATCTCTCTGGTCGCCGGACCAGTAGTCGTCCTCTGTGACCTGCTGATACTCGAAGGCTTTGCATCCCGGGTCGCTGTTGATGCCGAAGGCGTAGTTGAACTTGTAGGTTCCGACCGGCGTCATCGCGTCCCCTTCCTTGGTCTTGCCCAGGCCGTTCTTGCCGATGTATCCCGGCGTGGTGACGATCTGCTTCCAGTTGCCGTCCTCATCCTTCTGGTGCATGGAAACATAGGCGTCCGTCTTGCCGATCGCCGCTACGACGAAGAGCTGATCCGCGTCCTTCGCCTGCTCGAGTTTGCCGACGAATTCCGGTGAATCCTCCGCCGTTGCGAGGTCGAATTCCGCGTCGAGGGGATCTGCCACCGCCGGCGCGTCTGCCGCTGTTTCGGTCTGTGCCGCGTCCTCGGCCGGTGCTTCCGCTTCATCGGAAGTCCCGCACCCCGCTGCGAAGCAAAGGCAAGCCAGCAGCATCATGCCAACAGTTAACATCTTGATGAATTTCGATTTCATGTCTAATCCTCCAATTTTTATTTGATACCGCTCCAATCATACCATATCCCGGGAACGGATATTGCTGAAAATAATTTAAGGTAGCGCGACAGTTGATAGACGGTTCCGCTTATTGACCGCGGCATCTCCTGCAATTTATAATATTGATATTGTTCTGATTATTACTGCATTTCAGCGGACGAATATATATGAAACAACAGTTTGCGCATTTTATCGTTGCCCACAGCAAGGCAATCCTGATCATATTCATCATCCTGTCACTGGGATGCGGCGCGCTGATTCCTTTCGTCAACATCAACAAGGACATGACCAAATATCTGCCGAAGGACTCAGAGATGCGACATGGGCTGAATCTGATGAAGGCGGAATTCGGCGATGAGACCTCCAGCACTCTGGAGATCATGTTCGACGATCTCAAAACGCCTGCGCAAAAGGACGCCGTCCTGCAAAATCTGGAAGCGCTGCAATACGCCGAGTCTGTGGATTACAAAACTGAAGCGGACGACGAAGACCACTATTACAACAAAGGCAAATACACCCGTTACCTGATCAATTGCGATTATGATCAATACTCCGATGAAGCCACGCAGCTCTGGAAGTCTGTGAAAGAAGCGTATCTGGAAGACGAGGACGAGCGGAACATCGAACTGAGCGGCACGATCCATTCGGCCAACGAATCCGGTCTTCCTCTCTGGATCATCGGACTGGCGGTGGCGCTGGTCTCGCTGATTTTGCTTATCATGGCTAGCTCCTGGGTCGAGCCCGCCACCTTCCTGATCACCATCGGCATCGCGGTGCTGATCAACATGGGAACCTATGTCTTTTTTCCCAGCATCTCCAAGACCACCTTCGGGATCGTCGGCATCCTGCAGCTGGCCCTCAGCATGGATTATTCGATCATGTTGCTGAACCGCTACCGGCAACAGCGGCACATTCGCGCGGATAAATATGAAACCATGGAACACGCCCTGGCCCTGTCCTTCAGCGCCATCAGCGGCAGCTCCCTGACCACCTTCGCCGGACTGCTCGCCCTGGTGTTTATGAGTTTCACCATGGGCGCCGATGTCGGGCTCGCTCTGGCCAAGGGCGTTCTCATCAGCATGCTCTGCATCTTCACAGTCCTGCCCGCCCTGATCCTCGGCTTCGATTCTCTGATGCTGCGGACAGCGAAGCGCACCCCGCCCTTCGATCTGCCAAAATTCTCGAAATTCCAGTACAAAATGCGGATCCCGATCACCGCGCTGTTCTGCGTCATGCTGGTCGGCTCCTTCATCATGCGCAACGGCGTCGACTTCTCTTATTTCCAGAGCTGGGAATCGGAGATCGACCACGTCTTCGGTCACACCAACACCATCGTCATGGTCTACGACGAGGAGGACGGCGATGCAGCCGGAAAACTGGCCGAATCGCTGGACGATTCTCCTGCGATCCACAGCGCCGTCTGTTATGAGAGCACGCTGGGCAAACAGCGCATCGCCTCTGGTCTGCACGAATTCATCGACGATATGCGCGAGGAAAACACCGATCCGGAAGACAGCACCGCCGATATGGACCTGAGCGATTCCATACTCAAGCTCATTTACTACGACTACCATGCAGGAGATCCGGACTTTACCATGTCCATCCCCCAGTTCGTATCCTTCCTGCGCGGCGACGTGATAAACGATCCGGATTTCTCAGGCAGCATCGATAGCGAGGCGAAGGATCAACTGGACGACATGGCGAAGTTCACCGACCGCTGCGCGCTCACATCAAAAAAAGGCGCCAAAGGTCTGGCGGATTTCTTCGGCATGAAGAAGTCCCAGGCGGCGCAGCTTTTGCTGTACTACCAGATCAAAAACGGGAAGCGCGGAGAGAAGATGACCCTGCCGGATTTCATTTCCTTCCTCCTTGATGATGTGGCGTCCGATCCGGAATACGGTAAGATGATCAAGAAATCCCAGAAAAAGCAGCTCCGTTCCCTGCAGCCTTTCACAGACGAAGAGACTGTGAGCAGCGAGCGGATCTATGAAGAAGCCGCGCAGATCCTCGGCATGGCCGCTTCCCAAATGCGCCTCATCTACATCAACCATTATGCAAAGGCAGGCGTGCCGTCGCAGAAGACCATCGCCGAGACCGCCGCGGCGCTGCAGGCCATGGCGAAGGATCCTGCCCTGTCCGCTCAGTTCGGCGGCAGCGACACAGCCCAACTCATCGCAGGGCTGCAGCAAATCGGCCAGATGGATCCGGCGCCCTACGACATCGGCGCTATGACCGGGGCGCTCGCAGGATACGGCATGCCGCTCGACGCTGGGACCCTCTCGGTGATCTACGCCTACAGCGACCTCTCCCAGGATCCGTCCCTGCACATGGTATCTGTGCAGGATCTTGTTGCCTTCATGTTGGAAGACGAAACCATCAGCGCCTCCCTTCCCGCAGCGCAAATAAAACAGCTGTCTATGTTGAAGACAATCATTGACACCTCCGTCGAAGACAAAAAACTCTCTGCGAAAAAGATGGGATCCATTCTGGGCATGAAATCTTCCGCTGTGAACCAGATCTATCTTCTTCACCAGTATAAGGAAGGCCGGACCGGTTCCTGGAAGCTGACCCCGCAGCAGTTCATCAACTTCCTGGTGAACAAGGTCCTGACGGACAAATCCATGAAATCCCGGATCGGCGGCAGCGCCTCCGATCTGAAATTCGCCCAGAAGCTGATCGGCAGCGTCGTGGCAGGAAAGCAGTACACCTACAGCGGTATGGCAGATTTCTTCGCGGATTACAGCGGCGACGCGGCAGACAGCGCGGACTTCGACGCCGGCAGTCTTTCCCTGCTCTACACTCTGTACGGATCGCGGCATTATTACGATGAGACCTGGACCATGGATCTGATGCAGATGGTGACCCATCTGGATGGGAGCATGCTCCCGAGGGATGCCTTCGCGAAAAACATGGACGCGAAGGATATCCGCGATGTTCACGATATGTGGGAAGATATGGATGAGGCAGCGGAACTGCTGAAAGGAAAACATTACGGCCGCATGATGATCACCGCCATCATGGAAGAGGACTCCGATGAGACCCGCATCTTTATGGACGATCTGAACGCGCAGATCAACGCCGGCTTCCGCGGGGATACCTATATGGTCGGCAATACGCCGATGGCCTATGAGATGTCGAAGACCTTCCACCGGGAGCTGAACAAGATCACATTGATCACCGCGTTCTTCATCCTGATCATCGTGCTGCTCACCTTCCGGCAGCTTGCCGCGCCGGTGATTCTGGTTCTGATCATCCAGTGCGCCGTCTTCCTGACCATGGCGCTTCTGAACATACTCCATGTGGATATGCAGTATCTGGCGATGCTGATCGTTCAGAGCATCATGATGGGCGCGACGATCGACTACGCCATCATCTATACGACCTATTATATCGAAAGCCGTACCACTGCAGCAGGCAGCGGTCTGGACCCGCTTCGGGCGATCCGCGCCTCCTATAAAGGCTCGCTGCAGACCATCCTGACCTCCGCCACGATCCTGATCGCGGCCGTCGGACTGCTCAGCTTCGCCTTCGGAGATCCATCCGTGCGCGAGATCTGCCGCATCCTCTCCGTCGGATCACTGATCGCAACCGTCCTTGTCATCTTCATCCTGCCGGGCGTGCTGGCCTGCCTGGACCGGATCGTCATACGGAAGCGAACAGACGGATGACCGGATTTAATGGAACACGTACTGCCGGACCTTTTCAAAAATTGTACCGTCCTCGATACTCTCCTTGACCTTCTCTTTAACCTTCTCCTTCAGATCGATTTCCTGTCCTGTTCTGTCTTCGTAAATTTCTTCGATGGTCCTTCCCTGATCCTGGGGATCCAGGTCCACATTCGCCGCGTGGGTACGCCAGGGATTATCCTCCGGCAGATACTTGTACGCGATGTTGTGCTGCCGCCATTCGTAGGCCATATCCTCTGCCGTTCGATAGGACTCCAGATCGGCTCCATGGACCGGATGCTCGTCGATCAGCGCCTGACAGATGATCTTCTGATCGTGTTTTTTGGTGATTTTGTACGAATCATAGATCGTCCAGCAGTCGTAGAGATACATGGTTCGAAACTCCTCGCCATTGTATGTGAAAGCGTAGTTTGTGCCGCCGCCGTCCACATCGTACAGACCGATGTCAGACGTGGACGACAGCCGGGTCCCATTTTGCGCCTGCTCCTCTGCGCCCTCCTGGTCCGCGGCCTCTCCGCTGCCCGGGCAGCCGTGCAGAAACAGATATCCTCCTATGCTAATCAGAATAATCAGCAGCAATAACTTTTTCATCTATTCTCCTTTTGCGTTTGCGTTTGGTTTTGTGTCTGTGCTTCTTGAAGATTCCTGTCGTATATAATACAATCAGTATGTGAACAACAGGTGAAGAACAGTGTATCACCAACTCGAGAGGCATTCAATATGAACCCGGGCAAAAGCAATAAAGCCAAAAAACATTCTGCCGTAATGATTTCCCACTACTTCAGCCTGGCGTGGCGCGGAGCGCTCTGCGTTACTCTGCTGATTCTGTGGATCGGAAATCTCATCCACGGCGGCGACTCGATTATTTATCGTTTCGAATCGCACCCCTGGATCATGCGCATCCTCTGGATTCTCTTTGTCATTGATATGGTGGCGCGGTTCTTCCCGTCATCGATCAGAAGTCCGGGCAGTCAGAAACAGTTCGCCAAGAACTTTCAGAAGACCGGCAAGACGGATATCATCATCCCCGACAATCACGCGACCGCGCTTGTGATGCTCGCCTGGATCCTGTTCAACGGGATCTTCGGCGCGTTGTACATCGTTGGGATCCTGGACAAGGATTTCATGCTTTTGCTGTGCTCTCTGTTCTCCGTATCCGATATTATCTGTATTTTGTTCTTCTGCCCCTTCCAGGTGTTTTTCTTCAAGTGCCGGTGCTGCGTGTCCTGCCGTATCTACAACTGGGATTTCGCTATGATGTTCACGCCCCTGTTCTTCGTTCCGGGGCTCTACACATGGAGTCTTCTGGGCATCGCCGTTGTCCTGCTTGCGATCTGGGAGATCACTTTCTTCCTGCATCCGGAGCGGTTCTCTGAAAACACCAACGCGTATATGTCCTGCGCGGGCTGCACGGAGAAGCTCTGCAGACATAAAAAACAGCTCACCTCGCTGTGGAAGCGAAATGAGCAGTTCTTCATGAGCCGGATCAAATCCCTCCGGTAGTCCGGCCTTTTATTTCTCCGTCCTTTAGTCGATCACATCCTCTAGTCTTGTGACGGTCGCGGCATCCATGCCGTATTCCTCGCCGCCCAGGCCCTGGCTTGTGACCGTATAGAATTCTTCGGTATCTCCCCACTGTATGACGATGGCGGAATCCTTTGACATGCCGTAGCAGTCCACCACATCATCCCCGTCATCCCCGACCTGCTGGGTCCAGTGCTCAGGGAAGCTCTTCAGATCGCGGTCCGTCATCGGTCCTCCGTAAATGCCGCTGGCCTTACGAACATAAATGCCGATCGCTCCACTCTCATAGGTTGCCTGCGCTACGCCGTCCAGATATGAGAAGGCCGGGTCGCTGAACGTCAGATCATTGATCTGCAGATCCTGCGGGACCTCAAAATCCTCCATGTTTCCCGCTCCCTTCGCAGCTTCTGCAGCGGACGATACCTTCGTCCACGGATCCTTCTCTTCCTGCGTGATCAGAGAAATGACGGCTGTTCCATTGGCTTTTTCCAGGACTGTCGCCTTGACCATATAGTCTCCTGCCGCGAATCCGCACTCGATGGGTTCTGTGCCGGATACTTCCACTTCGAATTCCGGCTCTCCTTCCGGCATCATCTCTTCCACGTCTGCGTTCACATCCTCGGCAGCTACCGGGTAGAACTCAACCAGAACCTCGCCTTCCTGGAAATTCGGCTCGATATGAACATCGTCGCCCTCGCCGACTGTGAAGGTCCCTGTTGAACTGGTCATATCTTCATCTGCGTTCTCAGCGGTGATCTCTATATTCAGCTCATCATTGACGACCATCCCGAAAGTGGACGTGCCGCATCCCGCAAACCCAAATACGAGTGATACGATACATGCGATGATCAAGACTGTTTTTTTCTTCATATCTTGAAACTCCTTTGACGCTGTTACCTTTTGCTGCTTTTGCTTCTATACTCCGGTAACCCGTTTGATAAGGCCCTCGAGATCCATCAGATCCGCTTTTCGCGGGTTTGTCTGGGTGCATACGTCTGCCATGGCGTCCTCAGCCATTTCTCTTCGGAGCGCCTCTACCTGCTCCGGGTGGATGCCCATCTTGGCCAGCGTGTCCGGTATGCCGAACAGCCGGTTCATATCCCGGATCTTGCTGCAGAGACTGCTGACCGACTGGGGAACGCTGGAATACGGAAGCCCGATCAGTTTGGACAGCCGCTGCATCTTCCGCGCCGCGACGGTCTCTGTGCCGCTTTCGAGAAACGCGTTGTACTCTATCACATGAGGCAAAAGCAGTGCGTTCGCTCTGCCGTGGGGAATGTGGAACTTCGCGCCGATCGCGTGGGCGATGCTGTGGTTGATCCCCAGCCCTACCATGTTGAAGGACATGCCGGCAAGGCAGGCTGCGTTATGGACCTTCTCTCTGGCCTCCATGTCATCTCCGTGGGCGTAGGCGTACGGCAGGAAGCGCATCAGCAGCGTGACAGCTTTTTCTGCCAGCGCGTCGGTAAAATCATTGGACTTCGTTGACAGATAGGACTCGATCGCGTGAGTCAGCGCGTCCATCCCGGTGTCGGCAGTGACATTGGGCGGCATGGACTGGACCAGTTCCGGGTCCAGAATCGCCACATGAGGCTGCAGCGCTTCATCCACCAGCGGATACTTGACGCCTTTTTCCGCGTCTGTGATGACAGAAAACCGCGTCACCTCCGACCCGGTGCCACTTGTGGTCGGTATCGCATAGAAACATCGGATGGTGTGCCGCCCTGATTTCCAGGCCATGTACGCCATGCCTTTGGCAGCATCGATTGCGGAGCCGCCGCCCACGGCGATCATGTAGTCCGCGCGGCATTCCGATAAGAAATTGATGCCCTCCGCAATGACCTCTGTGGGAGGATCCGGCACGACCTTATCGAATATGTGCACGGTGCAGCGCTCCAGATGCTCCATGACCTTCTCCACCATGCCGGACTTGCGAATAAACGCGTCGCATACGATGATCACGTTCGCGTCGTCGATATCGTCCAACGCGCAGAGTGAATCCCTGCCGAAAAAGAGATTTGATTTCAGTTTGAAATTATCCATACCGCACACCTTTGTAATAATTCTTGTTTATGTTTGATTTGATTATTACGGCTATTGTACCATGAGTTTCACCTTCGCGCACTGATTTGTTCCGAAAATGCCTTCATTGCGCCCAGACAGTGTATCCTTACGACACGATTATCATCAGTTTCTGATATCTGCTTTAATTGTTCCACATATGGCCTGACAAATTCCGGCCTTCGTTTGCCGAGAACGCGGAAAATCTCCGGGGCTTCCATCCTGACTTTGTCGTCGGCATCATACAGGAGTTGTTCAAATACCGGCATATAGTTTTCGTATATGTCCGGTGTGTTCGTAGCGATGTTTTCTGACGCCCATATGAAACTCAGCCTGACCTTTGGCTCACTATCAGTGGCAAAACGAAACAGATCGGTCCAGTACGGTTCGATCACCGAATAGTTGCCCCGCCCGATCCTGCCGAAGGCATTGACTGCGCGCTCCCGTAAAAGCGCCGTCGGGCTATCGAGGAATGATGCAATCGTCGGAACAGCATCCTGTACTGCCATCGGATGCGCAAGTCCCATCTCCCCCAGCAGCCAGAGTGCTTTTGCTTGAATCTTCGCGGATTCATAGCCAAGAAGAGAAGCAACCTGCGGAATGCTGTCTTCCCACTTGCTCTTATCATTTGTCAGCGATCCAAGTTCTTTGTAGAGTTCCGATTCGTTCATTATGTCTTTTCCCTCGTTCATGCCTTCTTTTTCTTCTTCGGAGCAGGGAGCTCGTCGTACATCGCTTCCAGCAACGCGCATAAAAACGCTCTGTTCTCTATATCGTCTACAGGCATGTAATCTAAATAATCTTTACTTGAAGCCATAGTTTCACCTGGCTTTTGACATCAATACTACGCACTCCACATGTCTAGAGACAACACCATTAATGTCGGTGCTATGACTGAATTTGTCCAAGATTTTTGCTATGACCGAAATTGTCTAATGAAACATCCATGCAGACTGGAATTGTTATTAAATCTCACCTTTCTTCCATTTTCTCATATTCATAATTAAGACCACATCTATAATTATGAAACCGAGTCCACCGATAAAGCCCAAAAGATCTGGCCCCAAAAACATATTTGGTTTTTTA
>Ga0256404_1005237_pt1 | contig 23256 bp, 19 predicted proteins | sample RumenRJG_01DNA_FD_185990 | JGI IMG/M metagenome (GOLD analysis project Ga0256404, IMG submission 185990) | Bovine rumen microbial communities from Lethbridge, Alberta, Canada - RJG_01 | ecosystem: Host-associated > Mammals > Digestive system > Stomach > Rumen | place: Canada: Alberta | collected... | reverse complement strand
TAAGGGTATTCAACCCTGACTGCAATACCTTTTAAGAACAACGCACACCTCGTTGGTTCGCGTAAGGATGTTTTGATACAGGGGGATTCGTTTTATGAGTAACTCATACCCCGTAGCTTGCTGCGGGGTGCGTTGATTTGCTAACATAACTTCATATTGGGGCGTTGCGGGGCTTTGCAAAGAGATTGCCCCGCAGAAGGGGTAGGACGCAACGAAGTGCGGCCGCAGGGGAAGGCTTTCCCCTCCTTTGTATTTAGAATGTCAGGACTGCTTCGAAGGAAGTGTCGCTTTCTGTTTTGCCTACTACGGTATAGGTGTTTGTTTCTTTGCTGAAGGAGCCGTAGATTTTTAGGGTTTCGCCGGGGCGTGCTTCTTTTGAGTAGTTTAGGCGGAAGGCTGTAAGGTTTTTGGCCTGGAATTCTTCGCTTAGTGCATCCATTGCAAAGGCTCCGTAGCGCGAGTTGTTCGTGTGGCCGTTGCCGTCCATGTCTGAGAAGAGGATTTTCCGTTCTGCAAGAAGCTCCATGTTTTCTGGTATGGAAATTTTTGAGGGTTTGGCACATTCATTTTGCTTTTGTTCTGTTGGGGCTGTGCGCATGGTAAAATTTTTTAGCGGAAGGATTCTTCTTGTTTCTGGGTTTACAAGTAGCCATGATGACAAGCCTTCTACGATGGGGTTGCCGTCTTTGTCTTTTATGCGGTATGCCCTTACGAATTGAAGCGCTTCTGGTTTTTCTTCCCAAGTGGTGATTGTTATGTGCTCGTTTTCTTTAGGCATCCTGTTGATTTTAAAGGAAACGCGGGAAACGAGTATTGCGTATCCGTTTTGGGTTAAAACGTCCCTGGAAAGTCCGCGCTGCCTGTATTCTTCTACGGCGGTGTCGGATGTGATTCTAAGGAGCTCGTGCAGGCTTAGCCTTTTGAATTTGTCGCACTGGCTAAAAAATATGTTCATCTGGTTGTGGAATGTGATTCCGTCTTCTTCGTGCCATGACTTGTATTCTTCCATTTTTTCCTTCTTGCTTATTTAAATTATTTTTTTATTATGGAAACAGTTCCATTTTTTGTCTCAACGGAAAATTTTACGCTTGAATCTGAGCTGTCAAAGTCGTTGTCGAATTTTCCGTATTTTGAACTTGTAATGTATCTGCACCATGAGTTTCGGGGCTTGAAGATTTTTATGTCGCCTTTTTTTGTGTATACAGACGAGTTCTTTGTGATTGGGGATGCAAACTGCAGCGTTATGTTTCCGCTTGTGCTGTCTATGTAAAGTTTTTCGGTCTGAATTCTGGAGGCTTTTACGTCCCCTGATTTTGTTTCTATGGAAAGTTCCGTGGTTTTTATTTTGTCTATGAAAAGGTCGTGGCGTGAAACGTCAAGTTCTGCGTAGTCGCTTGTTAAGTCCAGTATTTTTACGTCGCCGTGGCTTGCGTCTACGTATACTTTTTTTGAATCTATTCCGTTTAGCGTTATGGTTCCGCGGTCTGTTTCCAGGTCTATTTTTTTTGCCTTCTGCCTGTGCAGTTCTATGTTGCCCCTCTTTGTCTGGATGAAGATGCCTTGTGCCTTGTGGTTTTTGGGTATGTAGATTTTTACTGTTACAGTGTCGTTTTCTATTTTTCTTTTTGCCGATTTGATTATTAGCTCGCCACCTTTAACTTCGTAGAAGGGGACGGTTTCTGCCTGCCTGGAGATTATGTCTACTTTTACGAAGGGGTTTTCTGTGGGGAGAATCTCTATGTTTTCGTCTTCCAGGCTGGCGTTTATTTCTTTTACGAATGAGGGGTTAAAATGGTATGCTGGGATTATGCCCCTTAGGGAGTCGTAGTTTGTCTGGGAAAGCCGAGGGGAATCTGGTGAAAAAGGCTCTTTTTGTCCTTGGACGCTTCTTTCGGTTGCGGAAATATGAAAAATCATTGTTGCGGTCAAAAGGATGACTGCCAGTTTTTTCATTTTTTCCTCCTTGCTAACTCCTACTATATAATGACTTAATATGGGAGTTTTGTCAAACTGTTATTCAAGGGAGGGCCCTTGGACCCCGAATTTGGAGGGAAGGAAAACCTCTACTCGGAAGCGGGTTTTCCTCCCCTCCAAACCACCCCACCTTTCCAGCACCGCTTAGGGGTTCCCCCTAAGAACCCCAATTTTTACAGGATGCGTTTATTGCTTACTTCTTGTTTTTATATTCATGAGTTGATTTTTTGGAACCTGCTTTATGCTGCACACATACACCGTAGCAAGTGTGTGCGGTGTACACGAAGGGCGATTCCTGGCTTATTTGCATGGGGCTGGGAGCGAGTAATTGAAAAAGGTGGGGGTTTGTGTTAGAATGGAATAATGCCGATTGTTGAGTTGATTGATGTTAAGAAGAAGTATCAGATGGGCAAGGTTTTTGTTCCTGCGGTGAGAAATGTGAATTTTTCTATTGAAAAAGGGGAACTTGCCGCTATTTCCGGGCCTTCCGGGTCTGGAAAGTCTACTACGCTTAATATTATTGGCTTGGTTGATTTGCCTTCTTCCGGGACTGTGATTTTGGACGGCATAGACATTTACGGTGGCTACAAGCTGCCGGAGGGCGGGGTTATACCTTCTGCCCTTGACAGGCGGATTACGGAGATTCGCTCTTCCCACGTTGGATTTATCTTTCAGAATTTTAATCTTATACCGGTTCTTAATGTTTTTGAGAATGTTGAGCTTCCGCTGAACCTTGTTAGCAAGGATTCCCCGTGTGCAAAGATGACTTCTTCGCAAAGGAAGGAATGGATTGACTATCTTATAGAAACCGTTGGACTTACTGACTGGAAAAAGCACAAGCCTTCTGAGCTTAGCGGCGGACAGAGGCAGAGGGTTGCCATAGCGCGCGCCCTTGTTACAAAGGCACCGGTTATTCTTGCAGATGAGCCTACCGCAAACCTGGACAGTAAGACTGGCGGCCAGATTCTTGAGCTTATGCAGAAGCTTAACAGTGAGCTAAAGACAACCTTTGTTTTTTCTACCCACGACCAGCGCATTGTTGACATGTGCAACCACGTGGTCTACATACTGGACGGCGAGCAGGTTAACGAAGTAAGAAGGTAAAGTAAATTTTCAAGGGTGGGCCCTTGGAACCCGAATTTGGAGGGGAGGAAAACCTCTACTCGGAAGCGGGTTTTCCTCCCCTCCAAACCTCCCCACCTTTCCAGCACCGCTTAGGGGCTAGCCCCTAAGAACCCCCTCGTTTAACAAGTGTTTTTTTTGCAAACGTGATACTTTTTTTTGCAGATATGTTTATAATTGCTTATCTTGAATAGTTCACAAAAAATTTGCAAAATATGTAATTTGCCTTATAATATAAAGGTATGGAAATAATTCAAAATATAATAGAATATTATGATGAGTTGTATCCGGTGACGGAGGCTCAGAAAAAGTTTTATAGAGAACAACTTAGAAACTATCCTGATCCTGCAAAGCTTTTGCGCGTGGGGTGTGGTACGGGGCTTTTTGAGCACCTGCTTGCCCGCGAGGGAAAGGACGTAACCGGCATAGAAAGCTTTCAGGAGATGCTGCGCTCTGCAAATTTAAGGCGGCGCAACCAGCTTATGTCCATAAGGTTTTTCCAGATGTCGTATTTGGACATGGCCCGCTTTTTAGGCAAGGGATTCTACAACTTAATTTCTATTCTTGACGACAGAATTATTTTTATTCACGATAAAACTCTTTTGAGGAAATTCTTTTTTGACTGCAAACAGCTGCTTGCACAGGACGGCTGTCTTATTATTTCCCTTTACAATTACAGAAAATTCAACAGGGTGCCGCTTGTGCATTTGCCACAGAGGAAGAGCCTGCGCGTAACGCTTAGCACGGAGATTGCTTCTGGGGATAACGGGGGCTTTCTTTTGTCGCAGAATATAGAAACCGGTAGCGGAAAGATTCTTCCGGTTGTAAGCAAGGACAGGGTGTGCCCTGTTACGGATGCAGAGATTAGGGATTTTGCGGGTGAGGCTGGTTTTACGGAGTGTGAATTCTATTCGTCGTGGGAGAAAGAGCCTTTTACTGGCAGCGAAGACACGCTGATTGCCCTGCTAAGGTGACGGTTTCTCTACTGCGGCTTGTGGGCTTGGCAGATGGCCTTTTCCTTTGAGCAAAGGAATCCTACCCCCGATTGGAAGGGTGGCGCAGCCAGACCGCCTGAAGGGCGGGCCGGAGCGAAAGCGTAGCCCTGGAAAGCGGGTTGGCATATAAAGTACGGTCCAGAAAAGCAAGAAGAAAATATTTTCCTAGTTGATTCTCCAGCGGTTGCCGTCTTTTACGAAGCGGGATGCGTTTATTTCCAGCTGCCTGCCGTCTTCTCCCTGCATTCTTACCATTTGAGTTAGCGGGTTTACTTCCGTTACGCGGAATGAGGTTTCGTCGTAGTTGAGGCGGATGCCTTCTGTTGGGAGCTTTTTTCTTGCTTCTGCGTACCAGTCAAATTCGTAGCTTAGGCAACAGAGGAGCCTTCCGCACTGGCCGCTTATTTTTGTGGAGTTAAGGCTAAGGTTTTGCTCTTTTGCCATGCGTATGCTTACGGGGCGCAGTTTGTCGCTTACGGAGTGGCAGCAGTAGGGTCTTCCGCATACGCCAAGGCCACCTGTTATGCGGCTTTCGTCGCGGACACCAATCTGGCGCAGTTCGATGCGCATTTTAAAGACGGTAACGAGGTCTTTTACGAGTTCCCTGAAGTCTACGCGGTTGTCGCTGGAAAAGAAGAAGAGGGCTTTTGGTTCTCCCACAAGGAAATGCACAGCGATGAGCTTCATGTCCAGGTGATGGGTTGCAACTTTTTCACGGAAGACTTCGTAGGCGTGCTTTTCTTTTTCTTCCAGTTCTTCTGCGTGGGCAAGGTCGTTTTGGTCTGCAAGGCGCACGATTTTTACTATGTCGCTGGGTTTGATGCCAACCGGTTTTTCTACCTTGCCAAGTACCAGGGCAAGGTCGTCTCCGTAGCGGGTTGGGGCGATTACGTGCTTGCCCGGGCTGCTGAGTTCTTGAAATTCCGCTGAATCTGGCGATATTTCGTCTGCGGCTGAGGCATAGATGCCTTCGTTTGAGTATTCAAGCTTTAGCTTTATAAGATTTTTTGGGAAAACATAGGAGCCACTGTTGCGCTCGTAGTTGGAGTTGTCCTCCAGGTTTTCTATGTTTTCGCTTTCGTCATCTATGTCTTGTTCAAAAATGTCTGACATAAAACCTCCGTGACTTGTGCCCTGGGTGGCGGCGGTTGCTTTTTTTGCATAACCACTGCTCCCCGGACGGCTGCGGTTCTACTCCGCGTCAAGTTGCCATTAAGTCCACCAAAAGCCCGTTGATTTCGTCAATTTTGGCAAGCATTTGCAGCGTGTCGCTGTGTGTGTGTAAAAGCCACTGTGCCATTTCGTCGAGCTTGGCGTTAATCATTTTTACCTGAGTGTAGGGCTCAAATTTGCATCCCCTGCTGTTCAGGCCCGTATGCTTTTGCTGCTTTACGGTGTAATTGTTTTTTACTATATATTTCATGAACTGGCTGACTTTTTGGCGGTAGTCAGCAAAGTTTTCTGGCAATTGGCATGCCTTTAGTTTTTCTGCCGCAAGGTCTGCCGCATCTTTTAGGAAAACAACGGCTTCTTCCGTTGACATTCCTGCAATCTGCGGGGGAAGCCCCTCCTGCTTTAGCCGGAATTCCGCCTGGGTGCGCTCTATTGCCGAAGAAAATACATTCTTTTTGGTGCGGGCGGCTTTTTCTGCTTCCTCTTTTTGTTTTGAACGCTTGGCTGCTTCTGAAGCTGCTGCCTGGGCTGCGGAAAAGTACAGGCCTTGGCTTAAAGCGTCTACTTCCATTCGCTCTCCTGCATGTCTGCCCTGTTGCTTTGGCTAGGTTCCTGCTGTTCCGGCAAGTTTATCTTCATGTCTTTTAGGATAGAGGCGCTTGCTATTGCCTGCTTATCCTGCCACTTTTGAACGGCCTCGTTGTAAAAAGAGTCGTCGCTTAGGGCAATACAGTGGCCGTGTATTAGAACGTTTTTGTCTGCCTGGAAATGGTGAGTCTGTATGTCTCCGATTACAATGCTGGAGGAAAGAAGGTGGACTCCTTCTGGAGCGATTACGTCGCCTTTTATTACTCCGCCGATTGTAATGGATTTTGCATTTATGCTTCCGTTTATGCGGGCATGCTCACCGATTATTACGTTTCCTGAGGATTCTAGGTTTCCGTCTAAGTCTCCGTCAATGTGAATGCAGCCGTTTATCCTAAGGTTGCCTTTTATTGTGGAGCCGTTTCCTAGTATGCTGTTTATTGAATAATCGTCGTTAAAAAGTGCCATTTATTTTATGTTTATGTATTTTGCCGGATCTACAACGTCCGAACCTACGTGAACTTCATAGTGCAAGTGTGGGCCTGTGGAAAGACCCGTGTTGCCTATATTGCCGATTATCTGCCTTTGCCTTACGGTATCGCCCTTTGCAACGCGGACAACGGAAAGGTGTGCGTAGCGGGTGTAGATGCCGTGCTTGTGCTTGATGATTATGTAGTTGCCGTAGCCGTCAAAGTCGTAGCTTACTGCCACAACGGTGCCGTTTGCGGTTGCCATTACAGGGTCTCCTGTGCGGTAGGTGCTTATGTCCATACCCTTGTGGATGTACCACTGGCCGGTGAAAGGATGCTTGTTCTGGCCAAAAGCCATTGAAATGTGGCCGATTCCGTTTTTGATTGGCCAGATGTTTGGAATGTCTGTAAAAAGGGTGCCCTGGTTCTTGAGCATGTTTGTAATCTGCTCAACCGGCTGGACTGCATTTTCCAGGTATTCGGAGAGGTGCCTTATGTCTGATGTTTCCTTTAGTGAGCCAGAGATTACGTCTTTTGTGTCAAAGAGGGAGGCAAGGTCTGAGCCGTTGCCGCCAGTTGTTTTTTCTACTGGTTCGTTCTGTTCAATTCCAAGCAGGGCAAGTGACTGGCTTAGCGAATTTTGGAAGCGCTTTGCTGACTGCAAAAGGTTGTTGTTTTCGTCCCTAAGTTCGTCAAGGCTTGCGAGGGCTTCTTTGTTTTCTTCCTTAAGCCTGCTGAGCTCTGCGCTGGAACCGGTGGAATTCCTTGCGAAAGGCATGAAGGAAATTACCAGTCCCGCTATTATTACCAATGCCGCAGAAAGGGCAAATACGTTTGTCTGAATATTGATGACTTTTCCGTTTGCGTGCGGAACAATCATTATAGTAAGTTTCTTGTCGAATATATGGAACACACGTACAAAAAAACTGCCGGCCTTCTTAAAGCCAGATACGAATGTGTTCATTATTCGAGAAACAAAGTTATTTTCTAAATTTTTATATCTGCGTGTACGTGCCACAGAAAACTCCCGATAATTTATCACAAAATTATAGCATATCAAAGCAAGTAGTGTCAAATGAAAAGCATGGAAATCAATTTTCGGCTTTTTAGCATAAGGGCAAATCTGTCTGAATGCAAAACTGACTTTTCTGCATTGCCGCTTAACAGGCACTTGCGGTGCAGCCTACGCCCGATTGTAGGGGCCCGCCGCAGGCGGGTTGCGACAGCAATGGAGCGGGAAGGGACCCGCGGAACCCCGAAAAGCGGGGATGGCAGATTGGTTTGTGTTTTGCATAAAAACTTTTGCCCGACACAATGAATACCGTCCAAAAGTCAAAGGTTGACTTCTGCAATATCCTATGTTATTCTATCGGTATAAAGAAAAAAAATGTGAGACAGTTGCTTATTTTTCATTTGGACTGCCTCTTCTAATAGTTTAATATTCTTTTAAGGAAGAAAGCCATGCAGTTTTTTGATACTCACGCCCACATAGGGTTGATTTATGACAGCCCTGTAGAACAGTTTCGCGTTATTCAGCAAGCAAAACAGGCTGGGGTAACACGCATTATAAGCATTAACAACAGCCTCCACGATTTTAAGAAGGAGTATACCGTCCTAAAGTCCATGAAGGGAATTTACCATGCCGTTGGTGTTGGCCCTTCGGAAGTTACAGCTCCCGGTGCTGACTGGATGAATATAATAGAAGAAAGTGTTAAGCTTCCCAATGTTGTGGCAATAGGCGAGACCGGTTTGGACTACCTTAAGCAGTTTGGAGACAAGAGGAGCCAGATAGAGCTTTTTATTGCCCAGCTGGAGCTTGCTCAGAAACATTCATTGCCCGTAATCATCCACAACCGCGACGCAGGCAACGACATCTTTGACATTTTGAAGGACCGCATTCCGGAAAAAGGTGCAATTTTCCACTGCTACAGCGAGGATGCCGCCTATGCAAACAAGTGCCTTGACGCTGGCATGAACGTCTACTTTTCTTTTGCAGGCAACCTGACCTACCGCAATGCCCGTAACCTTCACGACACTGTGCTTAACATTCCGCGCGACAGGATTCTTATAGAGACCGAAAGCCCCTTTATGATTCCTGCCGAATTCCGCGAAAAGAAGCGCACTATGCCGGCATACCTTGTTTCTACCGCAAAATTCCTTGCGGAAATGCTGGAAACCGACCTTGAAAGCCTTGCGGCCCAGCTTTGGACCAACAGCTGCAAGATATTCCAGCTGCCAGAGTAGGCAGGGGTAAAAAGTGGCACTCTACCACAGTGTAAAAATTGGAAACCTCACACTGGACGGAAACCTCTTTCTGGCACCGATTGCCGGTTACAGCGACAGGGCCTTCCGTTCACTTTGCGTGGAAAACGGTGCTTCCTACTGCACGACCGAGATGGTAAGCGCAGAGGCCTTAACCCGCGGTTCGCAAAAGACGGCGGCTCTTATGGCCCGTGCTCCGTCGGAAAAGGCCTATGCGGTTCAGATTTTTGGCGGAAATGCTGACGTTATGGCTGAAGCGGCCAAAATTGTTCTTGAAACTACGGAATGTACCAGCATAGACATAAACGGCGGTTGTCCTGTTCCCAAGATAATCAAAAGCGGTGCGGGCAGTAGCCTTACGAGGGACCCGGACTTGCTTTACGCAATAGTTTCTTCCGTAAAAAAGGCGGCTGAATCCTATGCGGCTTTGCATCCGGAAAGGGGTAACGTGCCTGTTACCATAAAAATCCGCTCCGGTTGGGATGCAAGCCACCTTACCTGGAAGGAGTGTGCGGCGGCGGCTTTGGAGGCAAGGGCGGACGCTATTACGATTCACGCACGGACAAGGGCCCAGGGCTATGAGGGAAAGGCTGATTGGGGAATCCAGAGGCAGCTTGTTGAATTTGTGGACGGAAAGATACCTGTTTTTGGCAGCGGGGATGCTTTTTCGCCGGAAAGTGCCAAGGCAATGCTTGAGCAGACCGGTGTTGACGGAGTGATGTTTGCCCGCGGTGCCATGGGAAATCCGTTTTTGTTCAAGAAGACCGTTCAGTATTTAAAGTACGGCCGCTACGATGATGAGACTGCCGATGAGCGTATTAAGACTGGTTTTAGGGAACTGGAGCTGAATGTTCAGGAAAAGGGCGAAAAGAATGCCTGTATGCAGATGAGAAAGAAGTTTTGTGCCTATAGTTCAGGAATTAAAGGCGGTGCACTATTAAGAAAGCAGGTGGTTTCTGCCGATACGATAGAAGAGTACCGTAGAATCTTTGCGGTTTATCTTGAATAACAGAGTAGGACTATGGCATTTTTAGAAGGTTTGTCTAATTTTTTACAGTCAATACTGTTCTCTTCTTCCCCTGAGGTTAAAAAGCGTCAGGCTTTGAAAAAAATTGAAAATGAATTGCGCGAGGCTGTTCCTGTAATCTATAAGAATTCCCTTGTGCACGAGAATTTTGCTGAGTCGCTTAGGATTCTTTTTGAAAACACAAAGATGATTGGCGACATTCTTGCTAATACAATTTGCAGTGATGACATCCAGCGCAGTGGAATCTTTGAAGAACAGCTGCTTCTTACCGGTTTTCCGCCGGAGATTCAGGATATTTTGCAAACCCTTTCATACGAGAACCGCAAGGCAGGGGCACGGCAGTCGGAGTCAATCACCCGCTTCCTTGAAAACGAGCACCGCCAGCTGGAAAAAATCGTAAAGCACCTGAATACGCCTGAATTTGTAAAAATAGACACAGTAATAAATAAAATCAAGCAGCTGAACGACATCTGCCGCTTTGACTACATTACCGCACTCCGTCTTTTTGACAATAAATTTTCCGGTGCGCCGGACTATACGCCCAACTTCCAGGCCATTCCGGTAGACATGCTGGAAACTTCGCTCAAGGATTTGTACTACGTTGGTGCGGACATGGACATAAGCAATTCCGTAAGCAACGCAATCATAGCCCTCTACCAGCTCTGCCACCGCGCTTCGTTCACCAGTGAGGACGGAGAGGAAATTTACGAGAAGCTAAAGAAGATTCAGGCTGTAATGCGCCAGGTGATGAATTCGGAAAACCTTTTGAATTTGATCCGCCTGGCCAAGAAGGACCCCGACTATATCCCGCCAAAGTCAGGTTACAACGGAAACACAAGGCAAAAGTACGCAGACTATCTTGAAGACCGCTTTAACGTGGAGGGTCTGCGCCTAAAGAACGAGCTGCAGGACGAAAAGATAAGCGAAGAGCTTAACCGCATCTTCCAGGGAATAAACATGGAGCCTGTCCGCGGATACAGCAACGAGATGAATGCCCTTTTAAAGCAGAGTACGCCAACTTCATTCACCTTTGTAATGCCTATGCAGATCCTTAAGACTTTTACAAGGAATTTCTACGAGGAACACCTAAAGCCGCTTCTTAACGACATTGTAATAGAAGGATTCTTTAACAACGCCGCCTACAAGTCCAACTTTTCAACGGACGTATATGCCCTTAACGAGTGCATGGACGTAATCAAGAGCTTTGAAAGCCGCTTTAGCCGCAACGGGGACTTTGACGAGGCAAACATTACAAGCCTTATCCGCGACAGCCACAAGGACGTTGCCTTCCTGAACCGCCTTAAGGAGATTGTTGAAAAAATCAACCGCACTGCAAAGGATTTGATTCAGGAGCAGGTTAACAACATGTTCCGCGTCTATAAGATTGTTGGCGAAATTCTGGTTGAATCAAAAACTGCCAGCTCCAACAACATAACCAACCTTAGGATATTGCTGCTCTCTTCCAGAAACAGGGACAATTCAGAGTATATGGAAAAGCAGCACGGACTATGGCCACTGTTCTTTGAGATAATGAAGAACTACGTCATAATAACCAATACAGAGAAGAAATAAATATGGCAAGAAGAAAAAAGGGCTCTGTAACAAATCATAGTGAAGAATCTCAGCCGGCGGAAAAGACAAAGACACCCGCAGAATATGAGAAGGAAATTTATGATTTAAAGCAGATGATAGAAATTTCCCGTTCTCTCTGCACAACGCTTGAACTTTCTAAGCTGATTGAATCAACCCTTTTTATAACCATGGCACAGATGCACGTCCTTGCCGCGGGAATTTTCATACTGAATTCAGTGGATTCCTTTGCCTATTCGCTCGGAAACAATTACAACGGTTTTGACGTGGACATGTCCAAGGAATATTCTATTCCCATGGCAAGTACCTTGGTTGAATACATCGTGGAAAACAGGGAGCAGGTTTTTACCCTAAAAGACCTTGAAAAGCACATAGCAGGCTCCAAGGAACTTAAGCTTTTGCAGTCGCTCAACATAACCCTTCTTGTACCTCTTGTGCTAAAGAACCGCGTAAACGGACTTCTTGTCTTGGGCGAAAGGTTTGCCTCTGGTGCTGAAGACGGGGCAGTCTATGATGAATACGACAAGCAGCAGGTTTCCATAATCGCTTCACTTGCGGCTGTTGCAATAAACAATGCGTCTTTGCTGGAACTTTCTTCCACAGACATGATGACGCACCTTAAGCTAAAGTATTATTTCTTTAACGTGCTTTCCGACAAGCTGGACTCTGCAATCATGCAGGATGTTCACCTTAGCGTGCTTATGTTCGACATAGACTTCTTTAAGAAATTCAACGACACTTATGGGCACGCATGCGGAGACTATGTTTTGCAGCAGGTGGCTTCCCTAATAAAGGGCAGCATACGCAGCCAGGACTTGGCGAGCCGTTATGGTGGCGAAGAATTTACGGTGCTCCTTTCGGATACAAACAAAAAGGATGCAGTCTTTATAGCCGACAGAATCCGCAAGAACATAGAAGCTTACGACTTTGAATACGAAAACAAGCACATGAAGGTAACGGTTTCCGGTGGAGTTGCAGTGTTTTCTTCGGAGACAAATCCTGTAAAATCGGCAAAGGCCCTTGTGGACCAGGCTGACCAGGCGCTTTATGTGTCCAAGAGGAACGGGCGCAACCGCGTAACCTTTGCAGATCCTTCGTTTTTAACAGTCATGGGGAATCCGGAGCTGCTGTTTGAAGATGAATCCAGCAAAAATAATTCTTCGGATGCGGAAAAAGATTGAAGAAAGCATTTGTCTCTAGGAAATTAATTTTCTCTGCCTTTTTTGTGGCCGTTGCGGGGCTTTTTGGACTGTCTTCCGTCTATTCCCAGACTCCTTCGCAAAAGAAAAGCCTGCGCATACAAATTTGGTCTGAACTTGATGAAATTCCGGGCGTTTTTAGCGAAGATGGTGCTTCTGATGAAGGGCAGGCAGCAAATTCAGCAGTTTCAGCAAATCCGGCGGTGGAAAGCACTTCTAAAACAGCCCAGGTTACCGCTGCACAGACAGCCGCAAAGGAGCTTTCCGGCAAAAAGGATACTTTTGTTTCCAGTGCCGAAGCAGACAAGCGCATGGTGGAGCTTTTCCGCTATTCAATTTCAAGGGCCAGGCAGATTACACCTTTTTTAATGCAGGGAATGCTTGAAGGCTGGACCTTTGACTATGTTCCTTATGATAAAACAAGGCAGGTTAAGGAAATATTCGAGATGGGGCAGGTAAAGCCCTACGACAAGCTCCTTAACCCCATAACATACAGGGATCCCGTTCCTCTTGAGCAGGAAGGGAAACTTTTGTGCTGGGCCACTTGCGACCGTACTCCCATGCAGCAGCTTGCCTATGAAAGATGGGCTTCAATAGTTCATCCAAAAATCCAGGGAAGGGGGCGCGGAAGGGTAGAAGATGGCTTTGAAGGCATACAAAATGCGGTGGAAGAGGCCGTAAAAGAGGCTGTACGTGAATATTGGCGCGGTCAAACTAAAAATAAACCTAAAGAAATTATGGGAACCGTGTTACTTATTCAGGATCCGCGCATTTATATTAGTGAAGGTCAGTATGTAGTTGACCTTGATTTTTTTCTACAAACTGATAGAATAATTCTATACAGTAATTATTAAATCTTTTCTTAGGAGGAAACTTATGAAAAAGATATTTATGATGTGCACTATAGCATTGTTGGCTTTTGGAGCTGCATTCGCACAGGTTGCAAAATCATCCAACGGTGGCTTGGAAGCATTGGACAGCTACGTAGACACTTCCACACAGTATCTTACTATAGAAGATAATTATGCGGAATTCCACCCACATGCAAAGAGTGTACAGCTTACTCTTGAATACACACCGTACGAAGGAACAGTACGTGTATTCTACACATGCTCAGCACCTAGCTATGACCAGGGCGAAGCAATGAATACTGTAGACGCAGTTCTTGAGGATTTCCAGGCTGAACAGGGCTTCCACACAAAGCCTATCTTCGTAAAGAAGGACAGAACCAGCTACTTTAAGCTCAAGGACTCAAACCTCCGCATGGCAACATACCGCCGCTGGGTTCAGTACACAGAAAAGCCATTCAAGGCTCCAAAGGCAGACAACTAGTTTCCTGCATCAGGGGTTGCCTAACGACTTCTTTGCAGCCCCGGACGCACAAAACTCATAATTTCGGCAACGGACAGCTCTAAATAGCAGCGGTTTACAGCCCATTTTACCCCGGACTTGCTTCGGGGTATGCGCGTATTTAGGCCTGTCCGCTTTCACAAGGTTGGTAGAAAAAAATTGACAGACTTAAAATCCCTTATTAAAAATTTGCATCCGCTGGAAACAAAAGTCCTCTTAAAATACGGATTGAATGACGAACTTACTTCAGAAAGACTCCAGTCGGAACTTGGATACAAAGAAGGCCACGCAAACCAGGCATTCAGCTGGCTTGGCGGTAAAAATCTTCTTGCGGAAACTTCACGCAAACCCCACACTTACTTTGAACTTACAGACTTTGGCCGCACCGTTGCAGAAAACGGTTTTGCCGAAGAGCGCATAATATCATACCTAAAGGACAATGGCCCACATCTTTTGCCGGAAATTGCATCTGCACTGGGCTTGGAAAACAAGGACATTGGTTCTGCATTCGGTTCTCTTAGCAAAGAGGGCGTTCTTAAGATGAATGCAGAGAAAAAGGCTGAATACACCGGGGCCGCTGTTCCTGCCCGCCTTACTGTTGCAAAGGAACTGATTGCAAAGGCCAGCAAAAAGGATAATTCCCAGCTTGAATCAACTGAACTTAGCAAAGAAGAGCTTGATGTAATGGCCGGCCTTACAAAAAAGCGCGGTGTTAGCGAGACTCCCTTCCGCACCCTTGAGCGCGAAACCGTTACCTATAAGCTTACCGGCGAATTTGAAAGCGTTGCAAAGGCATTAAAAGAAGCCGGCATCACAGGCAACGAAATTGGCGAGCTTTCACCTTCCATGCTTGCATCCGGAGACTGGCGCAAAGGCACTTTCCGTGGTTACAACATTCAGATTCCTCCTGCCCGCATTATTCCGGGACGCACCAATCCTTATGTTCAGTTCCTGGAAAGCGTAAAAGACCAGCTCTGTTCACTTGGCTTTGAAGAATTTGACGGTCCGCTCGTAGAAACTGAATTCTGGAACGGAGATGCACTTTTTATGCCCCAGTTCCACGCAGCCCGCGACATTCACGACGTTTACCGCCTTAAAAATCCAACCCATGCCAAGAGTATAGAGGAACCTTATCTTAGCAACGTGGCAAATGTACACCGCAACGGTGGAAACACAGGCAGCCGCGGTTGGAACTATGAATTTGACAACGAATTTACCCGCCGCCTTATTATGCGCAGCCAGGGAACCGTTTTGAGCGCCCACCAGCTGCACAAGGCAAAGATACCAGGAAAATACTTTGGTATTGCCCGCTGTTTCCGCTACGACAAGGTTGACGCAACCCACCTTAGCGACTTTTACCAGACAGAGGGAATCGTTCTTGGAAAAGACGTAAACCTTCGCACACTTTTAGGCTTCTTGCGCATGTTTGCAGTAGAAATTGCAGGCGCAACAGAAGTAAAGTACGTGCCAGGCTACTTCCCCTTTACGGAACCTTCTATAGAAGTGCACATCAAACACCCCAAGCTGGGCTGGTTTGAGCTTGGCGGTTCAGGCATTTTCCGCCCGGAAGTTACAAAGGCTATGGGCATAGACGTACCTGTGCTTGCATGGGGAATTGGAATTGACCGCATGGCACTTATGGCACTTGGCCTTAACGACTTGCGCGAGCTCTTCTGCGAGGATGTTGAACGCGTACGCCTAAGAAAGGCAAAGTTTTAGTAAAGCACTGATTAATCCAGAATGATGTCATTATCGGCTCAAGCCCGGCAATGACTGCCGCAACTTGAGTGCCGACCGTCATCCCGAATGTTAACCAGTCATCCCGAACTTGATTCGGGATCTCTTTCCTTATATTTTGGACGGTACTTGCATAGGCTCTACCATTTTACTCTTTGGCTAACTCGACATTCATGCCTATGCGTTACCGCCCTCGCTTAAAACTTTATTGCGAGAACCGGGGTTCCGGGGGCCCCCCACCCCCTCCATTGCTGCCGGCTCCGGCCCTTCGACAGGCTCAGGGACCACCCTTCGACAGGCTCAGGGACCGCCCTTCGACATAGCTTAGGGACCTGCGCCGTCAGCAACGCTATCGCGCCCCTCCACGGCGGCGTAGGTTCCTTGGCCTTGCCTTTAACACAAAAAAATCATTGTTTTATGCCAAAAAGCTATAAAATATAACACTTTTTTTAGAATTCTAAAAACCTTTTCCTTGACTTTTCAATTTTATTTTTATAATATAGAAGTGAAGTGTAATTATGGGAAAGTTGTCGTGCTAAAGCAATTCTGAAAAAATGCTTAAGTTTTATTCATAATTATGCCGATTTAAAAATCGTATGGGTTTCGTGAACTGGGAAGGGGAAGGAGATCTATATGAAGAAACTTATCTTTAATAAATTAATAAAGTTAATCCTTGTTACATTTGTCGTTTTCTCTTTTGTTGCTTGCGGTGGTGGCGGAAGCAGTGGCGGTGACGATTATGCGCCTGCTCCTGTCATGCAGACAAACAGTGACGGCACAATACAAATTCTAGCTCCAGGATATAACGATATTTTGCCTGTAACGCTGGTTTGCAATGGAGTTACGATTAGCCAGTCTGCAACAAGCAACAATGTTCCGAGTCTTGCCATTACATGCGGGCAGGAGGCAGCGTTTGCGGTTCAACAAACGAACTATAGCAACTACACATGGTCTTTGGATGGCCTTGGAGTAACGCCTGGCACTTTGAATGAAAACGGACGTATGTGTACTTTTACACCGGAGTCAACAGGTAATTATAACCTTTTGATAGTAGTAACCAAGGATGGTTTAATAGGTTCCCTTAGTGTGAACCTTATGGTTAGCGAATAAGGAGGTGCGCTATGAAAACATTAAAATCAATCTTTAAAGGCCTAAACATCTTTGCAGTGCTTTTTGCATGCGTACTCATCTCTGCCTGTAGCAACGGCATTTCTGGCGAAGGCGGAAAGAAAGAAGGTGCTTCTAACGGAAAAGCATATATTTCGGCTGTCTCTTTGGGTAACGGCGAGCGCGCAATTGTGCCAACCGGAAGCTTTGACCTTAAGGGAGAAGAAATCTACAAATATGTCCTTAGCGCAAGACCTGCCGGTGGAACTAAGGACTTGGAACTTGGACACTGGGTGCGCACAGAGGATGAAGACGGCGATCCAGTTAGCGCCTATTATGCAATGGAAAAAGACCTGCGCGAAGGTGCTATACAGCTTGGAACTGGAGCATATATTTTTACCATTCAGGTATACGTTCTTCCAGACGGAATTACATACGAAGGTGATGATTCGGGCGATGTAGAGGATGGAGAAGAAGCCGAGAATTTAAGCATAGATTCACAGGCAATCCTTGTCCTTGAAAAAACAACAGACCCTGTTTCTATTGTAAGCGGCTCAAACAAGATTAGGTTTGGCACATTGAACGAAGCTTCTGGCAACGGAACCCTTTCGTTAACTGTCAAATTCCCTGATGAAGGCGTACAGAGCGTAACTGTGGACTTGACTCCTCAGGACGAAGGCAATACACATTCAGTTTCAAACAAGTCTCTTGCCATTTCCGAAGCATCCGGTGGCTACAGGAGCGTTATATTTGACGACAATCCTTCTAACGGCTGGTACATTGTAAAATTCAACTTTACAATCAACAACGGCGTAAGGGACACCAACCAGGTTTGGAGCGAACTTGTTCAGATTGCAACAGGCAGACAGACTAAGAAGGATGATATTGTTATAGAAAACCTTAACACGCTTTACCCAATTACATACAACTGCAAGGGCGGTAGACTTAAGGGAGACAGCATTTCTCTGTCATACACACCATACCAGGGTGCAATTCCCATGCCGGAAGTTGCAGACAGAAACGTAGCAACATTTGCCGGTTGGTATTCAGACCCAGACTTCCAGAACAAGGTAACACAAATTCCTGCTGGCTCAAAGGGCGCAAAAACCTTCTATGCAAAATGGAAGTACAACATAGAGGAAGGCAAGCTGTATGCAAGCGGCGAAAAGCTTATTGTAAAAAAAGACAGCGACAGCGATACAATTGTGCGTGCCTACTTTGACGAGGTAAACCCAGATAATGCCGTTCTTAATGATGACGGACGTTTGCTTAACATTTACAGCTGGAAAGTTTACGGCTCCAAAAAAGACGGAACATACCCGGAAGGCACAACTGATGACATAACCGTAGAAAGCGGTTCTCTTCTTGGTGTCTATGCAAACGGAAACGAAGGTCACGTTACCGTAAACGGCGGAAAAGTCTTGCTTGTAAGAAGCGACGGACAGGGCGGAACAATAAACGTTACCGGTGGAACAATTTCTGGAGATGACAACGATGATAATATTGCCATCTACATTGCCGGAGGAGACACTACTATAGACATTTCTGGCGGTATTATAGACGGCTATGTACGCGGTGCTAATGGAGTAACTGATACAACCATCCGTGTTAGCGGCAACCCGGTTATTGGAGACGGAAAGAATGTTGGCATAGACCTTTCTATTGCAAAGGACGCAAAGCTTAGGGCAGGAAACCTTGATGCTGCAAGCGAAAAGGCAATTACAGTGCTTGCTCCGGATCCAAAGGACGGAACTGTAGTTGTAACCTTTGATGATGCCAGCAAGGCCTACGCTAAATTCTTTGTAATAGAGAATTCTAACCGCACTCGCGAGGCTAAGGTTGACGGAGCCAATATTAAGATTAAGGGTGGGCTTTCCCTGCCGGCAACATTAAAGCCTGTTGAAGGAAAGGAAAATGCCTTTAACCTTGCATCTGGAAACGTAACGGTGGACGGAACCATCTTCTCTGTCTTTGCGGAAGACGGCTACTTTACTCTTTCCAAAACAACGCTTAAAAATGCCACCTGTGATATGGGTATTCCTGTAGATGCGACTGGTAAGCCACAGCAGTTTGTTTATAAGGATGGAGTTACTACGGATAAAATGTACCGCTACATTCAGTTTACGTCGGAATCCGGGCAAATTTCTACTGATGATGCGGATGGCTTCCTTACAAGCATAGAATTTCATAGGATAGACAATAAGCCTATCTTTATCCGCATTAACCTTGAGCAGCTTTCACTTCAAGCAAATGATCCTGATGCCGGATACTACAAGCTGAATGATACCGTTTTCTACCTTGACGGAAGCTTCTACATGAAGAGCGAGCCCTTTGCCACTGGTACTAAGTCTTGGCCGGAAGCTTACAACGAGGCAAAGCAAAAGAAATTTAACAACATGCAGGGTTATCTTATGACCATTACATCTGATGCGGAAAACAAGTTTGTTTACGATCAGTTGTTTAAGGGAAAGAAACCTGATGAAGTTGGCTCTTGGATTGGTGGTACACGCACAATTCCTAAAAATGGATATGATGCTGCTACTTGGGAAAAGAAAGGCTACAATGACTACTGGACATGGGCATGTGGTCCTGAAGCAATAGAGAAGGATAAAGATACAGGTGAGTATTGTAAACGTATTTTCTATACAACAGCTCGCTATCCTAAGGATGGTAAATCCTATAGGGCACCTGGGATGTATTCATCATGGTCAAATCCTGTAGACTGTGAATTAAATGGAATCGAATGGTTCTATAATGGTATAAACGCAGATGATACAGGTAAAAAGCAGGCGGATTATGAACCTAATAATAAGGACAAAGATTTTAGTGTAAAGCAGGATGATGAGTATTATACTCAGTATACAGGTCGCTATGTATGGAATGATGCGAACGAAAAGAAACCTTATGCTGATAGTAATCCAGGTCGTTGGAAGATACACTACTATATCGTAGAGTTTACTCCTTACGAAAACCCGGAAACTGGTGAACGTCACGTGCCAAGGGCTGAACGCATGCACGCAGAAGCGACCTACTAATAACCCTTTGAACGGAACAGCTGCCGAATTTGGTTTTCAGCAATCACTTTCGGCACGTCGCTCTTTTTTACAAAAATCCGGTAGCTAACCCTGCCGGATTTTTTAGCTTTTGGCTTTGCCGGGCATTCAAGAACTGCCTTGCAATCTGTAACCCCTTTTATTACAAATAAATAGTCTATATTAAACATGATGTGTAACGATAAAAATTGTACCCAAAATAATTCATTTTTTTCTATATTATTACCGATTTATAATTCATATGGGTTTCTTTGTTCCAGGGAGGGATTGGAGGCACATATGAAAAAATTTGCTCTTAAATTAATAAAGTCATCTACTATATTCCTACTTTTCTCTCTCCTTGCCTGTAACAGCGGCTTGAATGGAGTTTCTGACCATGAAGATAAGAAGTCTTCGGGCACAGTGGCATATCTTTCTGCCGTAAAATTTGGTGCAAACGGACGTGCAATTGTTCCAGACGAAAGCTTTGACCTTAAGGGAAAGGACATTTACAAATTTGTCCTAAAAGGAAAACCTGTGGACGGCGAAGAAATTGTCTACGAGCCTTGGGTTCAAACAAGCACGGAATTTGCATACGACAAAATGGACAATGACCTTCGCGACAATAAGATTGCGCTTGGAGTTGGCATTTATACTTTTACCATTCAGGTATATGCCCTTCCAGAAGGTGTAACCTGTTCAGATGAAGATGCAGACTCAAAGGCCTTTCTTGCTCTTGAAAAGACAAAGGATTCTGTTGAAATTAAAAGCGGCAGGAACACAATAGAATTTGGCACATTGGAAGAGGTTGCCGGAAACGGAAACTTGTCTTTAAAAGTCAGATTCCCAGACGCGGGGGTACAGAGCGTAACGGTGCGCATGGAGCCCCAGAATGAAGGCAACACATATTCTGTTGCAGAAACTGCGCTTGATATTTCTAATGATTCTGCAACGGGCTACAAATATGTTGTATTTAATGATAATCCTTTAAACGGTTGGTATGTTGTAAAATTTACCTTTACAATGAACAACGGAGCCGGGGACACAACTCAGGTGTGGAGCGAGCTTGTTCAGATTGCAACTGGCAGAAAAACACAGGCGGAAATTAACATAGAAAGCCTTAATGCAATTTACCCGATTGTTCCCGTATTTAAATGCAGTGAAGAAAAGGTAAGGTTTAAGGGAGAAGGAAAAACATTCCCTCTGTCATATTCTCCATATCAGGAAGCAATTGAAATTCCAGAGCTTGAATCTAGAAATGCTGCCACATTTGTCGGTTGGTATTCAGACCCCGACTATCAGAACAAGGTAACGGAAATTCCAGCTGGCTCCAAGGGTGCAAAAACCTTCTATGCAAGATGGAAGTACAATTATGACTTAGGCAAGCTGTATGCAAATGGTGAAAAGCTTATTGTACAAAAAGACAGCGACAGTGACAGTGACACAATTGTGCGTGCCTACTTTGACGAGGTAAAACCAGACAATGCCGTTCTTAATGATGACGGAGGTTTGCTTAACATTTACAACTGGCAAGTCTACGGCTCCAAAAAGGACGGAACATATCCAGATGGCACAACTGATGATATAACCGTAGAAAGCGGTTCTCTTATTAGCGTTTATGCAAATGGAACCAATGGCTCTGTTACCGTAAACGGAGGAACTGTTAGGTTTATAGAATCCACAGGTACCGTTAACGTTAACGGCGGAACCATCTTAGGAGATGACAATAACGGAACAAGTCCGCTTTACGCCATAAAGACCACTTCTGCCAATGCCTTTGTGAACATTACTGGCGGAACTATTAAGGGAAACGTAGGCGGTACAGTTGAAGGTGGTACACTCATAAAGGTGAGCGGAAAACCTTATGTTGGAAACAAGAAAAACATAGGCATTCAGCTTTCTGCAGCCAGGGACAAAAAGATTATTGCTGGCAACCTTAACGAGGCTGGCAATGAATCCATTACTCTTATTGCGCCAACTGCAGCGGAAGGAACTGTTCTTGCAACTTTTGAAGGACAGGCCTATACAATGTTCTTTGCAATAATAAATTCAGACAGGAAGCGCAATGCCCAGGTTGTGGGAAATGACGTTATGGTGAATGGCGACCTTTCCCTGCCTACATCGTTAAAGGCTGATGAATCCGATCCAAACACCTTCTATGTCTTTGGCGAAAACGTAACAAAGAAGGGTACGATATTCTCTGTCTTTGCGGATGGCGGCTACTTTAATGTAGGAGATACAAGTCTTGATGGAGCATCCTTTTCTATGGGCATTCCTCTTGACGCTAACTTTAAGGAAAACGGATATGCCGACTCTGTATCTACGGAAACAAATTTCCGCTACATTCAGTTTACGTCTACTGGCGGAGATATTTCTTCTGAAAAGGCGAATGCTTTCCTTAATAAGATAAAATTCCACAAGATAGATAATAAACCTTTTAAAATTCGCATTAACTTGGAGACTGTTCCTATTAAAGTTGAAGATAAAGATGGCAAGAAAGGCTACGAGTTGAACACGGACGTCTTCTATTTTGACGGAAGCTTCTACAAAAAGAGCGAGCGCTTTGAAAACGGTACAAAGGTTAGTTGGCAGCAGGCTTATAACAAGGCCAAAGAAGAAAGATTTAACGGCTTGCAAGGCTACCTTATGACCATTACCTCTGATGCAGAAAACAAGTTCATTTATGATCAGGTCTTTAAGGCTGAAAGGAAAGAAGGAAAGACACCTGATGACTTTGGTTCTTGGATTGGAGGCACAAGGAAAAAGCCAAAGGTTGATTATGACCTTTCTACTTGGGAAGCAGACGGCTTTAACAAGTATTGGTCATGGGCTTGCGGTCCTGATGCAGGAAAGGTTTTCTATACAAACACATTCAGTAGGGACGGCCAGGATTACAGGGCAGAAGGAATGTATTCAGCGTGGTCAAACCCAGAAGACTGCAAGAAAAATGGTATTCCAAGAGCCTATGCAGGTGATTATGAGCCGAACAACGAAAGTAACGCCAATTACACAGGAGGCGACAACAGTAATACGGAAAAAGAAGTTTACCTCCAGTATACCGGCCACTATGTTTGGAACGATGCTTCAACCGGTAATGGTAGTCAGGCACGATGGAAGATACATTACTATATTGTAGAATTTACTCCGTACGAGAACCCTGTTGCTGGAATTGCAATCCCAACGGATCCTGAAGTATACAAGGCAAACAGCCACGCAGAGCAGTCCTACGAATAAACATTTGGCATGATGCTCTTTCCTACACAAATCCGGTAGTTAACCACTGCCGGATTTTTTTGTGTACATCGGTGTATTTAAAAACATTTGCAAATTCCGTTAAAAAATGCCTAAAAAAACATGAACGCTTTATAATCTATACAAAAGATTTATTCTGTGACAGGGATGCGGATGTTACTTACCTTCCTCTTTACATGACTATGTGCTTGTGACACGGCAATGACAGGCTTTTGCAAATACACGTCATATAGCTATGATTTAACAAGATAAAGAAATATGGTACTCTAAGTCTGACGGGACTTGGAGGCAGGCGAAGGTTGTGCCCGGAAATAAGGAATCCGAAGGATTACCTCGATCGTCAGATTGAATCTCAACCTGCTGCCGTAAAACTAAAATGCG
>Ga0256404_1005236_pt1 | contig 23265 bp, 20 predicted proteins | sample RumenRJG_01DNA_FD_185990 | JGI IMG/M metagenome (GOLD analysis project Ga0256404, IMG submission 185990) | Bovine rumen microbial communities from Lethbridge, Alberta, Canada - RJG_01 | ecosystem: Host-associated > Mammals > Digestive system > Stomach > Rumen | place: Canada: Alberta | collected... | reverse complement strand
GAAGAGGTGGCCGAGGCCATCCGCGACCACTATCGCCCGCGCTTCGCGGGAGACGAGCTGCCGTCCGGCATCGTCGGCAAGTGCGTCGCCATCGCGGACAAGCTCGACACCGTCTGCGGCATCTTCGCGATCGACGAGCCGCCCACCGGCTCCTCCGACCCGTTCGCCGTGCGCCGCTCCGCCATCGGCATCATCTCGATGCTGCGCACGCTGCCCTCCGTCTCGCTGAAGTCGCTCATCGCGAAGTCGCTGGACGCGTATGCGGGGCAGGGCCTCGAGTTCGACCGCGACAAGGTGCAGGCTCAGGTCGAGAAGTTCTTCGCCGGCCGCCTGAACACGATTGCCAAGGACGAGAAGATCTCGCCCGACACGATCGAGGCAGTCTCGAGCGTGGGCGTCATCGACCCCGAGGAGTTCCTGGAGCGTGCGCACGCGCTCGAGGACGCGAGGCGCGACCAGCCGGAGCTCTTCGACGACCTTGCGACCGCCTACGCACGTGCGGCGCACCTGGGCGATGCGAAGCTCGGCGTCGAGGTGGACGAGTCCATCATGGGCGACGCGGAGAGGGCCCTTCTGGACGCGTGCCAGAAAGGTAGCGAAAACGTGGAGAAGGCGCTTGGCGAGGCGGACTACAGGGGTGCCTGCAAGGCTCTCGCCGAACTAAGGGAGCCAATCGACCGTTTCTTTGATGACGTGCTCGTCATGGACGAGGACACTGTAGTAAGAGAGAACCGCCTTCGTTTGCTGAACCGTTTCGCTTCCGTGTTCAGTGGCGTCGCAAACATTGGCGTCCTCTCGAAGAAGAAGTAGGATTGGCTGTGAGTTAGGTCGTAACGCGGGGGCTGCGCCCCTTGGCTTGGAGGTTGATATGGCAGACGAAGCGATTCTTGAGGACGACATCTTTGACGTGCCAACTCCCGTCGTGATCGTCATCTCGGACGCGCGCGGCAAGACGGCTACGAGCGTCGTCGAGGCTGCCGCCGACCAGTTTGGCGAGGACAGCGTGATCATCAAGAGCGTCGGCAACGTCAGGGACCTGGCGACCGTCACCAAGTATCTTGACGAGAACGTGGAGGAGGGCGTGCCGACCGCCGTGTTCCACACCATCGTCGACAGGAACCTTCGCAGAGACATCCGTCGCGAGCTTGACGGTCGCGGCATCCCCTCGATTGACCTGCTTGGCCCCGCAATCACGGTCCTGATGTCGCTTACCGGCGAGGAGCCGAAGCTCGAGGCCGGCCGTCGCGTCGACAGCAAGGTGGAAGAGCTCTAGCATCTACTCCATAGCTTCCACAAAGTAAAGAACTATTCCACGCATGGTAGTCGCTGGCACCCGAATGGATGCCAGCGACCTTTTTTACCCGTTAACGTTTATTTATGGGCAAACAACCAATATGTGTGGATACAATAGGTTTCGTTAGGGACGCCACCGCAGGGGTTTCAGAGTGGCTCCGCAAGTGTTGGGGTGCGACTTCGCACCATGGAAAAACGATCAGGGGTGTCAAATGGCTGAAAAGCACGTGTACAAATTCGGCGTTGACGAAAACGGTAACAACGTTACCGAGGTCGCCGGCAAGAGCGTTGACGAGGCCAAGTGGATTACGGGCGGCAAGGGCGCGAACCTCGCCGAGATGGCCAACATCGGGCTGCCCGTTCCTCCGGGATTCTCCATCACCTGCCAGACCTGCGTTGCCTACTCCAGCGCGGGCAACGTCTGGCCTGACGGCGTCCTCGACGAGATCGACGAGTATCGCAAGGACCTCGAGAAGCGCATGGGCAAGAGGATCGGCGACCCCGACGATCCTCTGCTGGTCTCGGTCCGTTCCGGCGCCCCGTTCTCCATGCCTGGCATGATGGACACGGTCCTGAACCTCGGCCTTAACGACGAGTCCGTCAACGGCCTCATCAAGCAGACGAACAACGAGCGCTTCGCGTGGGACTCCTACCGCCGCTTCGTCCAGATGTTCTCCGACGTCGTCATGGGCGTCGACGGCCAGCTGTTCGAGGACGCCATCAACGAGAAGAAGGCCGAGAAGGGCGTCAAGCTCGACACCGAGCTCACCGCTGACGACCTCAAGGACCTGACCGAGACCTTCAAAGGCATCTTCGCGAAGAACGTCGACTCCCAGGCACACCCCGAGGTCGCGCCGAACGGCGTTGCCGAGTTCCCGCAGGATCCCTACCTGCAGCTGCGCCTTGCCGAGCAGGCCGTCTTCGGATCCTGGAACACCGAGCGTGCCGTCCTGTACCGCAAGCAGAACAAGATTCCCGATGACCTCGGAACCGCAGTCAACGTGCAGGTCATGGTCTTCGGCAACAAGGGCAACACCTCCGCGACTGGCGTCGCCTTCACGCGCAACCCCGCCGACGGCACGAACGAGCGCTACGGCGATTTCCTGGTGAACGCCCAGGGTGAGGACGTCGTCGCAGGCATCCGCAACACGGAGCCCATCGCCGACCTGCCGAAGACCCCGGGCCTCGAGGAGGCAGGCAAGGAGCTCTACCACGTCTTCGAGATTCTCGAGGACCACTACGCAGACATGATGGACCTCGAGTTCACCATCGAGCAGGGCAAGCTCTGGATGCTCCAGACCCGCGTCGGCAAGCGTACCGCGCTCTCCGCACTGAAGGTCGCCATGCAGATGGTCGACGAGGGCCGCATCACCCGCGAGCAGGCAATCATGCGCGTCGCCCCGGAGCAGCTCGATCAGCTCCTGCACCCGCAGTTCGACCCGAAGGCCAAGTTCGACGTCGTTGCCAAGGGCATGAACGCTTCCCCCGGTGCTGCCGTCGGTGCCGTCGTGTTCTCCTCCGACGCCGCCGTCCACTACCACAACATCGAGAAGCCGTGCATCCTCGTCCGTTGGGAGACCACTCCTGACGACCTCAAGGGCATGGTCGCAGCCGAGGGCATCCTCACCTCTCACGGCGGCAAGACGTCCCACGCGGCCGTCATCGCCCGTGGCATGGGCGCACCCTGCGTCTGCGGCGCCGAGGCCCTGAAGATCGACGCGAAGGCCAAGGAGTGCAAGATCTCCGGCACCGACGTCGTCCTGCACGAGGGTGACATCATCTCCATCAACGGCACCACGGGCGACATCATCGTCGGCGCCGTGCCCCTGACCCGTCCGGAGCTCACCGGCGACCTCGAGACCATCCTCGAGTGGGCAGACGACGTCCGTCACGACGCGTCCCGCGGCCGTCTGTTTGGCGTGCGCACCAACGCCGACAACCCCGCCGACGCGCAGCTCTCCGTCGACTTCGGTGCCGAGGGCATCGGCCTCGATCGTACCGAGCACATGTTCCTGGGCGACCGCAAGCAGATCATCCAGTCGTTCATCCTCGCCGACAACGACGGTCAGAAGCAGCAGGCGCTCGGTCAGCTCCTCCAGGCACAGACCGGCGACTTCGAGGGTATGTTCAAGGCCATGGACGGCAAGACCGTCATCGTGCGTCTGCTCGACCCGCCCCTGCACGAGTTCCTCGACGACCCGCGTGAGCTTGCCGTCGAGATCGCCCGCGCCGAGGGCCGTGGCGAGACCGAGGTCCAGCTCAAGGCAATGCGCGATCGCCTTGCGCGCCTCGACTCCTTCCAGGAGGCCAACCCCATGCTCGGCCTGCGCGGCTGCCGCCTGGGCATCGTGTACCCCGAGCTCAACGACATGCAGGTCCGCGCCATCGCCGGCGCCGCAGCGTCGCTGAAGAAGCAGGGCTTCGACCCCAAGCCCGAGATCATGGTTCCGCTCATCTCCACGGTCGAGGAGCTCAAGCTCGTCCGCGAGCAGATCGAGGCCGGCGTGCAGGCCGTTGCCGAGGCTGAGGGCGTCGAGCTCAACATCCCCGTCGGCTGCATGATCGAGCTGCCGCGTGCCGCCGTCACCGCTGACGAGATTGGCGAGTACGCAGACTTCTTCTCCTTCGGCACCAACGACCTCACGCAGACCACCTTCGGCTTCTCGCGCGACGACGTCGAGTCTGCGTTCATCCCGCAGTACCTGGCGAAGAAGATCCTCAAGACCAACCCGTTCGAGACCCTGGACGCGGGTGTCGCAAAGCTCGTGAAGATTGGCGTCGAGGGCGGCCACAAGGCCAATCCGACCATCGTCTGCGGCGTCTGCGGCGAGACCGGCGGCGATCCGGACTCCATCCAGATGTACTACGACCTCGGCCTTGACTACGTGTCCTGCTCGCCGTACCGCGTGCCCATCGCGCGCCTTGCGGCTGCCCAGGCTAAGATCAACTCCAACGGCGGTCCCGCAAAGGTCACCAAGTAGCCTCGACCTCGTTGAGCGTAGATCGTAGTTTTTAAGTGGGGGAGAAGGACGCGCGTCCTTCTCCCCTTGCCCTTATCTGGGCGAAGGGAGGCGCGTGGCATGGGACTTTTTGGAAGGAAGGCGCAAGAGAGGAGGGAGCATGAGCTCCTGTCCCGCCATGCGGCGTTTTCCGACGAGTCCGCGGGAAGGCTCGTGCCGGAGGAGCCGGACGGGCTGAGGACGTGCTACCAGCGCGATCGTGACCGCATCCTCCACAGCAAGAGTTTCAGGCGCCTTGCGAACAAGACGCAGGTGTTCCTGGCGCCGGAGGGGGACCACTACAGAACGAGGCTCACGCATACGCTTGAGGTGGCGCAGATCGCGCGCGACATCGCGAGGCCGCTTGGTCTGAACGAGGACCTGACCGAGGCCATAGCGCTTGGGCACGATCTGGGCCACACGCCGTTTGGGCATGCCGGTGAGCGGGCCCTTCGTGCGGCGATGGCCGGACACCTTGGGATAGACCCGCGTTCGAGCGCCGCGGAGGAGCTGTTTAGGCACAACGAGCAGAGCGTGCGCGTGGTCAGCCACTTCGAGAGGGACGGCAGAGGTCTGAACCTCTCGCGCGAGGTGCTCGACGGCATCCGCTGCCATGCGGGAAGCCTGCGTGCCTCGACGCTCGAGGGGAGGGTCGTCGCGAAGGCGGACCGCATAGCCTACGTGACGCACGATATAGACGATGCGGAGCGTGCGGGGCTCCTGACGGAGGAGATGCTTCCCGAAAAGTGCAGGGACGTGCTTGGGCGCACGTCCTCGGAGCGCATAAAGACCATGGTGGAGGATGCCGTGTCGTGCAGCTCGGACGCGGACGACGTCGTCATGTCGTCAGAGGTGTGGGGCGCCCTCATGGGCATGAGGGCGTTCTTGTTCTCGAACCTCTACAAGCGGGGAGACGCCAAGTCGGAGGAGCCGAAGGCCGAGCACGTGGTCGCGGCACTGTTTGACTACTTCGCGACGCATGTGGACGAGATACCCGATGAGTACCATCTTTCGGAGGAACAGCGGGAGGTCATGGTGGCCGACTACATCAGCTCGATGACAGACCGCTTTGCCATTAGGCTCTACAGGGACATTTTCGTGCCGCGAGCATGGGGTATGCGATAAGTTGGCAATCCATATGCATGGGACATCGCGGCGAGCCGTCGTTGGCGTTCCCATCGCGTCCTCTCTTGCGACCACTCTAGCGCTCTCGCGCCTTTGTGTATGGATATGTTTTGACGGGCACTTTCTGCTTGTGCAGATTTCTGCCGTGGAATATACTTCTCGATTGTGTGTAAACCTATGTGCCGCGCACACCGCGACGGCACCTCTAGAAGTGAGGAAACTATGGACTACATTCGCGCAATCGAGCGCCAGCAGATCCGCGAGGACATCCCCGAGGTCCGCGTTGGCGACAACGTCAAGGTGCACTATCGCATCAAGGAGGGTGACCGCGAGCGCATCCAGGTCTTCCAGGGCGACGTCATCCGCATGAGCGGTGCCGGCTCCCGTGAGACCTTCACCGTTCGCAAGATCTCCTTCGGCGTCGGCGTCGAGCGCACCTTCCCCCTGCACTCGCCGAAGATCGGCAAGCTCGAGGTTGTGCGTCACGGCGACATCCGTCGCGCAAAGCTCTACTACCTGCGCGATCGCGTCGGCAAGGCCGCCCGCATCCGCGAGAAGCGCTAAGGGTTTCTCAGTCGCACGCATTGAGCGGCACCCCAAGGGGTGTCGCTTTTTTTAGGAGCTGCCATGAGCGAAAGAGTTCATCCCGCCAGTGCGCGTGAGGTTGCCGCACGACTTTCAGATGCAGGGCTCGACGAGATTGACGAGCTCGTGGAACGCTATGGCGACGACCCGCGAAAGCAGGTGCAGCATGCCGTAGCTGCGGCCAAGAGGCGCCGTGACCGCGAGTTGTCCGAGCGCGACCGCGTGAGCGGTATGTACGATCTCCAGCGGGAGCTTGGTGGAGACGGCGTAGTCCTGGGCGTAGACGAGGTGGGAAGGGGCGCCATCGCAGGCCCCCTCACGGTATGCGCGGTCGCGCTGCCGGCGAGCCCCAGAATATGGGGACTGAACGACTCGAAGCAGCTCACCCCGGCCCGTAGGGAGGCGCTTGCGGCCCAGATCGCCGAAGTTGCGACGGCGATAGGCATCGCGCACATAGAGCCTGCGTCCATTGACGCGGTAGGCATGTCCTCAGCGCTCAGGATGGCCATGGCAAACGCAATAGAAGACGCCGGCGTCAATCCGGACTGCGTGCTCATAGACGGAAACCCCGTGCATGTTCACCCAAGGGAGAAGACCTTGGTCAAGGGTGATGCACGCGTGGCATGCATCGCGGCTGCGTCCATCGTTGCGAAGGTCACGAGGGATGCCATGATGGTGGCGTACGATGCGGAGTATCCGGAGTACCACCTTGCAGAATGCAAGGGGTATGGGTCTGCGGCGCACATCGAGACGATCAAGCGGATTGGCCTGAGTCCGATCCATAGGGTGTCGTTCTGTGGAAACTTCTTGGAGACCCCCTCTCTCTTCTAATCAAAAATAAAATCACCGGCATCGGTGCACGGCTCACGTGCCTGCGACGCAGGGACGTTTGATACGGAACGTCGGAGTCAGCAAAGACATGCGGAAGGCACGTGAAAGCTAGCTGCGAGCCGCAGATGAGAACCTCTTGGTCCCAGTTGACGAGGACGGGAGGATGCATGTGCGAGAACGAGTTCTACCAGGACGGCACGGACGTCTACGGGAAGGAGCAGCCTGCACCAGCTCCAGACGAGTCCTGCACCTCGAATGACGGGGGCTATGCGCCCGAACGCCAAGGGGACACGGCCCAATACGCAAGTGCGGGTGGGTACCAGGGTGGGCAGACGCGGAGCCACAAGCCCGTCATGGAGATGAGCGCCCGTGAGGTCGGCGACATGGGCGAGTACATAGCCTGCTGCTATCTTCAGAATCACGGATACCGAATCGTCTCCCGAAACTGGATGTGCAAGATGGGAGAGGCGGACATCGTCGCCACGCAGGCAGACGAAGACGGCAATGACGTGTGCGTGCTCGTCGAGGTCAAGACGAGACTCGCCCTGGGCAAGGAGGATGACGGCATGCCCGAGCTCGCCGTTAACGGCGAGAAGCAAAAGAGGTATCGCGGCATCGCGGAAACGTTCCTCAGCGTCTCTACTCAGTTTCACCAGGTGAGGTTCGACGTAATCGCAATCAAGATAGTCGCGGAGCACTCCGCAAAGCTCAGGCATCTCATCGGCGCCTACGAGGCTGATGACTGATGGCCGTCGGCGGATCGCTGAGCGTGGCGTCGGCGACTCTGAGGGGCATCGAGGCCCTTCCAGTTGACGTGGAGATTGCCACATCGGCGGGGATACCAGGCATGTCAATCGTCGGGATGCCAGACGGAAGCGTTCTGGAGGCGCGTGCTCGGGTGAGGTGCGCCATCAAGGCATCGGGCTTCAATGTGTCAAGGCTGAGGTTCACGGTGAACCTGTCGCCAGGGGAACTCAAGAAGTCGGGGACGGGCTTTGATCTGCCTCTCGCCGTTGCCATGCTTGCGGTGACAGGTCAGATTCCCACAGGCGGACTAGAGGACTGCATGTTCGTGGGCGAGCTTGCGCTTGATGGCTCGGTAAGCGCGGTGAGGGGGCTCGTGGCCTATCGGAAGCTTGCCGAGAGGACGGGAAAGAGACTTGTTTGCCTTGCGTCATCCTGCGACGGCGCAAGCGAGGGAGTCCTCAATGTCGAGCGGCTTGAGGACCTGCGCCGAGGGGTGAGGGGCCTTCAGGCGGGAGGACGGGGGGAGAGGACAGTGACTCCCGACGGTGGGCCAAAGCTCGATTACGAGGATGTTCTCGACCAGGAGGCGGCAAAGCGCGCGCTCGTGATATCCGCTGCGGGGAGGCACGGGCTTCTCATGGTCGGGCCACCCGGGGCGGGAAAATCCATGCTCGCGCGACGACTCCCGACGATACTACCTCCGTTGACTCCCGAGGAGGCCGAGGAAGTTGCGTTGATTGGATCTGTTGCCGGCCTGTCCGGGGGCGGCCAAGACAACGGAGCCAGACCTTTCAGGGCACCCCATCACTCGATATCGCAGGCGGGAATGATCGGGGGTGGCAGTCCCGTGCGCCCCGGGGAGGTCACCCTCGCGCACCATGGCGTGCTGTTCCTCGACGAGTTGCCCGAGTTCTCCACAAACGTGCTGCAGTCTCTGAGACAGCCGTTCGAGGAGCACGTTGTGAGGTTGGTGCGTGCGGACGGGCTATATAGGTTCCCCTGCGACTTCACGTTTCTTGCGGCTGCCAATCCCTGCCCCTGCGGATACCTCGGAGACCCGGCGCATGCGTGCACGTGCGCGCCGGCAAAGGTGGCGCAGTACCAGTCGAGAGTGGGGGGACCCCTGAAGGACCGAATAGACGTACACATCTTCGTTTCAAGACCCGATTCCAGAAAGGTAGTGGAGGGTACGCGCGGCATGAGCTCCGCACAGATGCGCGACCTCGTGCTCGGGGCGCGAGAGTTCAGGGCCTGGAGGGAGTCTGGGCTTGGCCACGAGGGTGAGGAGGGACTCGAGAGCATGGTCTTGGGAGAAGAGGCTGCCTCGGTGCTGGAGTCGATGGCCCGAAGTCTTGGGTTCGGCGGCAGGTCTATTGTGCGCGTCGCGAAGGTGGCAAGAACTATAGCGGACATACGACAAGGCGAGGCGGTGTCTAAGGAGGACGTGCTGGAGGCGTGTGCGTATAGAGATAGGAGGGGATAGGCATGGGGGAGGAATCCTTCGAGTTGAGACGGGGTGAAGAGGGATATCCTCAGCGACTCGAGGACCTCTCCGACCCTCCCGAGCGCCTCTATGGAATCGGTGTCGCAGGCGTGCTCGACGATATGGCCATTGCTATCGTTGGCTCTAGGCGCGCTTCTCCCTACGGGGTCGCCACTGCCGAGATGGCGGGGAGAATCGCGGCGGAGAGCGGACTCGTCGTCGTTTCGGGGGGAGCACTCGGTTGCGATGCGGCGGCGCTGAGGGCGGCACAAGCGGCAGGAGGCACAACCGTGGTCGTATGTGGGTGCGGTGCCGACGTCGTCTACCCGCAATCGTCGCGGGACGTGTTCGAGGGTGCAATCTCGAGGGGTGCTGTGATATCCCTCGAGAGGTGGGGCGCCCCTCCGCGGAGATACGCATTCCCAAAGAGGAACAGAATCATCGCAGCGATGTCCGAGTCCACACTCGTCGTGGAGGCTGGCGTGCGGTCTGGGACCATGAGCACGGCGGAAGCTGCGACCTCGATGGGAAGGAGGCTGTATGCGATACCAGGATCAATCTACTCTCCGCAGTCTGTTGGGACGAACGAGCTCATCTCGGACGGTGCGAGCATCGTGTGCTCTGAACGCGACCTCGAGATGTGCATCGCGCTGGATTACGACAAGCTCAGGCTCTGCGCAGATGGTTCGCATTCTGAGCGCGGCCGCGTTCTCTCCGCCCTTGTGGCGTCTCCAACGAGGGCGGACGAGCTGGCGAACAGACTGGGCGAGAGCGTCATCACGATCCTTGGTACGCTGAGCGACTACGAGGCGCGGGGGATGGTCGTGCGACTCCCGGACGGAAGATACTCACCCACAGCCGAGCTCCTTCGTGCTTCGGATAGAATGGGTCACTGAGAATAACTGATGAGAGGAGTGCGAGTTGTCGAAGAGTGTTGTCGTGATCGGTGGGGGGCTTGCCGGTAGTGAGTGTGCGCTGCAGCTTGCGGAGCGTGGGGTTTCCGTGACCCTCGTCGAGCAGCGTCCAGTGGCAAGCACGGCCGCTCACCACACCGACGGATTCGCCGAACTCGTATGCTCGAACTCGCTCAAGTCAATGAGGCACGATAGTGCGGCGGGACTCCTGAAGGAGGAGCTCGATAAGATGGGGTCGAGGCTCATCCGCCTGGCGAAGGAATCGGCCGTACCCGCAGGAGGGGCTCTCGCCGTAGACCGGGAGAGGTTCTCCGCGCTTGTGGGCCGCGCAATCGTGGAGAGCCCGAACATCACCGTGGAGCGTCGCGTGGTAGAGGAGATTCCTGAAGGCCACTGCGTCATAGCCGCGGGCCCGCTCTGCGGAGACGCACTCTTCTCATCGATTGCCGAGAAGGTCGGTGGCGACTCCCTCTCGTTCTATGATGCCGCAGCGCCAATCGTCGATGCGGAGTCGCTGGACAGGGACGTTGTGTTCTCGCAGTCGCGCTACGACGAACAGGGCAGGGGTGACTACCTCAACTGCCCGATGTCCCGAGAGGAGTACGAGAGCTTCTACGACGAGTTGGTCTCCGCGAAGCGCGTCGTCTCCAAGGAGTTCGAGCAAAGCGACCTCTTCAGCGCGTGCCAGCCTGTCGAGGAGGTAGCGAGGACGGGCAGGGATTCGCTCAGGTTCGGTGCCCTGAAGCCGGTGGGGCTGACCGACCCCCGCTCTGGCAGACGGCCGTGGGCGGCGGTGCAGCTCAGGGCCGAGAACGCCGACCTGACCGCATACAACCTTGTCGGATTCCAGACGAACCTGACGTGGGGCGAGCAGAAGCGTGTGTTCCGAATGATCCCCGGGCTCGAGAACGCCGAGTTTTTCAGGTATGGAGTGATGCACAGGAACTCCTTTGTGGACAGCCCGAGGGTGCTTGACCACACGTTCAGGATTCCGGGAACTCAGACGAGGCTTGCGGGACAGATAACCGGTACCGAGGGGTATACCGAGGCGATCGCGTCAGGATTGCTTGCGGCCCTCAACACGTATGCGGACATCACCGGCATCGAGGAGGTCGATCTTCCGAGGACGGGTGCGCTGGGATCGCTCGTTGCGTATGCGACCAATCCCGAGACCAAGCCGTATCAGCCCATGCACGTGAACTTCGGACTCGTCCCGCCGCTCGAAGGTGGGCGACTGAAGAAGAGGGAGAGATATCAGGCATACGCGGACCGGGCAGCCAGAGACCTGGACGGGTACCTTGGGTCGCGTCGCGACCTCTTCCAGACTTGCCGATAGCGTGACGTGCGTCGCTATGGATACTGATACGCGGGAGCTCGAGAGGTTCCGTTCGTGCATCGGGCGGTTCCTCAGGCACATAGGTGGAGTCGAAAGACTCTCGGACAACACCGTAAGGGCCTATTCGGGGGACCTACAGTCTTATCTCGACTGGGTGAAAAGACGGCAGGTCGACCCGTTCTTCGTTACGCACGCCGAGCTTAGGGGATACCTTGCCGAGATGAGTCGAGCAAGGTATTCGGCAGCGACCATGAATAGGAGACTCTCCTCGGTGCGAGACCTCTACAGGTGGCTCGTGGAGGAGGGCGTGACCACGGAGGACGCAGCGGCGGCGATTGTGAGCCCAAAGAGGGCGAAGACGCTCCCGAGGACGCTTACCGAAGACGAGGCTGAGAGGCTGTTGGAGGCTTGCGACGGACGGGATGCGAGGGACGTGAGGGATAGGGCCTTCCTAGAGCTTCTCTACGCGACCGGAGCGAGAATTTCCGAGGTGTCGAAGCTCGACGTAAGGGACGTTGATCTCAACCAGGGACAGGTGAGGCTCGAAGGAAAGGGCTCTAAGACCCGCATCGTACCGATATACGACCTTGCGGCGGAGAGGGTCAGGTCCTACGTCTTGGAGGCGAGGCCAGGTCTTGCCGCGAAAGGCAACACGCGAGAAGAGGCCCTCTTCATTTCCACCCGCGGAAACAGGATGTCCGCGGACGCACTCAGGACCGTGTTCGAGAGGAGGGCAGTAGCGGCGGGCATCGACAGACCGGTCACCCCACACGCGATGAGGCACACGTTCGCTACGGAACTCCTTTCTGGCGGCGCCGACCTGAGAAGCGTGCAGACGCTTCTTGGGCACGCCGACCTCTCGACGACGCAGATATACACACACCTCACGATTGACAGGATGAAAGCGGCGGCTCGGCAGGCACACCCGAGGGGAGAGTAAGGGTGCCGAAGGCCATTGAGGTGAAGTCCATGGAGTACGAAAGCGAAGGCACGCCGACGAGATGCGACTCGGGCCGTGACGCGACTTGTGGAGCTGATACGATTTTTTCACGCCGTGGAAAAACGTCTCTCCCGCTGTTATAATTTCTTCTCGCTGTGCGACCGCACGGCATAAATTCACACGTGTGACGACTCGTCGGCCACGGTGCCTAAGGCGACAGCCGCGCCTTAGGTGGTTCGTACGGGGTTGATATCACACGGAGGACCAACCAATGGAGGTTTTCAGAATGGCTGTTAAGATCAACATTCGCACCCTGCTCGAGGCTGGCTGCCACTACGGCCACCAGACGCGCCGCTGGAACCCGAAGATGAAGCCCTATATCTTCGGCGAGCGCAACGGCATCTACATCCTCGACCTCAAGCAGACCGTGCTCGACGCCGACAAGGCCTACTCCTTCCTGAAGGACACCGCTGCCAAGGGCGGTCGCGTGCTGTTCGTCGGCACCAAGAAGCAGGCTCAGGAGCCCATCGCCACCCAGGCCGAGCGCTGTGGCATGCCTTACATCAACCAGCGCTGGCTCGGCGGCATGCTGACCAACTTCGTTACCATGCGCTCCCGCATCGACCGCATGGAGGAGCTCGAGGCCATGGTCGAGGACGGGCGCATGGCTCTTCTTCCCAAGAAGGAGCAGGCTGTCCTGACCAAGGAGCTCGAGAAGCTCCAGCGCAACCTCGGTGGTGCCCGTGACCTGCACACCCTGCCGCAGGCCCTGTTCGTCGTCGACAGCAAGCGCGAGGAGATCGCCATCCGCGAGGCCAACCGCCTGCACATCCCCGTCGTCGCCCTTCTCGACACCAACTCCGACCCGGACGTCGTCGACTACGGCATCCCCGCGAACGACGACGCGATTCGCTCCGTCAACCTCATGTGCGAGCTCGTAGCCGACGCCGTTCTGGCTGGTTCCGGCAAGGAGCAGATCACAGAGCAGGAGATGGCTGCCGGCGAGACGACGCCTGCGGTCGAGACCCCCGCTGCCGAGTAGCCTAAGGTCAGAAGCTCTATAAGATTTCAACCCCAAAGGAGGGGCAACATGGCAAAGATTACCGCCGCCCTCGTCAAGCAGCTGCGCGAGATGACCGACTCCCCCATGATGGAGTGCAAGAAGGCTCTCGTCGAGGCCGATGGCGACATCGACAAGGCCGTCGACGTTCTCCGCAAGATGGGCGTTGCCAAGGCCGTCAAGCGTGCTGGCCGCGAGACGAACGAGGGTACCGTCGCCGCCTACATCTCCGAGGACGGCAAGACCGGCGCTCTTCTCGAGCTCACCTGCGAGACCGACTTCGTCGGCACCAACCCCAAGTTTACCGGCTTCGCTAACGAGCTTGCCAAGGTCGTCGTCGAGAACGACCCTGCTGACGACGAGGCCCTCAAGGCCTGCAAGATGGGCGAGAGTACCGTTGCCGACGAGCTCACCGAGATGATTCACGTCATCGGCGAGAACATGAAGGTCGCCCGCTTCCAGCGCGTCTCCGTGGAGAACGGCGCCCTTGCGAAGTACGTCCACCACAACGGCAAGCTTGCCGACATCGTGACCTTCGAGTTCGCGAAGCCCGAGACCGCCGCTGCTGACGAGTTCAAGAGCTTTGCTCACGACGTTGCGATGCAGGTCGCTGCATCCAACCCCGTTTCCGCTCGTCGCGAGGACGTCCCCGCCGAGGTTCTCGAGCACGAGAAGAGCATCTACATGGCTCAGGCCGCCGAGTCCGGCAAGCCGGAGTTCATTCAGGAGAAGATCGCCCTCGGTAAGCTCGAGAAGTTCTACAAGGAGAACTGCCTGACCGAGCAGGAGTCCATCAAGGAGTCCGGCGTCACGATCAACGAGCTCGCCGCCAAGGTCTCCAAGAGCCTCGGCGACGACGTCAAGGTCGTCAGCTTCGTGCGCTTCTCCTTCGGCGAGTAGCCAGGGACAGAGTGTTTTGTGTGGAGCCGGTGCCATGCACCGGCTCCTTTTATATGGCGCTGGGGACTGCTTGCCTATTGGCTGGGTGGTTCTTCTCGCGCTTTGCTAGAATCTTATGAGCGTGAACGAACAGCTTTTTAGTCTTCCCCAAGTGACTGGAGGCCTGGATTGTCCGACTACAAGTTCAAGCGCGTGCTTCTTAAGCTCTCTGGCGAGGCCCTCATGGGCTCGAAGGAGTTCGGCATCGACCCCGACGTTCCGCAGAAGATTGCTGAGGAGCTCAAGCCCGCCTACGACGCGGGAATGCAGATTGCTGTCGTCGTCGGTGGCGGCAACATCTTCAGGGGCCTCTCTGGCGCGGCGGCAGGCATGGACAGGGCACAGGGCGACAACATGGGCATGCTCGCGACCGTGATCAACTCGCTTGCGCTGCAGGACACCTTCGAGCGCAACGGGATGATCTGCAGGGTCATGAGCGCCATCGAGATGCACCAGGTCTCCGAGACCTATATCAGGCGTCGCGCGATCAGGCACCTTGAGAAGGGCCGCATCACGATCTTTGCCGCAGGCACCGGAAACCCGTACTTCACGACGGACACCGCCGCCGCGCTGCGCGCGTGCGAGATAGGCGCGGAGATCCTCATGAAGGCGACGAAGGTCGACGGAATCTACGACTCCGACCCCATGAAGAACCCCGATGCGAAGAAGTTCGACACCATCACCTACATGGACGTCCTCAACAAGGACCTTCACGTTATGGATGCGACCGCGACGGCACTCTGCCATGACAACCACATGCCCATCATGGTGTTCAACCTCGATGAGGACGGCATTTTTGACAGGGCGCTTCGCGGCGAGCACGTTGGCACGACCGTCGTAGACGAATAGGAGAGCGAAATGAGCACCTTTACCGATTCCGCCAAGAAGAGCATGGACAAGGCGATCGACGCGCTGAAGTTCAACTTCAGCAGGGTTCGCACGGGACGCGCCAACGCGCACGTGCTCGATGGCATCAGCGTCGAGTACTACGGACAGCCCACGCCCATCACGCAGCTTGCGGGCGTGAAGGTCCCCGAGGCCTCCATACTCGTGATCGAGCCGTGGGACAAGACGGCGCTCAAGGCGATCGAGAAGGCCATCGAGGCTTCCGACCTGGGAATTACCCCTGGCAATGACGGTGTCTCCATCCGTCTGCCGTTCCCGAAGCCGACGGAGGAGCGCCGCAAGGAGCTCGTGAAGGACTGCAACAAGTACGCGGAGGAGGCGCGCGTAGCCATCAGGAACGCCCGCCGCGACGCCATCCACGCCGCCGAGAAGGACGAGGAGCTCTCCGAGGACGACGTGAACCGCGAGAAGAAGCAGATTCAGAAGGTGACGGACGAGTTCGTCGCAAAGGTCGACTCCATGCTGAAGGAGAAGACCTCCGAGGTTATGGAGATCTAGCTTGAGACGCGACTTGGATAAGCTCGCAGCGTACTACGCGGACGCACCCGACGACATCTCGCTTGCGGACGTCGACCTTGGACGCGTTCCCAGACACGTCTCCATCATCATGGACGGCAACGGCCGCTGGGCGCAGGCACGCGGGCTCGACCGCTCCGAGGGGCACGTCGCGGGCGTAGACTCGCTGCGCGAGACCGTCACAACGAGCGTCCGGCTCGGCGTGGACGCGCTTTCCGTGTACGCGTTCTCGACCGAGAACTGGAAGCGTCCGCAGAGGGAGGTCAGCCTCCTGATGCACCTGTTTGCGACGACCCTCCTGAAGGAGCTGCCGCTCTTCCACCAGGAGAACGTACGCCTGCGCTTCCTGGGTGACCTTACGCAGCTTCCGGACGAGACGCGTGCCGTGTTCCAGGAAGGGCTCGACGAGACGGCAGACCACGACGGCATGACGTTCGCGCTCGCGGTGAACTATGGCTCGCGCGCGGAGATCGTTCGCGCGTGCAGGGGCATCGCGCAGGATGTGGCCGCAGGCAAGATGTCTGCTGACGACGTGGACGAGGAGCTCTTCTCGTCAAGGCTCTACACGGCGGGCATGCCCGACCCCGACCTGCTCATCAGGACGTCGGGCGAGTTGAGACTCTCCAACTACCTGCTGTGGCAGCTGGCATACACGGAGTTCTATGTGACTGACACCCTGTGGCCGGACTTCGACCGCTGGGAGTACTTGAGGGCCGTTCGTTCCTTCCAAGGCAGGAACCGGCGCTTTGGAGGTGTTACGGGCAAGTGAGCGACATGGGTGACAACAAGGGCGAGAAGAACGTGGAGACCCAGACGGGCGGCGCCGCGCTGACGGAGGGCACGACGTCGCGGCGAGCTGATGAGCAGGAGGGCTCGGCGGCGCCGGCGAAGGAGCAGGCGGCAGCGTCTGGCGCGAAGCCTGCGGCCTCGGCGGAGAAGGCCGGGGATGCCGGCCAGAAGGACGGCGGAAAGCACCCGTCCACCATGACCATGCGCATCGTCTCAGGCGCGATCTACGCGATCGGAACGGTCGCGTGCCTGTTTCTGGGCACGTGGCCCACGGCGATCCTCATCGCGGTGATGGCGTTCTTGTGCTGCTCGGAGTTCCTGAAGATGTCCCGCCGCAGCGGCAGGATGCCAAACGACGTCATAGCGCTCGCGTTCGCGGTCATCTTCCCGTTCGCGCCGCTCTCGAACATCTCGGACTCGGAGTTCTTCGTCATCTTCGCGCTGCTCGTTGTCTGCGCGATGTGGTACGTGTCCACGCCGCGGGCGAACATGGGTGACGTGGCGCTCACGGTGTTCGGGCCGATCTACACGTCGCTCGCGTTCTCGAGCATCGTGATCATCCGCGACGCCTTCCCCGGCTGGCGGGGCGCCCTTCTCACGTTTGCGGTCATGGGGTCCATCTGGCTCAGCGACTCGTGCGCGTACTTCGTGGGATCAAAGCTCGGCAAGCACAAGCTTGCGCCCAGGATCTCTCCCAACAAGAGCGTGGAGGGCTTCTGGGGCGGCATGGTCGGTAGCGTCGTCGTGTGGCTGATCGTGTTCGCGCTCGGCATCTACAACATCAACCTGCCGTACGCAATCGTGTGCGGCGTGCTGGTCGATGCGGCCGCCGTCGCGGGTGACCTCTTCGAGTCTCGCATCAAGCGTGGCGTCGGCGTGAAGGACTCCGGCAACCTCATGCCGGGACACGGCGGCATGCTCGACAGGTCCGACTCGCTCCTCTTTGGCGGCATGACCGCGTTCCTGCTGCTCAGGCTGGGAGGAATCCTGTGAGCATATTCGAGGACTTCAAGTCCGGCGTGACACGGCACGAGCCGCAGCGCGTCGCGGTCCTAGGCGCGTCCGGATCGATCGGCACGCAGACGCTCGAAGTCTGCCGCAAGCATGCGGACCGCCTGCGCGTGGTGGCCGTTGCCGTGAACGACTCCGTCGCGTTCGCCGTGAAGGCGGCGCGCGAGTTTGGCTGCGCGCACGTCGTGATCGCGAACGAGGCGCATCGGCACGACCCAGCGCTTGCCGAACTCCCCGCGTCCTGCGAGGTGAGCTTTGGGCAGGAGGGCCTCATGCGCATCGCGTCCGCAGAGGACGTGGACAGCGTCGTGGACGCGGTCGTGGGCTTCGCGGGCATCTACGCGGGATATGCCGCGCTCGAGGCCGGCAAGGCCCTCATGTACGCAAACAAGGAGTCGCTCGTCGTCGGCGGCGACCTGCTCATGCCGCTCGCGCGCCCCGGCCGGCTCATCCCGGTCGACTCGGAGCACAGCGCCATCTACCAGTGCCTGGTGGGGGAGCACCGCTCTGACGTCCATAGCATCTGGCTCACGTGCTCCGGCGGCCCGTTCTACGGCATGGGCCGAGAAGAGCTTTCCCACGTGAGCGCGGCCATGGCGCTCAAGCACCCCACGTGGGCCATGGGGGCCAAGATCACGATCGACTCCGCGACGCTCATGAACAAGGGTCTCGAGGTGCTCGAGGCACACCACCTGTTCGACGTCCCCGTCGACATGGTGAACGTGCTCGTGCACCCGCAGAGCATGGTGCACTCCATGGTCGAGTTCGAGGACGGCGTCGTGAAGGCCCAGCTCGGTCCCTCTGACATGCGCATTCCCATACAGTACGCGCTCAGCTACCCCGAGCGCTGGGAGACGCCCGCTCCGCGGGTGGACTACTGCGCGGTGCCGGACTTCACGTTCGGCCACGCGGACGAGGACGCGTTCGGCTGCCTCAGGCTCGCGAAGGAGGCGGGACGTTTGGGCGGCACCGTGCCGTGCGCCATGAATGCCGCGAACGAGGTCGCGAACCTCGCGTTCAGGCAGGGCCGCTGCGGCTTTTTGGACGTGGAGGCGACGGTCGCCCACGTGATGGGGAAGACCGAGGTCGCCCCAGTGGAGTCCCTGCCACAGCTCGAGGAGGTCGACGCACGCTCCCGCGAGCTCGCCACGTCGTACCTGGACGGGGTCAGCCGTTGATGGGCGTCGTGTCCGCCGTGTTCTGGGGTGTGGTCGTGCTGTCGCTCCTCGTGTTCCTGCACGAGGGCGGGCATTTCCTCGCGGCCCGCGCCTGCGGCATGCGCGTGACGGAGTTCTACCTGGGCATGCCGTGCCGCCACCACCTGGCGCGAAAGTCCCGCACGTACGGCACCGAATTCGGCGTCACGCCCATACTGCTCGGCGGCTACACGCGCATCTGCGGCATGGAGGGCACGCACGACGACCTCCTGCCCGACTGCTTCGGCATCGTCCAGCGCGAGGGCCGCGTGCTTGCCTCGGACGTTGCCGCAGAGCTCGACGTGGACGCAGAACGCGCGTACGACATGCTCGCGACGCTTGCGGACTGGGCGGCCATCAGTCCGTACTACGACGCCGAGAAGGGCGAGGCGCCGTCGCAGAGCACGCTGCCCGAGGCGTTCGAGACCCTCCGCCGCGACCCCAACATGCTGACGGAATACGATGCGGGTCACGACTTCTCGCTTCCGGGCACGACCGATGCGGGCGAGCCGCGACCGCTCGAGGACCCAGCCAAGGCGCTCGCGAGCGAGAAGAGCCGCACCTACCTGGGGAAGGGCTTTCTCAAACGCGTCTTCACGCTGGTTGCGGGGCCGCTCGTGAACATCGTGCTCGCGTTTCTCATCGTAACGGCAAGCCTTTCGATCGTCGGCGTAAACGTCGCGGTGAACTCCAACCGCCTTGGCGCCGTTACCAAGGGCTCGGCCGCGCAGGCGGCGGGCCTCAGGGCGGGTGACGTCGTCACGAGCGTCGGCGGCAGGTCGTGCAAGGACTGGAACACCCTCGCGTCTGCCATAGACTCCGCGCTCAAGACCGGCGAGGACTTCAACGTGACGTACAGGCGCGGCGGCCAAACGCGCGAGGCCGTCGTCAGGACGGGCGGCAAGCGCCTGAGCGCGCTCGGCGTCGAGGCGCTCACCCGCCGCGTGCGCCTGAGCCTGGCGGACGCGGCGTACTCCGCCGTGCGCTACGGCCAGGAGGTCGCCGGCTTCGCGGTGAGGCTCATCATGCCGCAGCACACCATGGAGACGCTCGGGTCCGCCTCCTCCGTGGTTGGCATCTCCGCCGCGGCCAGCCAGGCGGCGTCAAGCGGCATGAACGACCTTCTCCTCTTCATCGCGATGGTGTCCATGTCGCTCGGGTTCATGAACCTGCTCCCCATCCCGCCGCTCGACGGCGGCAAGATCCTGATAGAGATCGTCCAGCTGGTGATCCGCAGGCAGCTCTCCGTCAGGGTGCAGGCGTACATCAGCTACGCCGGCTTGGCGTTCTTCCTGTTCATCTTCGTGTTCGCCCTCAAGAACGACGTCGTGCGCCTCGTTATTGGCTGACGTCGCCGGGGCCGATAGGGGGTTTGTATGACAGACGAGAAAAGCGTGCGTCCCGCTCGCGAGCTCACGCACCAGGTGCACGTGGGAAGCGTCGCCGTCGGCGGCGGCGCGCCCGTGTCGGTGCAGTCCATGTGCACCACGAAGACGGACGACCCCGCATCCACGCTCGCGCAGATCGAGGGCCTCGCAAAGGCCGGGTGCGAGATCATCCGCGTAGCCATCCCCAACGCGGCGGCGCTTGACGGCTTCGGCGAGATCTGCGCCCAGAGCCCGCTTCCCGTAGTCGCGGACATCCACTTCGACCACCGCCTTGCCATAGAGGCGGCGCGTCGAGGCGCGGCGGCGCTTCGCATCAACCCCGGCAACATCGGCTCGTTCGACCGCGTGGACGCCGTGATCGACGAGGCGGGAAGCCAGGGCATCCCCATCCGCATCGGCGTGAACGCCGGCTCGCTCGACCCCAAGGTGGATGCGCGCCAGGACCTCACGCTGCCGCAGAAGCTCGTCGCTTCCGCGTCGTCCTACGTCGAGCACTTCCGCGAGCGCGGCTTCGACGACATCGTGCTCTCCGCGAAGGCGCACTCCGTGCCCATCACGCTCCAGACGTACCGCATGCTCTCGCGCGAGCTTCCCACGGTACCGCTGCACGTGGGCGTCACGGAGGCCGGCACGCTCCGTCAGGGCACGGTCAAGAACTGCGTGGGCGTCGGCATCCTGCTGGAGCAGGGCATCGGCGACACCATGCGCCTCTCGCTCACGGCCGACCCGGTGGAGGAGGTCAACGTCGCCTGGGACCTGCTTTCCTCGCTCGGCATGCGCCGACTGCACCCGGAGCTCGTAAGCTGCCCCACGTGCGGGCGCTGCCAGGTGAACCTCATCGGCATGGCAGACGAGGTATCCAAGCGCCTTGCGCAGGTGAAGGCCCCCATTTCCGTCGCGGTCATGGGATGCGTCGTCAACGGACCCGGAGAGTCGCGCGACGCGGACCTCGGCATCGCGTGCGGCCGCGGCCAGGGCGTGCTGTTCCGCAACGGAAAGAAGATCCGCAACGTCCCGGAGGACCAGATCGTGGACGAGCTCTTCCGCGAGATCGATGCTCGCTACGGGGACGGGATCGCGCGCGACGCGGGCGAGAAGGACGCGTAGAATATACCCCTAGTGTTCTTGCCGACGCAGACGTCGGCCGGCAGTGACTTGGAAGGAAGCACGTTGAGAAAGTACATGCAGATGTCGAAGCTCTACGCTCCGACCCTCAAGGAAGACCCCAGGGAGGCGGAGCTCGCAAGCCACAGGCTGCTGCTTCGCGCGGGCATGATCCGCCGCGGCGCGGTGGGCTTGTACAGCTACCTGCCGCTCGCGTGGCGCTCCATCAACAAGATCGAGGACATCATCCGCGACGAGATGGAGGCCATCGACGCGCAGGAGATGCAGGTGCCCATCCTGACTGATGGCGAGCTGTGGCACCAGAGCGGTCGCTGGAACGCCTACGGCCCCGAGCTCATGCGCCTGAGCGATCGCTACGAGCACGAGTACGCGCTCGGCCCCACCCACGAGGAGACGTTCACGGACCTGGTGCGCAACGAGCTGCGCAGCTACAAGCAGCTGCCCGTCACGCTCTACCAGATGCAGGACAAGTTCCGCGACGAGCGTAGGCCCCGCTTCGGCCTCATGCGCGGCCGCGAGTTCATCATGAAGGACGCCTACTCGTTCAGCGCGACGCAGGAGTCCCTGCAGGAGTGCTACGACCAGCAGAAGCAGGCCTATGCCAACGTGTGCGAGCGCGTGGGGCTCAGGGCGCTTCCCGTCGTGGCGGACTCCGGCCAGATTGGCGGCGACACGTCCGTCGAGTTCATGGCGCTTGCCGACGCCGGCGAGGCCGCCCTCGTGTACTGCGACGACTGCGGCTTCGCGGCCGACACCGAGGCCGCGACCGCCGGCGTGACCGTGGTCGACGGCGAGCCGGGCGACATGGAGAAGATCTCGACCCCCGGTATCGGCACCATCGACGACGTCTCGGCGTTTCTCCACATACCCGCGTCGGCGACCCGCAAGGCGCTTGCGCTCGTGGACGGCGACGGCAAGCCCGTCGTCTGCTTCGTCCCCGGCGACCACGAGCTGAACGACGTGAAGGCCGAGCACGCGTTTGGCGAGTACCACCTGATGAGCGACGAGGAGCTCAAGGAGTACGGCCTTGTGAAGGGCTTCATCGGGCCGGTCGGCCTTCCCGAGGGCGTCCGCGTCTTCTTCGACGAGTCGCTGCGTCCGTCCGAGTGGTGGACCATCGGCGCGAACGAGGCGGACTTCCACTTCGTGCACGCCCACCCCGGACGCGACTTCACGATCGCGGACGACGTGTGGGTCGACGTCGTCACGGCTAAGGCCGGCGACCGCTGCCCCAAGTGCGGCGCGCCCCTGAAGGAGGCCCGCGGCATCGAGGTCTCGCAGGTGTTCCAGCTCGGCACGAAGTACTCCGAGGCCATGGGCGCCACGTTCATGGACGAGGACGGCGTGGAGAAGCCCCTCATCATGGGCTGCTACGGCATCGGCATCAGTCGCACGCTGCAGGCGATCGTGGAGCAGCACCACGACGAGCACGGCATCATCTGGCCGGTGAGCGTCGCGCCGTACGAGGTCGAGGTCATCCCGCTGGACGTGCACGACGAGCTCGTGTGGCCCGTTGCGGACAAGGTCGCGAGCGAGCTGCTTGAGCTTGGCGTAGACGTGATGGTGGACGACCGCAAGGAGCGCCCGGGCGTCAAGTTCAACGACGCGGACCTCATGGGCATGCCGTTCCAGGTGGTCTGCGGCAAGAAGGCCGTCAAGAACGGCAACGTCGAGCTTAAGGTGCGCGCAACCGGCGAGCGCACGGAGGTCGCGATAGAGGACGTGGCACGGCTTCTGGCCCAGAGGGTCGAGGCCGAGCGCGCGTAGGCGCACCGCACAGAGGTAACGTCAGGCGGCCTGACCCAGGGGGGAGGGCCGCCTCGCTTATGCGAACGTGGGAAGAAGGGGAGAAGAGCGTGGATTACAAGGAGCTTGCGGCTGCGGCGCGCGGCAACATGGGTCCGTGGTGCAAGGCATGCCCCGTCTGTGACGGCCGCGCATGCGGCTCGCACATGCCAGGTCCCGGGTCGAAGGGCACGGGCACGGTGGCGGCGCGAAACTTTGCGGCGTGGCAGGACGTGCGCGTGCAGATGGACACGATCCACGAGGCCTACGATGCCGACACGTCCGTGAAGCTGTTTG
>Ga0256404_1005234_pt1 | contig 23267 bp, 23 predicted proteins | sample RumenRJG_01DNA_FD_185990 | JGI IMG/M metagenome (GOLD analysis project Ga0256404, IMG submission 185990) | Bovine rumen microbial communities from Lethbridge, Alberta, Canada - RJG_01 | ecosystem: Host-associated > Mammals > Digestive system > Stomach > Rumen | place: Canada: Alberta | collected... | reverse complement strand
CGTCGGTGTGGTCATGGTGAAGGACTATATCCGTCATCCCAAAGACAACGGTTACCGTTCCTACCATATGATCATCGAGGTCCCTGTGTTTTTCTCGGAACAGAAGCAGTACATGCGCGTGGAGGTCCAGATCCGGACCATTGCCATGGATTTCTGGGCAAGCCTGGACCACGAGCTGAAATACAAGAAAGAGATCCCGGACGCGGATGAGATCAGCCGCGAGCTCCGGGAGTGCGCGGACATCATTGCCGGGACCGACGAAAAGATGCTGGCCATCCGGAAGCGCATCGAAGGTCGGGGAATCCGCGGGGACGGCGACTGGAAATGACCGGAAAAACAGCCCGACGGAAGACTCTACTACAATACCGGTGAAGACAGCAGCTACAACGGCTGGGCCTGGATCCTGCGGAACGACGGACTGGCCCGCTGCTATTACCTCTATGACAACGGCTATGTCATGACCAACCGCTGGACGCCGGACGGATACCAGGTGGGTCCGGACGGGGCATGGATGGTGAACGGACAGGAAGTCACGAGGAGCTACGAGAACGGCATGGGCAGGGAGACCAACTGGTTTGCCTTCGGCGGACAGTACCATGTCCGCAGCCTGCAGTACAACACCGGAGCGGTGGATTATTATAACGGCTCCGAGTGGCCGATTCGCATCGAAGCCGCGACCGACGGCTTTACCCTGGTCTGGAACGACGGCACGAGACAGTGGTTCGTCCCGGAGAACGGAATGTACAGCTATGTCTGCTCTGACGGAACGCTGATCGACGTCGTCGACGAGAATAACTTCCGCATCATCTGGGACGGCAACGTGATCTACACCGTTACCAGATAAAGGGCCCTGAAATTACAAAAGGAATACTCTGACGGAAATATGAAAGGTCCCGCAGCACCGGAAATGGTGCTGCGGGACCTTTCTGTCTTTCTTCTGCCTGATGCCGGCAGCCTGACTGCCGGAACCTGTTTCAGAGGACCAGGCCGTAGTATTTCAGCGCGACGGTGGTGTAAAAACCGTTCTTTTCATAGAGCCGGACTGCGGGGACATTGTCCGCGGAGACCTGGAGACCGGCTTCGATCAGTCCCAGCTCATCTTCTAAAAAGGAGAGGAAATCCGGGAAGATGCGGGTGCCGAAGCCGAGTCCGCGGAGGGGCTCCGCCACCTCGATCTCAAAGAGCCAGCACTGTCCGTCCGAGCCCTCCAGAACAGAGGCGGCGAAGAGCGGGACCCTTCCTGCACCCTGCGCGGCAGCTTCCGTAATGATCCCGGACAGTTCTCCCGGAAGTGAGCTCAGAAATTCCGGCGTGAGATCTTCCGCGGTCACGGCGTAGCGGGCGGTCTGTTTCTTCGGGTCGGAGATCAGGCGGAAGGCTTCCGGCGGCAGCACCGGCCGGATCGGAACCAGGGGAACGGACATTTCCAGTTCCTCGGCTCCCGGAACTGCGCCCAGGTGCTCCAGCACCGGAGGGGCGGAGACGGATTTCACGTCGGTCACAAAGCTGACCAGGACTTCCTCGTCCCCGTGACGTTCCTCCAGAAGATCTGCGGCTTCTTCCCAAAGGGCAGTGAACCACCCTTCTCCGCGGACCTCAGGCAGGACCCAGGCCATACATTCATAGTCGGTGTCGCCGATCTGGCAGAGGGCCAGGACCGCCAGGAGCCGTCCGTCATCCTCCGCGAGAAAATAGTCTGTGTCCTCCTCGTCCGCGGGGAAGGTGACGGAGGAGGGTTCTGTCCGCAGGCAGGCGGCAGTCAGGCGGCTGACAGCAGTGATATCTTCTTCGGTCAGGGTATCAGTGATGCGGATCTTCATATTGTGAGCGTGTCCTTTCAGTTCGGCATAAGTACTTCCAGAGGATAATGTATAACGAAAGCACGGGCCCTTGTCAACCGGTCCGGCAGGAATGGCAGCTTCACAGAGTCAGGGCAGGGCATACTTTCGGTTGCCCGGCGGATAGATTTAAAATATAATAATAAAAATGCCCATTCGGCATTTGCGGATATGACACAAGTTAATGCCTGAGAGAGGAGCAGTACATGATCTCGAGACTCATCGAAAAGATTCAGAAGACAAAAGCACCGATCTGCGTCGGACTCGATCCGATGCTTTCCTATATCCCCGCGCAGGTCCTGGACCGTGCCTTCGAGGAGAAGGGACAGAATCCGGAGGGCGCTGCGGAGGCAGTCTGGCAGTTCAACAAGGCGATCGTGGACGCGACCTGGGATCTGATCCCGTCTGTGAAGCCGCAGATCGCGATGTACGAGCAGTTCGGCATCCCGGGCCTGATGGCTTACGAGAAGACGGTCCGTTACTGTCAGGAGAAGGGCCTGGTGGTGATCGGCGACGCGAAGCGCGGCGACATCGGCTCCACCTCCGCGGCCTACGCCACGGGACATCTGGGCAGCGTGAAGATCGGAGAGAAGGAATTCCCGGCCTTTAATACGGATATGGTGACGGTGAATCCCTATCTGGGCACCGACGGCGTGAAACCCTTCGTGGATGCCTGCAATCAGTTTGACAAGGGCATCTTTGTGCTGGTGAAGACCAGCAATCCTTCCAGCGGCGAGTTCCAGGACAGAAAGATCGACGGCCGGCCCCTGTATGAGCTGGTGGCGGACAAGGTCATGGAATGGGGCGCCGGGAGCATGGACGGCGAGTGGTCCAACGTCGGCGCGGTGGTGGGCGCGACCTACCCCGCGATGATCGCGGAGCTCCGGGGCCTGATGCCCCGCACCTTCTTCCTGGTGCCGGGCTACGGTGCTCAGGGAGGCACGGCGGAGGACCTGAAGCTTGCTTTTGACAAGGACGGTCTCGGCGCCATCGTCAATTCCTCCCGCGGCATCATCGCGGCTTACAAAAAGGATACTTACGCGAAGTTCGGCGCGGAGCATTTCGCGGAGGCTTCCCGCCAGGCGGTCATGGACATGATCGCGGATATCGGAAGCGTGCTGTAAAAGCGGGAAAGGAGAACTATGGGAAAAGTCAGGACATCGGCCGTGGTGGTCCGGCAGATCCAGCTGAGCCCCGGGATTTTTGATCTCCGGCTCTTCGTGCCTGCCATCGCCCGGGAAGCGAAGCCCGGACAGTTCGTGAACGTCTGGATCAATGACCGCGCGAGGATCCTTCCGCGGCCCATCAGCATCTGCGGGATAGACCGCGCCAACGGCGTGATCCGTCTGGTGTACCGGGTCACCGGAGAGCACTCCGGAACAGTGGAGTTTGTCTCTTTTGAGCGGGGCTCCCGGATCAACGACACGCGGTTCACCGGAGAGACCACCGGAACCGAGGAACTGAGTTCTTATCAGCGCGGCACAGAGCTGATGACTCTCGGGCCGCTGGGCAACGGGTTTCCGACGGATTTTGAGGATGTGTGCGTGATCGGCGGCGGTATAGGCCTCCCGCCCATGCTCGGCGTCCTGAAGGCAGTGAAGGGAAAAAAAACGGCCGTTCTGGGCTACCGGAACAGTGATATGTTCCTGAAGGAAGAGTTCGATGCCGCCGCGGACCGGGTGATCGTGGCGACGGAGGACGGGAGCTTCGGGACCAGGGGAACGGTCCTGGACGCGGTCCGGGAGAGCGGGTACGAGCCGAAGGCAGTACTGGCCTGCGGACCGAAACCCATGCTCCGGGCTCTGAAGGCCTGGGCGGCGGAAAAGAGCATTCCGCTCTGGGTCTCCATGGAGGAGCGCATGGCCTGCGGCGTCGGCGCATGTCTGGGCTGCATCACCCCCAGTACGGAGACCGATGAACATTCACAGGTGAAGAACAAGCGGGTCTGCAAAGACGGACCGGTCTTCCGCGCGGAGGAGGTGGATCTGGGATGATGGATGAGAACATGAAGCGTCCGGACCGGAGGGCGGAATCTGCGGCAAGTCCGGACCTGCGGGTCAGCATTGCGGGAGTGGAATTCAAAAACCCGGTCACAGTCTGCAGCGGCACCTTCGGCTCCGGCATGGAGTACGGAGAGTTTGTGGATCTGAACGGCCTCGGCGCGGTGACCACCAAGGGCGTGGCGAACGTCCCCTGGGCCGGCAACCCGACGCCCCGCGTCTGCGAGGTGACAGCCGGCATGCTGAATGCCATCGGACTGCAGAATCCCGGGATCGAGACCTTCTGCAGCCGGGACATCCCCTATCTCAGGCAGTTTGATACGAACATCATCGTGAACGTCTGCGGCCATACCACGGAGGAATACCTCGCGGTGGTGGAGCGGCTGCAGGACGAGCCGGTGGATCTTCTGGAGATCAATATTTCCTGCCCGAACGTGAAGGAAGGCGGCATTGCCTTCGGTCAGGATCCGAAGGCGGTGGAAGCCATCACGTCGGCGGTGAAGAAGGTGGCGAAGCAGCCCGTCATTATGAAGCTGTCCCCGAACGTCACGGACATCACGGTGATGGCGAAGGCGGCGGAGGCAGGCGGCGCGGACGCTCTGTCCATGATCAACACGCTGACCGGCATGAAGATCGACATCCACAAACGGCGCTGCGTCCTCGCCAACAAGACCGGCGGCATGTCCGGCCCGGCCATCAAGCCCATCGCGGTGCGCATGGTCTATCAGGCGTCCCGCGCGGTAAAGATCCCGATCATCGGCATGGGCGGCATCTCCGGCGCCGACGATGCTGTCGAGTTCCTGCTGGCCGGCGCCAGCGCGGTGGCGGTGGGGACCGCGAATTTTGTAAATCCCTACGTCACGTCGGAAATCGTGGACGGGATCCGCGGATATATGGTAAGATACGGCGTGGAAAATGTGAAGGAACTGATCGGCGCGGCGGAATAAGCGCGGAAGGAGCAGGGAATGGATCAGTACAAGCAGGAATTTATTGAGTTTATGATCGACTGTCAGGTCCTGAAGTTCGGGGACTTCGTCACGAAGAGCGGACGGAAGACGCCGTTTTTCGTCAACACGGGATTTTACCGCACGGGCGCGCAGCTGAAGCGCCTGGGCATGTATTACGCAAAAGCCATCAAGGACCAGTTCGGCACGGATTTTGACATCCTGTTCGGGCCGGCCTACAAGGGCATCCCGCTCTGCGTGGCTGCCGGCATCGCCCTCAACGAGCTGGACGGCTCCGAGATCGGCTACTGCTCGAACCGCAAGGAAGTGAAGGATCACGGCGACAAGGGCATCCTTCTGGGAAGCCCCATCAGCGACGGCAGCAGGATCGTGATCATCGAGGACGTCACCACGGCGGGGACCTCCATCGCTGAGACCATGCCGATCCTGAAGGCCCAGGGCGACGTGGACGTGCTCGGCCTGGTGGTCAGTGTGGACCGCTGCGAACGCGGTCAGGGAGAGAAGGGGGCACTGCAGGAGGTCGCGGAGACCTACGGCATGAAGACCTGCGCCATCGTCACCATGAAGGAGGTCGTCGAGCACCTCTGGAACCGTCCGTACAAGGGAAAGGTCATCATTGACGACGAACTTAAAGGACGGATCGACGATTATTACAGACAGTACGGCGTCCGGGAAGCCTGACACGCGATGCGTAGGAAGCGTTCCGGAAAACGGTACGCTGCATTTGTGCTGCTCCTCCTGTATCTCGGACTGCTGACTTATTTCACGATGTTCTCCGAGGCGCTGGGACGCACGGACGGCGGCGATTACCGCTATAATCTTGTGCTGTTCCGCGAAATCTCCCGGTATGTGAAGTACCGGGAACAGATCGGCTGGTACGGCTTTTTCCTGAACACCTTCGGGAATGTGCTGGCATTCATGCCCCTCGGGTTCCTTTTTCCGTACGTTGTCGGACGGGACTTCACGATTCCGCAGATGATCATGGCGGGCGCCCTGTGTTCTTACACAGTGGAGCTGATCCAGCTGATGACGCGGACCGGCAGCTTTGACGTGGACGATATTTTCCTGAATACCGTCGGCGCGGTGCTGGGATGGGGACTGTTCCTCGCGCTGCGGCGGGCCTGGAGAAGCAGAAAAAAGCGTCTGTGAGGGAAATAACGGAAAGTGTTTAATTATAACAGGAAAAAATACAAGTTTCTGACTCCGGCCGGAAAGCGGGACGATTCGATCCTCGAACGGCCGGAGTTCATGTACCCTGAAAAGAAGAGCGGTAAACGGGATCCGGAGCAGGGGAACGGTATGGTGAACTATCTCCGGAAGCCGCGCTCTGAGATCGGAATGACTTCCTTTCTCGGCGCTCTTCCCGCGCTGCTCCTCACCATCGCGGCCTTCCGGATGATGGTCGTTTCCTACGGGAATCCGCCGCTGTTTGTATCGGCGATGGCGATGAGCGCGCTGCTCCTCTCGCTGTTTTCGCTGGTCTGCGGCGCCCTTTCCTTCCGTGAGCGGGACGCGGATCACAGGTTTGCGGTGCTTGGACTTTCGATTGGAGGAATCGTAGCAGCAGTATGGATCATAACAATGATCGTAGGGGCCGCGGTATGACGGAAGAGCGGCTCAGTCTTGCCATGGAACGGATCGCGCAGATCCCGGAAGAGACCGGGATCCGTGAGCCCTTCCATGACTTTTTTTGTTCTTCGGCAGCGTTCCTGACCCGTCTGTTTTCCCTCCGGGAGGAGGTCCGCTCCGGAGCGTACCGGGAGCGCAGTCTTCCGGAAATGCAGGAGCTGCAGGACAGGCTGTACCGGGAGATGCTTCCGGGGCAGTACGGGGAGAGCTGGCTGAATCCGGCGTATGCGGCGGAGAAGGTCCGGTCACCTGCAGCCGGCGCAGGAATTCACGGGGGCGCGGGGAAAAAGGAAGCCGCGGGGAAGATGACCGGCCCGGCGCTTTCCGCCCTGTACGCGGAGCTGTACGCACTGCCGAAATTTATTTTTGAAGGACGGGACGAGGATATCGCCCCGGTACTGGAGATCTATCTTCAGGTCTTCGGCCTCTTTGCCGGGGGAGAAGTCCCTTCCTGCGCCTCTGTCCGGGACGCCCTCTACTGGTACAATTTCGACTATCTTGACGTCACGGTCCCGGAGCGCAGCCGGGAACTTCTGCTTCCCTGCGATGTGCAGGAGACACTGTACCACGGGATGGCGCCGGAGGATCTCCGGTATCTGTTCCTCTCCGGAGACTATATTTCCGCGGAAACTCTGAAAACCGCCGCGTTCCTGAATTCCCTGCCGGAGGAGAAGGCCCGCGCCGCGGCGGACGCCATGGTGAACGGCTTCCTCACCGGGTTCAAAGTCCTGGGGAAGGATCTTTCCTCCCGGACCTCTGTGGCGGTCCGTTTCAGCCGTGGTTTTGAGCGGCTGGTGAAGCTGTCGGCGGAACGCTTTGCGGAGGCCGGCCTGAAGACCATTCTTCCCGGCTCCGCGGTGCGGATGGCGGAGCGGCTCCCGGGAAGCACGGAGCGGCAGATCAGCCGGAGCCCGAACCGGCAGTTCGACTATGACCACCGTTTTGACTGTGCCCTTTTCTGGGATAAGGCATTCACCGACAGGAAACTTTCGGAACTCCGTCTGTCCTACGGGGAGCTGCGGGAAGAGGCGGAGGGCTATGCCGGCCCTGCGGTGATCGAGACCTTCGGGGAGCCGGAGTTTGAGCCGGCGGAGTGCCCGGCGGCATTCTCCCTGGATCCGAAGCAGCGGAAACTCCGGGCAGCCTATATGAACGCGAACCTGACTTTGCGGAACGAGTTTATGCCGGACGAGAAGACCTCCTTCACGATCATCGCCTGGCCGCTGCCGGAGACCGGGGATTTTTTCCCGGCGCTTTTCGACGACATCCTCCGCATCAATACCCTGGATACGGAGCTGTACCGGGACCTTCAGCAGAAGATCATCGACGTCCTGGACCTCTGTGACCACGCGGAGGTAAAAGGGCAGGGCGGAAATGAAACAGACCTCCGGATCGCGCTGCGCCGGCTGTCCGACCCGGCCCGGGAGACCAGGTTCGAGAACTGTGTCGCGGACGTCAACATCCCCGCGGGCGAGGTCTTTACCTCGCCGGTGCTGGAGGGGACGGAGGGGCTTCTCCATGTGTCGGAGGTCTACATTGACGGCCTTCTGTTCCGGGATCTCCGGATCCGCTTTGAACGCGGCAGGGCGGTGGAGGCCCGCTGCGGGAACTTTGATGCCGCGGACGAGACCGGAAAGAAGGATCTTCAGGATCCCGGCCGGCAGTATGTCATCGAGAACATCATGGGCGGCCACGAGGTCCTTCCCATGGGAGAGTTCGCCGTCGGCACCAACACCCTGGCCTGCGCGACGGCGCGGAAGTACGGGATCGAGGCGAAGATGCCCATTCTCATCGCGGAGAAGACCGGACCCCACTTCGCCCTGGGCGACACCTGTTACAGCCATGAAGAGGACGTCCTGACATACAATCCCGACGGCAAGGCCATCGTGGCGAGGGACAACGAGATCTCCGCCCGGCGGAAGGAAGCGCCGGAGGAAGCGTACTTCGGGCATCACAAGGATATCACCATCCCCTATGAGGAGATCGGATCCCTGAGCGCGGTGAACGCGGACGGGACGCGGACGGATATCATCCGCAGAGGGCGTTTTGTCCTGCCCGGTCTGGAAGCGCTGAACGGGCCGCTGGACAGAGAATCCTGACACTGCGGATATTGTCGGAAAAGTCTTTCTGTGGCAGGCGGTAAGCGCTTATGATAAACTATAAAGATAAGGATCACCCCGGCGGAAGCCGGTCAAAGTAAGACAGAATCAAGTTGCAGAAGGAGTACAGATATGGCAAAAGTCGGTATTGTTATGGGCAGCGATTCGGATATGCCCGTCATGGCGCAGGCGGCGGATTTCCTGAAAAAGATGGGGATCGATTTCGAGATGACGATCATCTCCGCGCACCGGGAACCGGATGTGTTCTTTCAGTGGGCAAAGTCCGCGATGGACCGCGGATATAAGGTGATCATCGCAGGTGCGGGCAAGGCAGCCCATCTGCCGGGCATGTGCGCGGCGCTGTTCCCGCTGCCGGTCATCGGCATCCCGATGAAGACCTCTGACCTGGGCGGCGTGGATTCCCTGTACTCCATCGTCCAGATGCCCGGCGGCATTCCCTGCGCGACGGTGGCAATCAACGGCGGAAAGAATGCCGGGATCCTGGCGGCGAAGATCCTTGCAGTGTCGGATCCGGAACTTCTCGGAAAGCTGGAAGCGTTCACGGAGGAAATGAAAAACGAAGTCGTCGCGAAGGACGCGAAGCTTCAGGAGATAGGCTACGAACAGTATTTGAAAGAGAAAAAGTGAGGTGGGTATATGGATTACAGAAATTCCGGTGTTGACATCGAGGCCGGCTACAAGTCAGTCGAGCTGATGAAGAAGTTTGTCAGGAATACCGTGCGCCCGGAGGTCATGGGCGGCATCGGCGGCTTCTCCGGCGCGTTTTCCGCGGCGGCGTTCAAGAATATGGAGCACCCGGTGCTGCTGTCCGGCACCGACGGCGTCGGCACGAAGCTGAAGCTTGCGTTCCTGATGGACAGGCATGACACAGTGGGTATCGACTGCGTCGCCATGTGCGTGAACGACGTGGCCTGCGCCGGCGGTGAGCCCCTGTTTTTCCTCGACTACATTGCCTGCGGAAAAAACATTCCGGAGAAGATCGCGACCATCGTCTCCGGCGTGGCGGAGGGCTGCATCCAGTCAGGCGCGTCCCTGATCGGCGGAGAGACTGCGGAGATGCCGGGCTTCTACCCGGAGGACGAATATGACCTGGCCGGCTTCGCTGTGGGCGTCTGCGACGAGAAGGATCTGATCACCGGGGCGGACCTGAAGGCGGGCGATGTCCTCGTGGGCATTGCGTCCACCGGCGTCCACTCCAACGGCTTCTCCCTGGTCCGGAAGATCTTCGACATGACAAAGGAGAGCCTGGATACTTACTATGACGAGCTGGGCGGCACCCTGGGCGAGGTCCTTCTGACCCCCACCAGGATCTATGTGAAGGCCCTGAAGTCCGTGAAGGACGCCGGCGTCCGCATCCATGCCTGCAGCCACATCACCGGCGGCGGATTCTACGAGAACGTCCCGCGCATGCTGAAGGACGGCGTGAAAGCGGTCATCCGGAAGGATTCCTACCCGGTCCCGCCGATCTTCCGCCTGATGGCGAAGAAGGGCGAGGTGGAGGAGCACGTCATGTACAACACCTACAACATGGGCATCGGCATGGTCATCGCCCTGGACGCGGCCGATGTCGACAAGGCCATGGAGGCAGTGAAGGCTGCCGGGGACAGCTGCTGGGTCATCGGTTCCTGCGAGGCAGGAGAAAAGGGAGTTGAATTATGCTGAGAGTCGGCGTGCTGGTCAGCGGCGGGGGAACGAACCTGCAGGCGATCCTGGACGCGGTGAAGGACGGAACCATCCGGAACGCGGAGGTCGTCTACGTGCAGTCCAACAACCCCGGCGTCTATGCCCTGACAAGGGCGGAGAAAGCGGGCGTCGAGGCGGAAGTCCTCTCCCCGAAGAGCTTTGAGACCCGGGCAGAGTACAACACGGCGCTGGTGAAAAAACTGAAAGAGCACGATCTGGACCTTATCGTCCTGGCGGGCTTTCTGGTGCAGATCCCCGCGGAGATGATCCGCGCCTACCGCGGCCGGATCATCAACATCCACCCGTCCCTCATCCCCAGCTTCTGCGGGAAGGGCTTCTACGGACTGAAGCCCCATGAGGCGGCCCTGAAGCGCGGCGTCAAGGTGACCGGTGCGACGGTCCACATCGTGGACGAGGATCTGGACACCGGCCCGATCCTTCTGCAGAAGGCAGTTTACGTGGAACCCGGGGATACGCCGCAGATCCTGCAGCGCAGAGTGATGGAGCAGGCGGAATGGATCCTTCTCCCGAAGGCCATCGACGGCATTGCCAACGGCACGATCCCTTACGGAGAGGCGGCATACGAGAAAGGAGCGGAATCATGAAAATTCTTGTTGTGGGCGGCGGCGGCCGCGAACACACCATCTGCTGGAAGCTGGCACAGAGCCCGAAGGCGGAGAAGATCTACTGCGCGCCGGGCAACGCCGGCATCTCCGAGGTAGCGGAGTGCGTGCCCATCGGCGCGATGGAATTTGAGAAGCTTGCGGATTTCGCTGAGCAGAACGGCATCGGCCTCACCGTGGTCGGCATGGACGACCCGCTGATCGGCGGGATCGTCGACGTTTTCGAGGAGCGCGGCCTGCGTGTCTTCGGACCGCGGAAGAACGCCGCGGTCATCGAGGGCTCCAAGGCCTTCTCCAAGGAGCTGATGAAGAAGTACAACATTCCGACGGCCCAGTACGAGACCTTCATCGACGTGAAGAAGGCCAAGGAATATCTGAAGACTTGCAGGATCCCGGTGGTCCTGAAGGCAGACGGGCCGGCCCTGGGCAAGGGCGTCCTGATCTGCATGACCCGGGAAGAAGCCATGGCAGGCATCAACGAGCTGATGGTGGACCGGAAGTTCGGCGCTTCCGGCGACAAGGTCGTCATCGAGGAGTTCATGACCGGCCGCGAGGTGAGCGTTCTGTCCTTCGTGGACGGAAAGACCATCCGGATCATGGCCAGTGCCCAGGACCACAAACGGGCCAAGGACGGCGACCAGGGACTGAACACCGGAGGCATGGGGAACTTCTCACCGAGTCCCTTCTACACGGAGGAGGTAGACGCTTTCTGCCGTGAGCATATCTACCAGCGCACAGTGGACGCGATGGCGGCGGAGGGAAGACCTTTCAAGGGTGTCATTTTCTTCGGTCTCATGCTGACACCGGACGGCCCGAAGGTCCTGGAGTACAATGCCCGCTTCGGCGATCCGGAGACTCAGGTGGTCCTGCCCCGCATGAAGAACGACCTGGTGGATGTCTTCGAGGCCTGCATCGACGGCACACTGGACCGGATCGAACTTGAATTCTCCGACCAGGCGGCGGTCTGCGTGGTCCTGGCCAGCGAAGGCTATCCGCTGAGCTATGAGAAGGGCGTGCCCATGGAGGGCTTCGAGCGCTTCAGGGGTCTGGATGATTTCTTCTGTTTCCACGCGGGGACAAAGTTCGACGCGGAGGGCCGGATCGTCACCAACGGCGGCCGCGTCCTGGGCATCACCGCCCTCGGAAAGGACCTGAAGGAAGCCCGCGCCAAGGCGTACATCGCCACGGACTGGATCGATTTCCGCACAAAGTACATGCGTCACGACATCGGAAAGGCCATCGACGAAGCCTGACCTCAGCATAATCACAGCAAAGGGGACATCATGAATCTGGAACAGAAATATCTTGGACTTCTGGCGGAAAAATTTCCGACGCAGCAGTCTGTCTGCACTGAGATCATCAACCTGTCCGCGATCCTGAACCTGCCGAAGGGCACAGAGCATTTCATGAGTGACCTGCACGGCGAGTACAATGCATTCCTCCACATCATGAACAACTGCTCCGGCGTTATCCGCGAGAAGATCGAGATGATCTTCAGGGATACGCTGACGGAGCAGGAGCAGCGGGATCTCCGGACCCTGATCTACTATCCGGAGCAGAAGCTCAGCAGGCTTCACGCGCAGGGGAAGATCTCCCCGGCCTGGTACCGGAAGACCCTGCGGCAGATGATCGAGATCGCCAAGGTCGTCTCCTCAAAGTACACCCGCTCCAAGGTGAGAAAGGCCATGCCGAAGGAGTTCGGCTATATCATCGACGAGCTCCTGCACGCGCAGAACGATGAGGACGACAACCAGTTCCAGTACCACGCGGAGATCCTGGATACCATCATCGGGATCCAGAACGGGGATGAGTTCATCATCGCCCTGTCCCGCCTGATCAAGCGTCTCGCGGTGGATCACCTCCACATCGTCGGAGACCTGTTTGACCGCGGCGCCGACGCCGACAAGATCATCGATCTCCTGATGGAGCACCCCTCGCTGGACATCCAGTGGGGCAACCACGACGTGCTCTGGATGGGAGCGGCCTGCGGCAGCGACCCCTGCATCTGCAACGTGATCAGGAACAACGTCCGCTATCACAACATCCGCATCCTGGAGAACGGCTACGGCATCAGCCTCCGGAACCTCCAGCTGTTCGCGGAGAAGTACTACACCGGAGAGCCGGAGAAGGCCATGATCAAGGCCATCAACGTCATGCTCTTCAAGACAGAGGGCCAGGTCATCCTGCGCCATCCGGAATATGAGATGACTGACCGGAACCTTCTGGAGAAGATCAATATCGAGGAGCAGACCGTCACCATCGGCGAGAACGTCTATCCCATCAACACGACGGAATTCCCGACCATCGACTGGGCAGATCCTTACAGGCTTTCGGAAGAAGAAGAGGCGGTCATGGAGAACCTCCGCAACTCCTTCACCCACAGCCCGCGGCTCAGGAAGCACATCGAATTCCTCTACGCGGTGGGCAGCGTATACCGCTGCATGAACGACAATCTCCTGTTCCACGGCTGTGTCCCGCTGACGGACAGCGGAGAGATGGTGGAGATGAACTTCTTCGGCCAGTTCCACCGGGGACGTTCCTACTTTGACTGCTGCGAGCGCGTGGCGCGCCAGGCCTTCCTCGGCCGCAAGCAGCGCCACCTGGACTACATGTGGTATCTCTGGGGCGGCACCAAGTCTCCGATGTGCGGCCGCGTCCTGAAGACCTTCGAGCGGACCTACATCGACGACAAGTCCAGCTGGAAGGAGCCCCAGGATCCGTACTACGCGCACCTGAACTCCGAGGCTATGGCCCGCATGATCCTCCGGGATTTCGGCCTGAAGTCCGACCTGTCCCACATCATCAACGGCCACACGCCGGTGCACGCGTCCGAGGGGGAGAACCCCATCAAGTGCGGCGGCAAGCTGATCGTCATCGACGGCGGCTTCAGCACGCCTTACCACAAGACCACGGGAATCGCGGGCTACACCCTGATCTACAATTCCCACGGCATGCGGCTCAAGTCCCACGAGCCTTTTGAGAGCGTCGAGAAGGTCATCGACGAGAACCTGGACATCGAGTCCCGGGCTACCCAGTTCGAGTTGGAGCCTTACCGCGTCATGATCGGAGACACGGACAAGGGCAAGGAGATCGCGAACCAGATCGACGACCTGAAGGAACTGCTGGAGGCGTACCGCGACGGCTCCATCGCCGAGGGCGTACAGAAATAAAAGAAAGCATCAGGCCGCCGGATCACGGAAACAAAACGGATCCGGCGGCCGAAGCTGTATATAATCGAAATAATATATGATACAATAGATAGGATGCATGTAAACCTTGAAACAATTCTAAAAAAAGGACGGAGTTATGAGAAACCTCACGCTTCTGACAGATCTGTACGAACTGACAATGATGCAGGGATATTTTGAAAATGCGGGCATGAACGAGACCGTCATTTTTGATATGTTCTACCGGACCAACCCGGAGAACGGCGGCTACGCGATCTGTGCGGGACTGGAGCAGGTGATCGAATATATCAAGAACCTGCATTTCACCGACGAGGACATTGAGTACCTTGCGGGACTGAACATTTTCGAGAAGGAGTTCCTGGATTATCTGAAGGTGTTCAAATTCACGGGCGACATCTACGCGATCCCCGAAGGCAGCGTCATCTTCCCGAGAGAGCCCCTGGTCAAGGTCGTGGCGCCCATCATGCAGGCGCAGCTCATTGAGACCGCGCTGCTGAACATCGTGAACCATCAGTGCCTGATCGCCACGAAGACCTCCCGCGTGGTCCGCGCGGCCCGCGGCGACGGCGTCATGGAGTTCGGCTGCCGCCGCGCCCAGGGACCGGATGCGGGAATCTACGGCGCCCGCGCCGCCATGATCGCCGGCTGTATCGGCACCAGCAACGTGCTCTGCGGAAAGATGTTCGACGTTCCGGTCAGCGGCACCCACGCCCACTCCTGGATCATGAGCTTCCCGGATGAGCTGACGGCATTCCGCGCCTACGCGAAGCTGTTCCCGGATGCCTGCATCCTCCTCATCGATACCTACGATACCCTGGACAGCGGCCTTAAGAACGCCATCACCGTCTTCAAGGAGATGCGCGACGCGGGCATCAAGTCAAAGAAGTACGGCATCCGCATGGACAGCGGCGACCTTGCCTACCTGTCCAAGAAGGTCAAGGCGGCCCTGGACGCGGAGGGCTTCACCGACGCCGTCATCTCTGCCTCCAACGACCTGGACGAGAACCTGATCCAGTCCCTGAAGGAGCAGGGGGCCACCATCAATTCCTGGGGCGTCGGCACCAACATGATCACCAGCAAAGACTGGCCGGCATTCGGCGGCGTATACAAGCTGGCTGCGATCCAGGACAAGAAGACGGGCGCCTTCATCCCGAAGATCAAGATCTCCGAGAATGCGGAGAAGATCACGAACCCGGGCAACAAGACCATCTACCGCATCTATGACGAAGAAGGAATGATCATCGCGGACCTGATCTGCCTGGTGGGAGAGAAGTTCGACAGCTCGAAGCCGCTCATGATCTTCGACCCCATCGAGAACTGGAAGAAGACCTTCCTGAAGGCCGGTGCCTACACCATGAAGGAGATCCTGGTTCCGATCTTCAAGGACGGCGAGTGTGTCTACGAGAGCCCGAAGGTCATGGAGATCCGCGAGTTCTGCAAGAAGGAGCTGGCTTCCCTCTGGGAAGAGTCCAAGCGTTTCAAGTACCCGCACCAGACCTACGTGGACCTTTCAAAGAAGCTCTGGAACCTGAAGAACGATCTGCTTGAGCATTACCAGTTTGGGGAGTCTACACAGTCATGATCCAGGAAATCGCTCCGAAGAAACTGCATATCGAATACCGCACTGACCGGCGGCCATGCATGGATTCAGGGCTGATCATCTGTGACAGCCGGGGTGTGCTTGTCATGGCCCGCGAGCTTGCGGATGATCTCCCCGGCCCGGAGGACGGGGAGACAGACGAATCCCGCCTGCTCTCGTTCCGGGACGCGGTCGATGCCGGCCTGTCCTTCATGGGACTGGCCGGGAGAGCACGGTATCTGTTCCGGGTAGACGACCAGGACTGGTTCCTGTGTCCGTCCTCCTTCGTGACGGAACGGATGCTGAGCCAGGGATTCCGCTTCTTCGAGACCAGCCGGTTCCGCTTTTTCGCGTCTCAGCCCGAGGCGTTCATCGCCGTGAGCGCGAGCCAGATCTGGCGCTTTTACGACCAGAGGAAATACTGCGGACGATGCGGGACGAAGACCGTCCATTCCGGGACGGAGCGGGCCATGGTCTGCCCGGCCTGCCGGCTGACGGAATATCCGAAGATCAGTCCTGCCGTCATTGTGGCGGTCCGGAACAAGAACAGGATCCTTCTGACCCGCTATACGCGGAACGCCGGCAGCTACCGGCGGAAGGCGCTGATCGCAGGCTTCGTCGAGGTCGGAGAGACGCCGGAGGATACGGTGCGCCGCGAGGTGTTCGAGGAGTGCGGGATCCATGTGAAGAACATCCGCCCCTACAAGGCACAGCCCTGGGCCTTCTCGGATTCTCTGATGCTGGGATACACGGCGGAACTGGACGGTCCGGAGGACATCACGCTGCAGCGGGACGAACTCTGCGAGGCAGCCTGGTATGAGCGGAAGGACGTGCCTGAGAATCCGAATATGTTCAGCGTCGGAAATGAAATGATCCAGTATTTCAAGCGGGGCATCCTGTTTCCCGGGGAAGAGACGGCGGGCGCCGCAGAGAGCGCTGCCGGGCCCGGGACGGATGCGGAAGACGGAAAAGCAAAGGGGGAATAACAAATGCTTACAGATCCGGTAAAGACAAAAAATGAGATCGTACAGTGGATCCGGGACTATTTTGAGGCCAACGGCCCGAAATGCAGCGCGGTGGTCGGCGTTTCCGGCGGCAAGGATTCCAGCGTTGTCGCGGCTCTCTTAAAGGAAGCCCTGGGACCGGAGCGCGTGGTGGGCGTCATGATGCCGAACGGCGTGCAGAGCGACATCGCGGATTCGGAGGAGATCGTGAACCTGCTGGGGATCCGGCATGTGACCGTCAACATCCAGGACGGATTCAAGGGACTGTTCGGCGCCATCAACAGCGCCCTCGCCGGGGGCGGCGTCCCCGGCTGCGAAAAGCTCTCCCGGGATTCCGAGATCAATCTGCCGCCGCGTCTCCGCATGAGCACGCTTTACGCCATCGGACAGGCACTGCCGAACGGCGGCCGCGTCGCCAACACCTGCAACCGCTCCGAGGACTGGATCGGCTATTCCACGAAGTTCGGCGATGCGGCAGGTGATTTCAGCCCGCTGATGAACCTGCTGGTCCATGAAGTGATCCAGATCGGCGAGGTGCTGGGCCTGCCGGACCGCCTGACGAAGAAGACGCCCTCCGACGGTCTCAGCGGCATGTCGGACGAGGATAAGATCGGCTTCACCTATGCCGCCCTCGACCACTATGTCCTGACCGGCGAGTGCCCGGACGAGGAGATCCGGAAGAAGATCGACCGGATGCACCGCCTGAACCTGCACAAGCTGCAGCTCATGCCGAACTACAAGCCCGGCGAAGGATCCCAGAAAGCCATCTGAAAGAAATGAGTAAGAACTGCCCGGTGAGCAAGCTTCCCGGGCTTTTTTTGCCGGTTTTTCCATACGGGGAAAGTAAGAAAACATTAATCAAGTTTTATTCGGTTCTGAAATCAAATAAAAACCTGCCATGATAAGATAATTACGTCAGCATTCCAAAATGTTTGTGGGAGGACGTATGATGGAAAACAAGGAAAAAAAGATTGTGAGAAGGGTACTGATCCCGGTGGGGATCGCCTGCCTGATCGTTTTTGTGTTTGGCATGGCTGCCTCGTTCCTGTTCGGCATCGGCAGGGCCGGATCCGCCGGGCCGATGACGGACAGCTACTATGCGGTGGACGAGGCCAGATATGCCGGAAATGGCATTATGGCCGGCGGGGCCATGCAGAAGAACGCGGCGATGGCGCCTGCCATGGAGGCGGAAGCGGCAATGGACTACATGGTCGCTGAGACTGCGGCGGCATCGGCGGCTGCATCCTCCGGGAGCGGCAGTACCGTCGGGGAGATCCCGGCGCCTGAGCGGAAGCTCATCAAGAATGTCAGCATGGGCATTGAGACCATGGAGTTCGATACTCTGGTCAGCAACATCAGCGCAAAGGTGGAGAACCTCGGCGGCTACATCGAGAATTCCTGGATCGAGGGCGAATCTCTCCAGAAAAAGCGCCAGGGCAGCGGCACCTACATCGGCCGCACCGCGAACATCACGGCGAGAGTGCCCGCGAAGCGCCTGGACGAATTCGTGACGAATGTGTCCGAGAACGGCAACGTGACCTCGAAGAGCGAGAGCGTCAGCGACATGACCCTCCAGTACATGGACATCGAGAGCAGGAAGAAATCCCTGGAGACCGAGCGCTCCCGCCTCTGGGAGCTGCTGGCCCAGGCGGAGTCCGTGGACGCGGTCATCACCATCCAGAGCCGCATCAGCGAGATCGAATATCAGCTGGACAACTTCAATTCCCAGCTCCGGCTGTATGACAACCAGGTGGATTACGCGACGGTCAACCTGAACCTCAGCGAGGTGAAGACCTACAGCCCGACGCCCCAGGAGAAGGAGAGTGTCGTGAGCCGCATGATCCGCGGACTGCAGGATACTCTGGACGGCCTGGCGGAGTTCTTTGAGGATCTGCTGGTGGGCCTTGTCAGCCTGCTTCCCGTGATCGCGCTGCTGGCGGTCTTCGTCGGCATCGTCATGGCGGTGGTCCGCAGGCTGCTCCGCCGGAGAAGAGAGAAGAAAGAGAAACGGAAGGCGGAGGAAGAGAAGGCGCGGCAGGCGGAAGAAAATGCTCAATGATTGACACGTTTTTTCGAAACTGATATGATATTGCTCAGGCAAAGGGGCCCTTACAAGGGGCCCTTTCGCCTTATAAATCAGAATACATGCCAATGTCCCGGGCCGTGCAGAACGGCGGAAGCCGTGGCGGGGACAGCGGCGGACAGGATCTGCCGGAACGCCGGCGGATCCTGCAGAATCAGGGGGAGCACATGACAGGAGAAGAAATCATCAGAATTGTGGAGGAAGAGGAGGTCGAGTTCATCCGCCTCCAGTTCACGGACCTGTTCGGAATCTTCAAGAACATCGCGATCACCGCGAGCCAGCTGGAGCGGGCGCTGGACGGCCGCTGCATGTTTGACGGATCCAGCATCGAGGGCTTTGTGCGGGTCGAGGAGTCGGACATGTACCTGCATCCCGATCTCAACACCTTCGAGATCCTGCCCTGGAGACCGCAGCAGGGAAAGGTCGCCCGGATGATCTGCGACGTCTACATGCCCGACGGAACGCCCTTTGAGGGAGATCCGCGCTATATTCTCCGGAGAGCCGTGGAGAAAGCGAAAAAGATGGGCTACACCTTCCACGTGGGGCCGGAGTGCGAATTCTTCCTGTTCCACACGGATGAGAACGGACGCCCGGAAGTGAAAGCCTATGACAAGGCCGGCTATTTCGACGTGGACCATCTGGACATGGCGGAGAATGTGCGCCGCGACATCATCCTCAACATGAATGACATGGGCTATGAAATCGAGGCGAGCCATCACGAGATCGCCCCGTCCCAGCACGAGATCGATTTCAAATACGTCGACGCCATGGCTGCGGCGGACATGGTCATGACCTTCAAGATGGCGGCGAAGATCATCGGCAAGCGCCACGGCATGCACGCCACCTTCATGCCGAAGCCCCTGGAGGGAGAGAACGGCAGCGGCATGCACATCAACATGAGCCTGAGCAACAAAAAAGGCAAGAACATGTTCGCGGATCCGAAGGATCCCAACGGTCTTTCGAAGATCGCCTATCAGTTCATGGCCGGGATCCTCTTCCACATCCGGGAGATCCTTCCGCTGACGAATCCCCTGGTGAATTCCTACAAGCGGCTGATGCCCGGTTTTGAGGCGCCCACCAGCATTGCCTGGAGCTCCCAGTCGAACCGCAGCCAGCTGATCCGCATCCCCTCCACCAGAGGCGAGGAGACAAGAATCGAGCTCCGCTGCCCGGATTCCGCGGCGAATCCCTATGTGGCGATGGCGGCCTGCCTCTGCGCAGGGCTGGACGGCATTGAGAAAAAGATGACGCCGCCCCCGAGCATGCGCGAGAATCTCTTTGATCTTTCCGCGGACGAGGTCCGCAGGCTGGGGATCGAGGCGCTGCCGGAGACTCTCGGCGAAGCGCTGGCCTTCATGGAGAAGAGCGAGTTTGCCCGGATGGTTCTCGGAAACCATGCCTTCGGCAAATACCTTCTCGCGAAGAAGGAAGAGTGGAGAAAGTACCGCACTTCCATTTCCAGCTGGGAGATGGAAGAGTATCTGTTTAAAGTCTGACGCAGACAGGCCTGCCGAAGGCCTGGCGTCTGACGAAGAAGAAACTGCAGTGAGGCGGATGATTCCGAAGGAGTTTGAATGGCAGGATGCATCGTTGCCTTCCCCAGGGAAGAAGATGTAAAGACGATCCGGAGCGTACTTGTCCGGAACGGTTTTCCTGTCACAGGCACCGCGCTTTCGGGAGCATCCGCCCTGAATCTGTCCGAATACACCGGCGGCGGGATCATGATCTGCGCGTACCAGTTCCGTGACATGGTCTACACCCAGCTCCGGAGAGAACTGGGGCCAGGCTGGGGCATGATCCTGGTCTGCAATCCGTCCCGGCTTCCGGAAGGAGTGGAGGAAGGCGTCGTCCATCTGCCGGTCCCGCTCAGGACCGGCGAGCTGCTCCGCGCAGTGCGGGAGACAGAGGAGGCGCTCCGGAGGAGGCGTCAGAGCCGCCGGGGAAAGCCCGGGGAGCGCACCGCACAGCAGAAGCAGGACATCGCGGCAGCGAAGGCGCGGATCATGGAGCAGAAAAACATCACGGAAGCGGAAGCTCACCGGTATCTCCAGCAGCTCAGCATGGAAACCGGCCGCACTCTCCCGGAGACGGCGCAGATGATCCTCCGGTTCGGAAAACTGTAAGAAAGGAAACACGGACTTGAAATTCACAAAAATGCACGGCATCGGTAACGACTATGTCTACGTGAACTGTTTTGAGGAGACGGTGGCAGACCCCGCCGCAGCCGCTGTTTATGTCAGCGACCGGCACTTCGGCATCGGCTCCGACGGCCTCATCCTGATCTGCCCTTCGGAGACCTGCGATGTGCGCATGCGTATGTTCAATGCCGACGGGTCGGAAGGAAAGATGTGCGGGAACGGCTCCCGCTGCGTGGGAAAGTATGTCTATGACCACGGCATCTGCCGGAAGGACGAGATCACCATGGAGAGTCCTGCCGGCGTCCGTACGCTGAAGATCCACGCGAAGAACGGCGTCTGCGAGACGGTGACGGTGGACATGGGAACGGCGAAGCTGACCGGTCCTGTTCCGGAGAAGATCACCGTGAACGGGGAGGAGAAGGAGATGATCGCGGTCGATGTCGGCAACCCGCACGCGGTCTACTACGTCCCGTCGAAGGAGATCCTCATGTCCCTGGAACTCACGAAGATCGGTCCGGGCTACGAACATCATCCGCGGTTTCCTGAAGGCGTAAATTCGGAGTTCATCTTTGTGGAGGACCGGAAAAACCTGTGGATGCGCGTCTGGGAACGGGGCAGCGGAGAGACGCTGGCCTGCGGCACCGGCGCGACGGCCAGTGCCTATGCGACCATGGTCTCGGGACTCTGCGACAAGGACGTGACCATCCATCTTCTGGGCGGCGATCTGGAGATCACTCTCGGGGAGGACGGCCATCTTTTCATGACCGGGGAAGCGACGGAGGTCTTCCGTGGGGAAATCGACCTGAAATAAACCGGAGATCCTTATGAGAACGATATTGGTGGGGGATGTGCACGGGCACCTGGATGCCCTGAAAACGCTGCTCTGGTCCGTCGGACTGAACCGGGAGACAGACCAGCTGGTCCTGCTCGGGAACCTGATGGATTACGGGCCGGATTCCTGCGGCGTCTATCTTTATGTGAGAGAGCTTCAGGAAGATATGAAGCGGAGACTCATCTGTCTCCGCGGGAACCATGAGCAGATGTTCATGGATTCCGAACTGCTGACAAGGGGGCAGATGGCGAACCGTTTTCTCTGGAAAGACAGCGGAGGGAAGGAGACGCTGAAGTCCTTCAAGGAATACCGGCACAGCACGGGGAGTGCCGGCGCCTGGCTCCGGGATAATACCCGGACCTGGTTCGAGGACCAGGATTTCATCGCTGTCCACGGGGATATCCGGGACGAGATCGTATGGAACAACTCCAGGGATACCTTTATCTGGGGATGCGACGGCGTCCTGTACAATGATTACGACGGAAAGCTTGCGGTCGTCGGCCATACCCAGGTCGAGGTGCCGACCTATCTGGACGGCTCCCGCGGGGAGAGCAGGTTCCACCCGCAGTACGGCACCTGGTTCGACCTCCCGAAGCGGGGGATGATGGCGATCCACACGGGCTGCGGCTTCGGCGGGAATTTGACGGCGATGATCATCGAGAACGGATGGATGCGCTTTGAGTATGTGAGATCCGCCGCGGAGTAAACACCATTGCGGAGAAAACACCGCATCGGACGGAACTCCGGGATTGCTGAAGCGGCAGGAGTTATGAGATAATGATAATAACACCATGATTCTTTCCGAGGAGGTCCTGAATATGAAAAAACTGATTGGAATGATGCTTGCAGCAGTGCTTTCCGCAGCACTTTGCGTACCGGCATTCGCAGGAACGTGGAAAAAGAACAGTGTCGGCTGGTGGTATGACAACGGGGACGGTACCTGGGCGGCCAACGGCTGGAAGTGGATCGACGGAAACCATGACGGTGTCGCGGAGTGCTATTATTTTGACGCCAGCGGCTACCTTCTGGTAAACACCATGACCCCGGACGGCCTTCCGGTGAACGCGGACGGCCAGTGGACGGACGGCGGCAGGGTCGTGACCATGTCCGCGGAAGAACAGGGATACACCTATGACGCGTCCTCCCGGATCTATGCCTGGATGAACGGCCTTTACAAGGCGGAGGACGGACGCACCGTCAATCTGGATGCGGCAGGCGGAAATCAGGTCGCGGTGCAGTTCTACTGCTACAGCGAGGACGGCTGGAACACATCCTACCTCAGCGGCGCGGTGGATGAGAACACCCACGCCCTGTATGTGAACAACTACTTTGACCAGAGCGGCAACCCGACGGCATATCACCGGCTGAACATCGACGGCGATGCCACCGAGATCTGGGTCCAGACCTACGATAAGAACGGCTCCTATGTAGGCAGCTGGTACGACGGCTGGTATTACAGGAAGTGAGCGCCCTTGTGCGGCAGGGGAATTAACGGTAAAATAGAATCCAGAGGAAGCCCGGAAGCGAAGCCTTCCGGGCTTCTTTTCCAAATGAACGCACGGATCCGGAGGAAACCCTATGAGAG
>Ga0256404_1005233_pt1 | contig 23268 bp, 19 predicted proteins | sample RumenRJG_01DNA_FD_185990 | JGI IMG/M metagenome (GOLD analysis project Ga0256404, IMG submission 185990) | Bovine rumen microbial communities from Lethbridge, Alberta, Canada - RJG_01 | ecosystem: Host-associated > Mammals > Digestive system > Stomach > Rumen | place: Canada: Alberta | collected... | reverse complement strand
GGTTAATAGATAATGAGTTATCGATATTTTTGGGATGTTATTGGGTATTATTTTTATCTTTTTTTGAAAAAAAATTTGGTCAATTCAAAAAAAAGTTGTATCTTTGCACCCGAATTCAAGAGAGAAAAGTAAGCGTAAGAGCTACTCAATAAAGGAAAAAAGGTTTCCAGAATACCTTCTAAATTTTGGATTTTGTAATAGTGTTTAATGGAGGAAACGCCCTGCTGTCTTGCGGGGCGCTTCTTTTTTTCGGTGTTATGAGCGAGGGCGGTCACCGTTCGATCATCTCTTGCAGGGGTGAATGTTCCTCGTAGTGGGTGGAGCGGACCATCTTGATGGCGTCCTCGTCGGGGAAGATGGCGAAGTCGGGTTGAGGTTCGAGGAGCAGAATGTCGCGTCCTTCGTTGTCGCGACCGATGCCCTGGATGCAGTTGCGCGCCACGGAGATGTGGCTTTTGCGGTTGGCGAGGGCGAAGAGTTCGTCGCCGGCGCGGTTGAAGACGGGCTCGAAGTTTTCGTGAGCGACGAGTTTCTGTCCGTCGCGCAGGAGGACGACGGTCTTGGCCTTGCCCTGGGCGGCCATGCAGGCGATGTCGTGGATGGAGACGAAGGAGGGGGAGGTGGAGGCGATGAGGATTTCGCGGTCGTTCATCATGCCGTAGTTCCAGCGTTCCTTGATGACGAGGTTGCCGTTTTCGAAGTAGCGGTAGTCGCCGTGTTTGAGTCCGCCGGAGTAGTAGCCTTCGCGTGCGAGATTGCCGTTTTCGTCGTATTCCACGAGGCGTCCTTCGATGTTGCCGTTGACATAGTTGGCGGTGATGTATCCGTTCTGGCCGATGCGCTTCCACCAGCGTCCGTGGCGGCGGTTGTTTTGCCAGAAGGCCACCTCGGCGGTGTCGCCGCTGCGGTTGAAGACGACGTGTCGGCCGTCCTTGACGCCCATGCGGTAGGAGGCTTCCTTGACGAGGCGTCCGTCTTCGGCGAAGAAGCTCCAGAGTCCGTCGCGGTTGCGCTGGTTGTATTCGCCGCGGGCGAGGAGGTGGCCCTGCTCGTCGTAGGCCTCGTGGAGGCAACGGCGGCCGGGTTCGGTGTAGGTGTTGCGGATGCGGACGGTGCCGTCGTGATAGTAGTAGGTGAAGGTGCCGGTCTCGAGGCCGTCCTTGAAGTCGCCCTCGAAGATTTTGGAGCCGTCCTTGTCGGTGCGGATCCAGTGGCCTTGGCGGCGGCCCTGTTTGTCGACCTGGTTTTGGGCAGTGGCGCTGGCGGTGGTGAGCACCAGGGCTGCAGCGAGGAGAAGAATGCTCTTTTTCATTGGTAGCGGATATGTCTTTTTAATGTGTATACAATTATTATTATCAATTATGTGGTTGAATAACGCAGAATTAGATAATTTATTTTGGTGGATGAAAAAAAAGATGTATTTTTGCACACAAATAATAAGATAAAACAAAGATTATGATAGCTACAAAGACTAACTCGATTGTGAAGTTTGCCGTGCTTGACACGGTGCTGGTGGCGCTGGCCTGCCTGGTGCCTGCTGCGTCGCATCTGTTTGCTGTGCCGCTGTATATGGCCAACCCGATGCTGGCGTTGCTGCTGGCTGGGATGCTGATAGGGAAAGACTGGCGCAATGCGCTGGTGCTGGCGGTGCTGATGCCGCTGGTGAGCTGTGTGTTGACAGGCATGCCTGCGGCCGGCAAGATGGTGTGCATGATGGCCGAGCTGGCCACGGTGGCCACGCTGTTCGGCTGGTTGTCGCGCCGGTGGCAGGTGCTGCCTGCCGTGCTGGTCTCCGTGCTGGCCGCCAAGGTGGTCTATTATGCCCTGAAGGCCGTTGTGGTGGCTCCGGTGGTGCTTGTGGGCACCGAGTGGTGGATGCAGCTGGCAGCCGTGTTGCTGTGGGGTGGACTGTTTGCAATGCTGTATAGAAAGTTTAAGGTTTAAGGTAATGAACATTGCGGTCATACTTGCAGGGGGTACGGGGAGCCGTATGTACAGTGAAGCAGATCGCTCCACAAGGTCGCGTTCTGCTTTCAATGAAACAGTTCGCTCCACAAGGTCGCGTTCTGCTTTCAATGAAACAGTTCGCTCCACAAGGTCGCGTTCTGCTTTATTGCCCAAGCAGTTTCTCGAAGTCGGGGGGCGTACTGTGGTGGAGTATTCCATCGATGCCTTCGACAGCCACCAGTCCATCGACGAGGTGGCCGTGGTGGTGCATCCCGAGTGGAGGCGCCGCATGGAAGAGATTGCAGAGGCGCGCAAGTGGCGCAAGCTGGGGAAGATAGTGGACGGCGGCAGCGAGCGCTATATGTCGAGTCTCAATGCCGTGATGGCGTATATAGACTATCCGGACGACACCAACCTGCTGCTGCACGATGCTGCGAGACCCTGTGTGTCTGGGGCGTTGATAAGCCGTGTGGCCGAAGCCTTGAAACACAATGAAGCCGTGGGCGTTGCTGTGCCGAGCACGGACACCATGTGGGAGGTGCATCCCGACATGAGTGGAGAGTTTGGTGCCGGAAGCGCAGAATTCGAGATACCGCGCCTGGTGGCGCGCATACCCGAGCGGAGGCTCATGTGGCGAGCGCAGACGCCGCAGGCTTTCCGTCTGCCGCTGATCCGCGATGCCTACCAGAGAGCCCTGCAGGACCCTCAGTTCAGGGCCACCGACGACTGCGGAGTGGTGCGCAGGTACCTGCCGGGGGTGAAAATCGCCGTCGTCGAAGGAGAAGAGAGGAATATGAAACTGACAAACGCGGACGATATGTCCTTGGTGCAAAAATATATCAACAGCAATGGATAAGAAGACAGTATACGTCGGCATGAGTGCCGACATGATCCATCCGGGTCATCTGAATATAATACACGAAGCCGTGAAGCTGGGCAGCGTCACCGTTGGTGTGCTCACCGATGCGGCAATAGCGAGCTACAAGCGTCTGCCGTACCTCACCTATGAGCAGCGCGCCGAGATAGTGAGCAACATAAAGGGTGTTGACAGGGTGGTGCCGCAGACCACGCTGGACTATGTGCCCAACCTGCGAGAGCTGAAGCCGGACTATGTGGTGCATGGCGACGACTGGAAGGAGGGGGTGCAGCAGAAGACCCGCCAGCGCATCATAGAGTGCATGGCTGAGTGGGGTGGCAAGGTGATAGACATTCCCTACACGCAGGGTATCAGCAGTACGGCCATGAACCAGCGGCTGAAAGAGATAGGCACCACGCCGGAGATACGCATGAAGAGGCTGCGCCGTCTCATTGGTGCCAAGAAGATAGTGCGCATATTGGAGAGCCACAGCGGGTTGACGGGCCTTATAATAGAAAACACATCGGTTGAGGTGAACGGCAAGAAGGAAGAGTTCGACGGCATGTGGGCCAGCAGTCTCACCGACAGCACCAGCAAAGGCAAGCCCGACATTGAAGCCGTGGATATCACCACGCGCCTGCACGACCTCAACGATGCGCTGGAGGTGACCACCAAGCCTGTTATCTTCGACGGTGACACTGGCGGCAAGGTAGAGCATTTCGTCTTCACTGTGCGCACCCTGGAGCGCCTCGGAATATCGGCGGTTATTATAGAGGACAAGGTAGGCCTGAAGCAGAACTCGCTCTTCGGCACCGATGCCGTGCAGACGCAGGACACCATAGAAGGGTTCTGCGCCAAGATACGCGCCGGCAAGAACGCGCAGATAACCGACGACTTCATGGTTATTGCCCGCATAGAGAGCCTCATTGCCGGCAAGCCGGTGGAGGACGCCCTGGAGCGTGCCTTCGCCTATGTGGCTGCCGGAGCCGACGGTATCATGATACACAGCAAGAACAAAGACGGGCAGGACATCAAGGAATTCTGTCAGCGTTTCCGCGAGAAAGACGTGGAGACGCCCATTGTGGCGGTGCCCACCACCTACAATCAGTACACCGAGGACGAGTTGGCCTCGTGGGGCATCAATGTGGTCATCTATGCCAACCACATGCTGCGTGCTGCCTATCCCGCCATGGTGAACTGTGCCAAGAGCATACTGATGCACCAGCGCTGCCTTGAGGCCAGTGAGGAATACTGCATGCCCATAAAGGAAATACTCACCCTCATACCAGGAACAAAGAAATGATACGTCCAGAGTTTTTCATGGAACGGCTGAAGGCCGTGGGGGTGGAGTTCTTCGCCGGGGTGCCGGACTCGCTGCTGAAAAACATTTGTGCTTATATGACGGACAACCTCGATGAAAGCCATCATGTCATCGCCGCCAACGAAGGCGGGGCTGTCGGTCTGGCGGCAGGCTATCACCTTGCCACAGGCAAGCCTGGCTGTGTGTATATGCAGAACAGCGGAGAGGGCAATGCCGTCAACCCGTTGGCCTCGTTGATGGACAAGGACGTGTATGGCATGCCATTGCTGCTGATTATAGGGTGGCGTGGGCGCCCGGGGGTGCACGACGAGCCGCAGCATGTGAAGCAAGGCAAGATAACCACGGGCCTGCTCAACACCCTCGGCATCAACTATGATGTTCTTGCCAAAGAAGAGTCTGTGGCAGAACGTCAGATAGAGAAGGCTGCCAAGGCGCTGCGCAACAACGAGGTCTATGCCTTGGTGGTGGAGAAGGACACCTTCGACAGTTATTCGCTGAAGAACACGCGGCCGGAGCATTGTGTGATGAGTCGCGAGGAGGCCATACGCATTGTAGCGGCGAGTATGCCGGCTGATGCCGTTGTTGTCGGCACGACAGGCATGATAAGCCGGGAGCTGTTTGAATACCGTACCGCCATGAGTCAGGGTCATGAGCGTGACTTCCTGACGGTGGGTTCCATGGGACATGCGTCGATGATAGCCCTCGGCATTGCTATGCAGCAGCCAGGCCGCAAGGTCTATTGCTTTGACGGCGACGGTGCGGCCATCATGCACATGGGCAATATGGCTATCGTCGGTAGCAAGGCCGCGCGCAACTTTGTGCACGTAGTGTTTAACAATGGCGCACATGATTCGGTGGGCGGACAGCCGACAGTGGGACATTATATTGACATGGTCAGCATAGCCCAAGCCATGCACTATGAGCATGTCTCAACGGTGTGCAATTCCGAAGAGTTGCGTAAATGTCTTGACGCCATGCCCTCCGACGGTCCGGTGATGCTTGAAGTGCGCGTGAAGAGGGGCAACCGAAAAGACCTCGGCAGACCTACAACCACCCCTGAACAGAACAAGGAAGCCCTCATGACGTTCCTTAAGAAATGATGCCATGCAGAAGATATTGAACGGGTATAGTAGCATCGAGGCTGCCTTGCGCGAGGTCGGTGCCAAGAAGTTCATGCTGGTATGTGATTCTTCGTATGCTTTCTTGCCGATAAAAGACCTGCTGAACCCCGCTGTCGTCTTTGACCAGTTCACGCCAAACCCGCTGTATGGGGATGTATACAAGGGTGTCGGCATGTTTAACGCCAACGGCTGCGATGCCCTTGTCGCTGTCGGGGGCGGCTCAACAATCGACGTGGCGAAGTGCATAAAGCTTTACTGCAGGATGGATCCTTCGCGCAACTATCTTGAGCAGGAATGCTTTGATAGCGGTATTCCGCTGATAGCTGTGCCCACCACGGCCGGTACAGGCAGCGAGAGCACACACTATGCCGTCATTTACTATGAGGGCAAGAAGCAAAGCGTGGCCCATGCCAGCATTGTTCCCGACTATGCTGTCCTGGAACCTATGCTGCTCAAGACCTTGCCGCTTTACCAGAAGAAGTGCACAATGCTTGACGCCCTCTGTCAGGGCATAGAGTCGCTGTGGAGTGTCAACTCGACAGAAGAGAGTATGCTGTACGGCAAGATTGCCATACAGGGAATAATGGATTATTGGCACGAATACATAGAGCAAAATACCGACGAGGCGGCCCGTGGCATCATGTCGGCGGCCAACTATGCCGGGCGTGCCATCAACATTACGCAGACAACGGCGCCACACGCCATGAGCTACAAGCTCACGTCGATGTATAGGTTGCCGCACGGCCATGCCGTGGCTCTTTGCTTGCCCGAAGTGTGGATGTATATGCTTGAGCACCCTGACCAGTGCATAGATCCGCGTGGTCGCGAGCATCTGGAGTTCGTCTTTGAGTGGTTGGGACGGTTGATGAATTGCGACTCGGCCTACAAAGGCCTTATGATGTTCCGTGCCATAATGTTCTCTCTCGACATGCCGCTGCCAAAGTGCCGCGACCGTGCCGCCGAGCTTGAAGTGTTGACATCATCCGTCAATCCGGTACGGCTGAAGAACAATCCCGTGGCGCTGTCCGAAGACACATTGCGTTACCTCTATAACAGAATACTTCCATGCGAGAATTAATAGTGAAACTTGCCACATTCCTTGGCTTGTACGACTTCTTGATGAAGATAGACAACCGGCGTGAGACCCGGAAGCAGAACCGTGCCTTTATGAAATATGGGCTCGAAGCCCTGCGCGAGGCGGTTGCGGCCACCGATGAGTGCGGTGGCAAGCTCTTCCTCGCCTTCGGCTCGTTGTTGGGAGCCTACCGTGAAAAGGGCTTCATACCGTTTGACTATGACCTCGACACAGGCCTTATGGCCGATGAACGCACCGACGAACTCGTCGCTGCCATGCGCCGCCATGGCTTCACCCTCCTGCGACAGTACTATATCAAGACCACGGGCCGCATCTGCGAGGACAAGTACGACTACAAGGGCGTGCATATCGATGTCCATTATTTCTATCACAATGCCGACGGCGACATCTATTGCGATCTCTGTCTGCCACACGAAAGCAAACCGTGGCGCGAGGCCAATGCCACCGACGGTTTCCCCACCATTATCCGCACTGTGCCCGACAGCACTTTTTCCAAGCAGGACTTCCTTGGATTAAAGGTGTATATGCCTGACCGCACAGAAGACTGGCTCCGGACCCTCTATGGCGAACATTTCATGACTCCTGACCCCAAGTGGACGATGGGAGACCATAAAAAACGCTCCCAGACCAACGGAGAGCGTATGTATCGGCGCCAGCTCGATTAAGGTAATACGGTCCTGAACTTGTCCACCATGCGGTCTGCCGAGTAGTTCTCGACAAACATCTGGCGGCTGTATGCGTTGAAGCGGGGGTATGACGTGGTGCAGAAGCCGTTGATGGCCTCCACGAACTCATCGGCCGTCAGGCAGCAGGCCCCCGCTTTGGCATAGTCCACGTCGTAGCCGCTCCAGGCCTCCGGCGTACCTATGATGTTTTTGCCGTACATCAGGCTCTCGCATGTCTTCACCTTCATGCCGCTGCCTTTGAAGATGGGCAGCACCATCAGGTCGGCCTCTTCGAAGACGGGAGCCAGGTCGGGGACATCGCTCAGCACCTCGATGTCTCCACGCATCCAGTCGGCTTCCTTCAGCCTGTCCATGCCTTTGCCAACCACCAGCATGCGTATGTCAACCCTTGGCAGTACGTTCTTCACGAACCATTCAATGCCCTCCACATTGGCGGGGAAGTATGCACCGAGGAAGACGCACAACGGGCGTTTTGCGATGGAGTCTGCGGGGTAGGTGTCGTGCCGGTAGGTGTCTACGAAGGCTATGGGTATCAGCTGGTCGGCATGTCTGCCGTAGCGGCGGAAGAGTTCATCGTCGTCGCGTTGGCTCAGTGCGATAGTGCGGTCGGCGTAGCGGCAGCACCATCGGTCGTTGCGGTTGACGCAAGGAAGGACTATCCAGCGTATGGGATTGAACCATTGGCAATATTTAGCTCCGAAATAAATCACCTCCACGTTGTGGAAGAAGCAGACTACGCGCCCTTTGTATCCATTCTCTTTCAGCTTTTTGGCTATGATGCCAAACACCGATCGGTCCACAAAGACCACATCGTAGTTCTGCGCTTGCTTCACAATTTCACGCACCCGTCGCGGAGTCAGTCCGAGATAATAGCCCAACGGCATGTACATGAATCCTTGGGCATATTCCCACAGAGTACGTCGGCGGTTTTCATCGTAGATATAGTAGGTGTCAACATTCTTTTCACCTGCTATACCTTCCAGCACTGTGTGGTTCAGCTCGCTGGCTTTTTCACCGCCTTCGGGCACTCCACGGACTTTTTTATATCGGATGATTAATATCTTCATTCTTGCTCTTTTCTCTTGCGATAGTAAAGAATAATGGCGCCTGTCGCTAACAGTACCAGTATGATGGAGCCGATAATGGTAACGGTATCCATCCGGTGGAAGAGCGGTGCTTCGTTGCGGAACTCAATGACATGGTCGCCGGCGGGGATGACCATGGCGCGGAGTATGTAGTTGGCACGCATGTATTCGGCTGGTTTGCCGTCGATGTAGGCGCGCCAGTCGGGCTCATAGTATATTTCGCTGAAGACTGCCAACTGGTCGTCGGCTGCATGGCTATTGTATTTCAGATAGTCAGGGTTGTAGGGGTTCTGGTGCTCCATGACGATGGTGGCCGTGCTGTCGAAAGCCAGGGAGAAGACGGTGTCGTCCTCAATCACGACTGTCTTGGCGATGCTGTTGAGCTTCTGTTCGTCGGCCCAATTGATTACAGCTTGATTCTTCGGGTCGATTGTATTCAGTGCCAGTATCTCGCCGTTGGCGTCGCCCACCATGCGGGTGGACTCCACAAACCATGCGTTGCCCAGTGCATCGGGATTGCGCTGCACCTGTCCGCCTTGTACTACAATATAGCGTGCATTGAGCATGTTGAGCACCTGCATGTTGATATGGCGTGAGATGTAGAAGTCGATAATGTCTTGGTAACGGCGCATCTTCACGGCGCTGTAGCCGCCAATCTGATGGTGGAAGGCCGAGGGTTTGGCATCGTTGAAGGTATTTGTTGCCAGATTCAGCACTCTGTAGTCTTTGTCACCGAATTGGGCAGCCATCTCATCGATGGTATAGTCGTACTGCTGGGGCCTGAGGGTGAGTTCGCTCTCCTCGGCATAACTCATGTCGTTCAGGTAGCGACGGTCCACACCCCACAGGTCTATCGCCGTCAGCAGGGTAAGCGCAATCATGAACCATGTCGTGTACTTGCGATTGCTGTTCTTGTTAGTGGTCAACCAAAGGATGGCAAAAGCCAATGCGACGAAGATGAGACTGCGCCACGAATCGCTGACGTATAGCGATTTGCGGTCTTGCGTCAATATGTCTCTCATGCCCTGGTCCATCTGGGCATCGTTGGCAGCGGTATAGTCCCACATGCCACTCAGGATCAGTCCTATCAGGATGATTGCTCCGGTGATACCGCCAGCCCAGTAGAGCGCCTTGTTGGCTTTCTGCTGCGTCATCTCTTTGTTCAGCAGCTGCTTCAGTCCCAATATACCCAGCAGTACCATCGTGACGTTGGCCAACACCAGGCTCATGCTCGGCGTTCTGAACTTATTGTACATTGGCAGGTTGTTGAACAGCCATTCGTTGACGGGCATGAAGTTGCGGCCCCACGACATGATGATGGCTATTATGGTGGCAAAGAGCAACCACCAGCGTTCCGGTCCTTTCACCAGTATCAGGCCCAACACGAAGAGGAAGATGATGATGGCTCCGAAATAGACCGGGCCCGAGGTGAAGGGTTGGTCGCCCCAATAGTAGGGTGCGTTGGCTTTGTATTGCTCCTTCTGGGCAGACGGTATGGGCTGCTGGTCTACCAGTTGGGCGTATTTGCTGCCGCTCTTGGCGGGTTCGCCGCTGCCGCCGCCCATTGCGCCCGGCACCAGCAGTGTGTAGGTCTCGCCTACGCCGTAGCTCCATGAGAAAGCGTAGTCAATGTCCAGTCCGCCGCGTTTGCCGGCTATCGAGTTGGCTTCGTTGTCCTGATACAGGTCTTCCGGTGTAACGCTGGTGACATTGCCTCCGCGCATCGTTTGCGACGAATACTCCATGCTCACCATCAGGTTTCGTGCGTTGCAGGCAAACGCTATCGCGCAGCCGGCCAACAGTATGCCAATACCATAGAAGAATTGCGGCAGGTATTTGTCCTTCAGCGCATATACAGCATAGGTGAATCCCAGCACCGCAGCGCCGATAATGGTGTAGAATGTGATTTGGATGTGGTTGCTGAGAAGCTGTATGCTCAGTGCGCAGACAAACAGCAGGCCTCCCCACAGCCAGTCGCCCCATTTCTTTTTCCCGTCACGCGCCTTGCGGAGGCAAAGTATCATTCCTGCCAGGATAGGTGCCACCATTGCTATGGCCCATCCCTTCGAGATATGGCCTGCTTCGATGATAATGATATTGTAGCTGCCCAGGCCGAAGGCAAGGGCGCCCAGCAGGGCCAGCCACGGGGTGCATCCCAGAGCCAGCAGGGCGATGTAGAATCCGATCAGGTAGAAGAATAGCACTCCGGCATTCTCGTGCAATCCCAAAAACTGCAGTGTACCTGCTTCTTTTATAGGGGTGAACACGCTTTTCACTTTCGGGTTGCCTCCCACTTGGTAGGCGGGCATGCCGCTGAACATGGCGCTGTTCCAGTGTGCATACTCACCGGTCTTCTCGTGGAAGTCCTTCGTCTCCTTCACCATTGCGTTGAACGACATCGTGTCGCCCTGATACATCTCCTTGCCTTGTATAACGGGCAGGAAATATATCAGCGCCACGGCCATCATGGCCACTACCATTCCAATATGAATCCAAACATTCTTTTTCATTATTCCTTTTTTTTCATTATTATTCCTCTATTTCTCGTCTTTACCCTTCACCTTCGGGTATTCCACTCTCACGTGATAGATGCTCATCATCTTTTCCTTCAAAATCTTCCTCACGCGGGCGATGTCGCCATACGACAGCGGGCAGTTGTCCAGCTGTCCTGCGGCAATCTTGCCGTCTATCAGTTTGTCTATCATGGCGTCCGTGCTTTCCTTCGTGTGGTTCTTCAGGCTGCGGCAGGCGGCCTCCACGGTGTCCACAATCATCACCACGGCCGTCTCGCGGCTGTAGGGGCGCGGACCCGGGTAGCGGAAAGCGCTGATGTCGAAGTCTCCGTCGGGGTGCTTCTCCAGCTCCTTGGCGTAGAAGTAGCCTGTCATCGTCGTGCCGTGGTGTGTGCGTATAAAGTCCTGCACCTCGGACGGCAGGTGGTATTTGCGCGCCAGCTTCAATCCTTCCGTCACATGGCTGGTGATCATGCGGGCGCTCTCCTCGTTGTCCAGTTCGTCGTGGGGGTTGAAACCGCTCGTCTGGTTTTCGGTGAAATAGATGGGGTTGCGGATTTTGCCGATGTCGTGGTAGAGTGCGCCCACCCTGGCCAGCAGGGCGTCGCCTCCCAGTTCGCTCACCAGGTCTTCGGCTATGTTGGCCACCTGCACCGAGTGCTGGAACGTCCCGGGAGCCCTCCGGCTCAGCATGCGCATGGCCTCGTTGTTGGTGCTGCTGAGCTCCATCAGCGTCAGCGCCGTCGTCATGCCGAACATACGCTCGAAGAGGTAGATCAGCGGGTAGGCCAGCAGCGTCAGCACGGCGTTCAGGAAGAAGATGAGGTAGCGCTCCAGCTGCAGGCTGTCGAAGTTGGTGTCCTGGCTCAGCACACCCGCTGTGTATATCAGCGAGTAGCTGACGAATATCACCGCCGCCAGCACAAAGAACTGCGCCCTCTTCTCCAGGTTGCGCACCGCTATGATGCTCATCATGCCCGTCACCAGCTGGTAGAAGATAAACTCGAACGAGTTGGGCACCAGGTTGGCCAGCACAATCACCGTCGTCAGGTGGATATACAATGCCGCCCTCATGTCGAAGAAGACCCTCATCAGGATGGGCACCACGCACAGGGGCACCAGCAGCACCCATTCCGGCGCCATTCTCACCATCATGGCCTCCATCGCCGATACCATCAGCACCATCACCAGCACCATCAGCACCCGTCGGTTGTCTTCCAGAATGCGGTGGCGTGTGTTCAGCAGGAACATATACAGGGCCACAAACGAGATCATGGCCAGCAGCAGCTGGCCGGCCATCTGGCCCCACACGTTGAAGCCCTCGGCGAAACGGCGGTCCTCCTCGGCCTCCAGGGCGGCGATGCGGCGGCCTTTCTCCTCGGTCACCACCTCGCCTTTGCCCACAATGCGCTCGCCGGCCATCACCAGTTCGCTCGTGTAGCTCAGCTGGCTCAGGCGGCTCTCGAGTTCTAGCGCTGTGCGGCCGCGGTCCAGTACATAGTCGGGTTTGAACAGGCTGTCGATTGTCTGTTCGGGCAGGCGGGACTCCAGCTTGGCCCGCGTAACGAAATCGCCCATCCGGTATTCGTGACCCACGTTGCCTTCCAGCACCACTACGCGGCGGGCTTCATTCTCCGGCCCCCACTCCTCGGCGTCAAGGCTTTCCAAGTATCCCACGCGGTGGACACTGTCCATCAGCTGCTTCAGCCATCGATCTCCAGCCTCCGCCTTCGTGCCGTCGATTGACACTTTCTTATAGTACAGGATGGCCTCCCCACGCTCGCGGGCCTCCTCGGCTTTCACATCCTCCGCACTCTTCAGCACCGCAAAATCGAATGGCGCCGACAGGTCGGCACCCCTCCAGGGAGCCCCCACCTTGTAGTCATAGTGCTCTCCGCCTCCCTCGTGGGGAAACATCAACACAATCAGCAATGATGTTACAATCATTGCCAGTATTCTGTATATCAAGCTTAAACGGCGTACCGTTCCGGATAGTATCTTGCCCATCTCTCAAATAATTTCAAACTGCAAAGATACAACAAATTTCCCACATGGCAAAAAAATAATGCACGCCGCTCCTCCAGCCTGAAATTCTCCACCGCCCCGCACAGCAGCCTGTCAGGCTCCACTATCGGGAAGAATCCCCCAAAACTGCTACGCCAATGCCAATCGGATGATGTAGTTTCTATCCAGGTGCCATTCAACGTATTCCTAAAGTACCTTATTGTATATTAATAAATTATTCTATATCCTCGGAATAGGATGGAGCTGTTTTCCGACTGCAAGCATACGAAGAAAAAACGGAAAAAGCAAGTCTGAGGGTAAAAAAACAACCAGTGGCGTCACCCCACCCGGGAGGGGGATGAGACGTGTCCGATACGGCATATCTTATATTGTTCTTATATTGTTTACATATTGTTCGCATATTGTTCTTATATCCCCAATATAGGAACAATATAAGAACAATATGTAAACAATATAAGAACAATATAAGAACGGCCGTATCGGGGGCGTATCGGGTAGCGTTCGGGTGGGGGTTGGGCAGGAGAGGGATGGGGGAGGGATGAGGAATTTTTTTTTGTGTGGGCACAATAATATTGTATTTTTTGTGTTATAAGGTGAAATATTCCGTTTTTGCGGGGTACTAAAGGATGAAATGAAAAAATTAAAAATGAGAAATATGAAGAAGATTTTTGTTTTGGCGGCAGCTGTGGTGCTGGCCGCTGTGGGCGCCCAGGCGCAGAATTCGTTCAAGGGCATTGTGAAGTACAAGGTCGAGTCGACGGGTACTGTGGCAATGACGATTCCTCCCGAGGTGGCGTTGGCCGAGGTGAAGGTGATGGGGGACATGATGTATACGAAGAGCCCGATTTTCACCCAGGGCCTGGAGGTATATGTGGACGGGATGAAGGTGACGCGCTGCGTCGACTACAGCCAGCTGATTTCCTATCTGGCCGCCCAGGGGTTCGAGTTTGAGAACTACAAGGGCAACGGCAAGATCCTCATGGAGAGCACCGCCAAGAAGGAGTCGTTCGACAGCCTTGAAATCAAGGATACCGAGCCGGGCCATTTCTACTATGAGTATGTGGACGGGGAGACAAAGACCATTGCCGGCCGCACGGCTTACAAGCTGGTGCAGCATGTGTATAACGAGGAGGGTGTCGACGAGCCTGTGGTGATGTGGTACGACAAGACCATCGGTCCGGCCTACAATGTGCTGTTCAACGGCATCAAGGGTATGCCGCTGGAGGTGACGATGGATGCCGGCGAGGGCCGCGCCATCACCTACACGGTGACCGAGGTTGTGAGCGGAAAGGTGAAAGAGGCCGACTTCCTGTATCCCGACGGCTACAATGCGCTGACCGAGGAGGAGTCCGAGGCTCTGGCCACCGATATCCAGGATGCCCGCGACATGGGCTACCTGCCGAGCGGCGAGGAGGAGGAATAGTGGCCGTCAGTGGTTAGTGTTCAGTGTTCAGTGTTTAGTGTTTGAATTTTTGAATGGCGAATAAGAAAACGGCTGCGAAGCCGAAGTCGAAAGGCGGCGCCAAGGCCGCAGGTAAAGGCAAGGGCACCTCGAAGGGAAAGTCGAGGGGCTCTTTCCTCGCTTTTATGAAGAGCGAGCGCTGCGCACATATCAGGGGCTCTGTGTATGTGCTCTTTGCGGCGTTTCTGTTGATATCGCTGGCGGCGTACTATGCCACGGGGTGCGACCCCACGCGCCACTGGCTCAAGTCTTTGGGCTATGGCACGGCGGAGTTTTTCGCCACCAAGCTGTTCGGCATCGGCAGTCTGGGCTTCTCGCTGCTGTTCTTCGTGTACGGCATGCGGCTGTGGGGGGTGAAGGTGATGCCGTGGTGGAAGACTTTCGGCAGCACGCTCTTCTGGATGGTGTGGCTGAGCACTACGCTGGGATATATCGCCGTGAAATGGATAGAAGGCGGCGTGGGCTTCGAGCAGTATGCGGGCATAGGCCTGCTGCTGGCCGAGCCGCTGGACGGCCTGATGGGGTGGTTCACGCTGGTGTTGCTGGTGGCTGTGGCCATAGGCATGCTGGTGATGGTGCACAAGATGGAACTGCCCGAGGTACACCTGCCCAAGGTGGACCTGAAGCGCGCCGTGGAAGAGATTGAGAAAGTGGGCGTGGAGGAAAGTGGAAAGACGAAGGTGGAAGGTGGAAAGAGGAAAGAGGAGAGGGAAGAGGTGATAGACCTGAACGCCCGGCAGCAAGAGGAGGACGAGGGCGCCGACTTCGACGAGGCGGCCATGGCCCTGTTCACCCAACATCCGGCGACGGAGAGCCGCGAGCAGGAGAGGGAGAGTGGCGAGCGGAAGCAGGAGACGGTTGCCGAGCCGGAGTTCAGCATCGACGATGCATTCGCCAAGTTGACTCAGAAAGCCGGTGTGCCGACAGAGGAAACGGCCGGTGCGGTGAAGGAGGCGGCGGACGACGGGGTGACGTTTACCATCGAGGGCATGGACGATGATGTCCAGGAGAACCCCGAGGCCCCGGAAGGCCAGGAGGATATTGAGGCACAGGATGAGGTGCTCGACGAGGACGACTACCGCAGGCACTATGGTGTCGACGAGCCATACGACCCGCATCTGGACCTGGGCGACTATGTGATGCCCGACACGGGCATACTGGAGGACTGGGAGGCTGCCAACGTGAAGGTGACGAAGGAAGAGCTGGTGTCCAACAAGGACCGTATTGTCCAAACCCTGAAGGACTACGGCATAGAGATTACCGACATCAGCGCCAGCCCGGGACCGACGGTGACGCTGTACAAGATCAAACCTGCCCCGGGTGTGAGAATCAGCAAGATCAAGAGCTTAGAGGACGATATTGCCTTGAGTCTGGCCGCCTTGGGTATACGTATCATAGCGCCTATCCCGGGCGAGAGCAATGTGGGTATAGAGGTTCCCAATGCCAAGCCGCAGATTGTGGCCATGAAGACCATGCTGGACAGCGAGGCTTTCCAGAAGGCGAAGGAGAAGATGGAGCTGCCGATAGCTTTCGGCAAGACAATCAGCAACGAGTGCTTCGTTACCGACCTGGCCAAGATGCCCCACCTGCTGATGGCCGGTGCTACGGGTACGGGTAAGTCGGTGGGCCTGAACGCCGTGCTGGCGAGCCTGCTGTATACGAAGCATCCGAGCGAGTTGAAGCTGGTGCTGGTGGACCCGAAGAAGGTGGAGTTCAGCCTCTACTCGGCGCTGGAGCGCCACTATCTGGCCAAGATGCCCGACGAGGACGATGCCGTCATCACCGACGTGAAGAAGGTGGTGCGCACGCTGAACAGCCTCTGCATAGAGATGGACAGCCGCTACGACCTGCTGAAGCAGGCCAAGGTAAGAAAGATAACAGAATACAACGAGAAGTTCTGCAAGCGGATGCTGAACCCGGAGCACGGGCACAGGTATCTGCCGTACATTGTGGTGGTTATCGACGAGTTCGGCGACCTGATTATGACCGCCGGCAAGGAGGTGGAGCTGCCCATTGCGCGACTGGCACAGCTGGCGCGTGCCGTGGGTATACACCTGATTATCGCCACGCAACGCCCCACGACGAATATCATTACGGGCACCATCAAGGCCAACTTCCCGGCACGTGTGGCGTTCCGCGTCACAAGCGGTATCGACTCGAAGACCATTCTGGACACCGGCGGCGCTCAGCAGCTGATTGGCGAGGCGATATGCTGATTTCGCTGGCAGGCAAGGATATGATACGTCTGCAGTGCGCCTTGATCGACACGCCGGAGATTGAGAAACTGGTGCGGTTCATTGGCGACCAGCGGGGGTACCCGGAAGGATTCGAGCTGCCGGAGTACCTGGACGAGAACGAGGAGCCGAACAAGGAGTTCGACGCCAAGCACAAGGACGAGTTCTTCAACGACGCAGCGCGATTGGTGGTGGCGAGCCAGTTTGGCAGCACCTCGTTGTTGCAGCGAAAGTTGCAGTTGGGCTACAACCGTGCGGGTCGCATCATCGACCAGCTGGAGGCTGCAGGCATCGTGGGCCCGAGCAACGGCAGCAAGCCGAGGGATGTGCTGGTGCACGACGAGGTGAGCCTGGAGGAGATACTTCGTCAGTTATGAGTTAGGAGTTAAGAGTTATGTTTTTTTTAATATAATATAGTATGAAGAAGAAGGTTTTATTGGGAATGGGTATTGTGGGATTGGTTTGTATGTTGGGCCTGACGGGCTGCTCGAAGGAGAAGCGGTGCCGCTGCGCAGTGCTGCATTCATCGAATGTGAGGATTGTCAAGATCCAGAGCGGCAACTGCGAGGACCTGAAACTGTTCCGCTATCACACGCCGCTGGATTCACTGAAGGTGGATTCGTTGCTGTGTACGGACTATGAGTTTATGATTGATTCGGTTTATAAAAACTAAGCATTATGAAAAAGAGGCTTTTAGTAGGTGTTATGGGTCTGGTGTGCCTGATGGGCTTGGCGGGCCTGAGTAGCTGCAGCAAGGAGCATCAGTGCAAGTGTGTGACGACGGACGTCGAGGACGATGGTCTGCTGAAGTATTTTGTTGTGGAAGGTTCGATAGCTTGTGAAGACATCACCGAGATGGCTTTCGAAGAACATCATGACGGGTCGCTGCGAGAGGTTGAGGTTCACAAAGTGAGCTGCCGTAGCTATGGCGATTGAACTGAGTGGATATAGAAAGATTATTGAGAAGCCTGCGGTGCGAATAGTGCTGCGGGTGTTGATAGGTGCTGTCTTCTGCGTGTCGGCGCTGTCGAAGCTGGTGGCAATCGACCATTTTGAACTGTATATTTATTCCTACGGTTTTCTGTCGCTTTCGGCAAGCTTCATGGTGGCCCGGCTGTGCATCGGAGTGGAGCTGGTAGTGGCGTTGATGATGTGGGTCGGTTGGTATCAGCGGTTGGCGAAACTCTTTTCGCTACTGATGCTGGTGTTCTTCTCTCTGGTGCTGTGCTATGCTGCGCTGGCGGGAAGAGACGATTCGTGCCAATGCTTTGGCCAGCTGGTGGAGATGAACCCTGGCGAGAGCCTGCTGAAGAACGCGCTGCTGATAGTATTGGTGCTGCTGTTCGTTCCCAAAGGGGAAAGGCCGGAGCGCAAGGGTTGGAAGATAGCGTCGGTGGTGCTGGCAGTGTTGCTGTTGGCGGTGCCCTTTGTGGTGTCGGTCCCGGACAACTGGGGTTTCGGCTCACACAGGGAGCCTTTTGGCGAAGAGGCGCTGAGTACGGCTGTGAGCGAAGGGGGACCATTGGAGGCTATGGGCATAGGTCATGAACGGAGAATGGTGGCCTTTGTTACGCCGAAGTGCCCTTATTGTAAGCTGGCACGGGAGAAACTGGGCTCTATGGCCAAACGGCATGCCATAGAGACCGAAAAGATTGTATATGTACAGCCTGCCGACATTGGAGACTCGCTATTTATAGCCATCACCTATGGCGCACGGCCGCTGATGATGCTGATGGATGGGAGCGAGGTGGTTGAGACCTATCATTTGAGGAATGTGAACGAGAAAGAGGTGGCGGAGTTTTTGGGTAAGTAATGAATTAAGAGTTAGAATTTACATTTATTCAATATATATTAAATTATCATTTTAAACAAAAAACAACAATGAGCGGTTTTTTTGGTATCGTTTCTGAGAGTCCCTGTATTTCCGATTTGTTCTACGGGACGGACTATCATTCGCATCTGGGCACCAAGCGTGCCGGTATGGCAACCTTCGACGGTATGCAGGCGCACCAGAACATTCACAACATCCAGAATTCGCATTTCCGTCCGAAGTTTGCCAAGGACCTGGACGAGATGAAGGGCAATGTGGGCATTGGAGTCATCAGTGACACAGAGGCTCAGCCGGTGATGGTGAATTCGCACCTCGGACGTTTCGCCATCGCAACGGTGTCGAAAATCAACAATATAGACGAATTGGTACAGGACTGCCTGTCCAAGCACCAGCAGTTCACCGACCTCAGTATCGGTCGTACCAACCCCACGGAGCTGGTTGCCCTGCTGATTACCCAGGGAAAGACTTTTGTAGAGGGAATTGAGAATGTGTACAACCGCGTGAAAGGCAGTTGTTCGATGCTGATACTGACGCCGCAAGGCATCATCGCTGCGCGCGACCGCTACGGCCGTACGCCTATCGTCATAGGCAAACGCAACAAAGACTTCGCCATTGCCAGCGAAAGCCATTCCTACGTCAATCTGGGTTTCGAGACGGAGCATTTTGTCGGTCCCGGCGAAATTGTGAAGATGACCACCCTGGGAGGAATGGAGGTGCTGCGTCCGGCAGAGAAGAAACTGCAGATATGCTCCTTCCTTTGGATTTACTATGGCTATCCTTGCACGGAATACGAGGGTATCAATGCCGAAGAGGTACGCTACAACTTGGGCCGTATCATGGGACAGCGCGACGATATCACCCCCGATTTCGTCAGCCCCATTCCCGACAGTGGCATCGGCATGGCGTTGGGTTACAGCAATGGCCGTCAGATACCTTACAAGCGTGGCTTGTTGAAATATACGCCGACCTGGAGCCGCAGCTTCATGCCTGTCAACCAGGCCGACCGCGCTCTGGTGGCTCGCATGAAACTCATCCCCTCGAAGGCTGTGCTTGAAGGCAAAGAGGTGGTGTTTTGCGACGACTCCATTGTGCGTGGCACCCAGTTGCGCGACAACGTCAAAATGCTCTATGACTACGGCGCCAGGAAGGTCCACGTCCGCATCAGCTGCCCGCCGCTGGTCCATGGTTGCACTTTCCTCAACTTCTCAGAGTCGAAGACCGACCGCGAACTCATCACGCGTCGCGTCATCGAGGAACTTGAAGGTGGCACCATCCGCAACCTCGAGGCCTACCACGATGCCACCACGCCCGAATATGCCCGCATGGTGGAGGTGATTCGCCAGCATGTCGGTGTGGATACTTTGAAATTCAACACTGTTGAGGATGTATGCGAGGCTATCGGTTTGCCGAAGGAGAGCATTTGCACCCACTGCTTCGACTCCTCCTCCTGTGGCGATTGAACATGATTGTCCCAAAAACGATAAAATAGACTGACGCCTTGAAAAAACTGCTTCCATTGCTTCTGTTTCTGCTGGTGCTGGCTTCTGTCAGGTCCCAGAAGCCGACGACTCCCACGGTGATTTCGGTCGCCGATATCCTGCCCAATTATGGTTTGGACACCCTTATGGTCAATGATACATCCTATGTCATTGACTATCTGTCCAGCCAGCCGCAGGACTACGTGGCTCTTACCAACTATTGTGTCTCCATCCGCACCAAGGCTACCAGTGTCATCAACTCTATCGAAAACGACTATGATCACCGCGATAGCCTAATCTGGATTGATTCTTCCACGGTCCTCTCCGACTATAATATCTACGAGTACCGACTGCGCCGTTTGGCCGACTTCATGGGTCGCCAGAGTATACGCTACAGCAGGCTGGAACAGCAGCGTGTCGAGGCCGAGAAGGAAGCGGCACGCCGACGCGCCATCGAGGAGGCCGAGCGCCAACAGCGCGAACGCGACAAGGAGGCCGCAGACCTGCGCTCCAACATCGATCTACACCACCGTGCCATCATCCAGTCTTGCGACGGTGTCGGCATCCGCGACAAGAACCGGCTCAAGGAACTCAAGGATCTCTACTACTCTTACCTGATGGTCTACAACAAGTACGACCTCTCTACAGGCCACGCCACACAGGAATCCATCGTACAGCTCGACGAGCTCAATGCCTTCCAGAATGACCTCTTGGAGAATGTCATCGGCCCCAACTCGCTGCCGTCGCAGATTGAGAACTTCAAGAATCAGCTGAAAGTACGTTGCGAGAAGGAAAACAGCGATGTATACCGTAGCTATTCGAGGGTCTTCAAGCAGTCGCCCCTGCCTCCTGTCACCTTTGCCGATGTGCGGGAATACAGCAACTATATCAGCCGTCTGCAGACCATTATCAACATCCAGAACCGCTATCTCCAGACCCTCGACCTTCGCGCCACCATCAACGCCAACTCCGACCAGATTCTGCAGCTCTACGGCAAGAAGTACCGCGAGGCGGCCAACTCCTACAAGGAGGTCCTGCGGGGCATCAACCTGGTGCCTGCTTTCACTTCCAATGCCGAGAGCATCAACTTCATCGGTACCCTCGAGGACTTTATCTCCGCTCAGCAGCGCTATCTCGACGACTACACCCTTCTCGAAGACATCAGCATCCGGTCCGACTCCATCCTCAACGGACGCCAGAGCCGCTTCCGCGATGTCTCCAGCGCCTATCGCAACGTACAGCCCACCTTGGTGCCGTGGCCGCACTTCAAAAACCTCGACGAGGCTGCCCTCTACGAGGAACAACTGGACCAGGTGGTCAAGGTTCAGCAGTGCTATCTGTTGGTCATTGCGCGCCGCACCGAGATTGAACGTCTGGACGACACCTTGATGGCAGGCCGCAAAATAGACCGCACGCTCTACAATGCTTACCGTCTTTTCCGCAAACAGGCCGATCTTGCCCCCTCCTTTGCCACCATCGAGCGCGGCGAGAGTTTCCTCGACATGCTCGATTCCTATATCGAGATGCAGCGCCTCTGCCTGCAGACCCTTGCCAAGCGGAAGACCATCGACGACAATGCCGACCGCATCATCGAAAAGCGTTCGAACTATTCCAACATTGTCAAGGCCTACAAACGCATGGCAGAGGTCTATGACGACTTCGGCGAAATCACCAATAACGAAGACCTTCGCCGCTATGCACGCCAGACCGATGCCTATATCGAAATGCAGGAGGCTTTCCTGCGCCTCCTTGCCAGCGACTATGCTTCCAGCAGCGACTCCCAGCTCAAGCGTGAGACCGATGTTGAAAGGATAAAGACCGTGATTGGCCTCAAATAAAAAAGCGTCCGCAATTGCGGACGCTTTTTTTGTTTATAGCCTGTTCCCTTATTTCTTCACGGGGATGTTCTCCAGCGTGGCAACAAGGTAGTCGTAGAACTTCTTGCTGCTGGGGATATTGGCGCGCTCGTCGGGGCTGTGGGGGCTCTGCAGCGTCGGGCCGAAGGAGATCATCTCCATCTCGGGGTATTTGCCGCCGAGCAGTCCGCACTCCAGACCGGCGTGGATGGCTACCACGGCGGGCTCTTTCTTGTACAGCTTCTTGTATGTGGCCTTCATGGTCTTCAGCAGCTGGCTCTCCATGTTGGGTTTCCAGCCGGGATAGGCGCCGCTCAGCTGGCACTTGCCGCCGGCCATCTCGGCCAGGCAGACGAGGCGCTCGGCCAGGGCTTCCTTGGCGGTGTCGACGCTGGAGCGCAGCAGGGCTTTCACGGTGAAGTTCTTGCTGGCGGTGGTCTTCACGATGGCCAGGTTCAGCGAGGTCTCCACGAGGCCTTCCATGTCCTTGCTCATGCGGATGACGCCGTTGGGGGCCACCATCATCAGGTTGATGATCTTCTGCGTGTCGGCATCGGTCATGACGTTGGGCGTCATGCGCACCTTCTCGTATTTCATGAAGAAGTCGGGCTCGACGTTGGCAAGCTCTTTCTTCACCCAGCCGGCCACTTTTTCAAACTCCTTCAGGATGCAGTCCGTGTGCTCCTTGGGGAAAGCGATGACGGCTTCGGCGTCGCGCGGGATGGCGTTGCGCATGTTGCCGCCCTCGATGCTGATCAGGCGCAGGCCGCACTCGGCAACCCAGCGCAGGTGGCGGAAGAGGAGCTTGTTGACGTTGGCGCGGCCGCTGTTGATTTCCATACCGCTGTGGCCGCCTTTGAGGCCGCCGAGGGTCAGCTTGTAGGCCACCATGCCCTTGGGGGCCTTCTCGGTGGCGAAGGGGATATTGAGGGTGGCATCGACACCGCCGGCGCAGCCCACGTAGAGCTCGCCCTCGGTCTCGCTGTCAAGGTTCAGCAGGTAGTCGCCGTGCAGCTCGCCCTTCTTCAGGCCGAAGGCGCCGGTCATGCCGGTCTCCTCGTCGGTGGTGATGAGGGCCTCCAGAGGGCCGTGCTTGATGGTCTTCGAGGTGAAGACACCCATGATGGCGGCCACGCCCAGACCGTCGTCGGCTCCGAGGGTGGTGTCGTCGGCATACACCCAGTCGCCCACAATCTTAGTCTTGATGGGGTCCTTCAGGAAGTCGTGTTTCTTGCCGGCACGGGCCTGCGGCACCATGTCCATGTGGGCCTGCAGCACCACGGGGTGCACCTTCTCCATGCCTTTGGTGGCGGGTTTGCTCAGAATGATGTTGCCCACCTTGTCCACGCGGCAGTCAATTTTGTTCTTTTTTGCCCAGTTCACTAAGAATTCGCGCACGATTTCTTCGTGCTTCGAGGGACGGGGACACTTGGTCAGAGCATCGAAATTGCTCCACAATTCTTTGGGTTCGAGGTCTTTGATTGTCATAACAAGGATTATTGTTTATGTTAATATATACTCGGCTTAACAAGGTGCAAATTTACAAATTTTTTTTTAATCCGCCAAATTGTTTTTTCCATATCCCTGCAAATCATACTTTTTTCCATCCCTCATCCCCCCTCGAGACGTATCCGATACGGCATATCTTATATTGTTTTTATATTGTTTACATATTGTTCGCATATTGTTCTTATATCCCCAATATAGGAACAATATAAGAACAATATGTAAACAATATAAAAACAATATAAGAACGG
>Ga0256404_1005232_pt1 | contig 23269 bp, 14 predicted proteins | sample RumenRJG_01DNA_FD_185990 | JGI IMG/M metagenome (GOLD analysis project Ga0256404, IMG submission 185990) | Bovine rumen microbial communities from Lethbridge, Alberta, Canada - RJG_01 | ecosystem: Host-associated > Mammals > Digestive system > Stomach > Rumen | place: Canada: Alberta | collected... | reverse complement strand
TTTGCCTGCTGTGACTCTCTTTACTGGGGGTGTGTCGCGTGCTTCCTTGGATTTGCAGGATGCTTTTTTCTTGACTGCGGCATGGCAAGCAGCGTACTGAGTCTCGTCATCGCTGCGTACCAGCTTCTGGCACTCGGCGGTGGCTTTTTCTGGGGCGGTCTCTGCGATCGGCTGGAGACAAACAGGAAAATTTTCATTCCGGTTTTTGCGGGTTATCTGGTATGCATGTCGCTCACGTACTATTTTGGGACGCGGAATCTTCCGCTTGCCTGCGTGATGTATTTTGCAGCCGGATTTCTGATTGCCTCGATGGGCACGAATCTTGATGTGTGGATCCTTCGCACCGTTCATTATGACCCGGATTATTTCGGCGTCATACGCGGCATCGGCTCCATGGGATGGGCCGTAGCGGTCCTCATCTGCGGCTTTTTTATCGATGCTTACGGCTACGGCGTGATGGTGATTTCCTCACTGATTTTTGCCGCCGCGACCTATGTCTTTGTATTCATCCTTAAGGAACCGCCTTATATCCGGGAGAAGAGAACAAGGGTCCGCGCTAGAGATCTTGTGGGCAATCGAAATTACGTCTTTTTGATTGTTGTGATCCTTTTGTGCGGAATGGCCATCAGCCCAGTCGGCAATCTGCAGGCGGTTTTCCTTCAGGATGTCGGCGGTGATGTCGGCATGCTTGGAATTGACAGCTTTGTCGGCGTCACATTCCAGGGACTCTTTATTATCATATCAGGAAAACTCGAGAGACTGTCCGCACATCTTCGTATGGTGCTGATGTGCGCGCTGCTTGCCGCGGAGCTCACGGTAACGGGCCTGGCGCAGTCTCCGTTCCTGATCATTATGGGCATGGTGTTCGCAAATGTGAGCTATGGAATCATGATGCCTACCATGCGTGAACTGGTGACAAGATATGTGCCGGAACATCTGCGCAACACGGCACACAGTCTTTCCGACTTGATCTTCGGAAGTCTGTCCGCCATCATCTCGCTCATCTATTCGAGCGCGCTGATCCACAGCTTCGGAATGAAATCGATTGTCATAGTCGGCCTTTTCATTATCGCGGTGCCGATGCTCCTCACGCTGAAGAAGGACAGCTTCCGATAGAAGCGGGATGAGCCGCTGATGCAGTCCTGCCTTTGCGATGAATGGGAAGCGATCGAAGAAGGCATGCCGGGAAGAACTACCATATACGGAAACATTATTGAAAAGGAGGAAGATACTGAAACTGGGAAGAAATTTCCTGTGGAGGGAGGCCCTCTCAACAGAGCGCCGCGAAATTCAATTCTCGCAGAGATGCTTGTACTTCAGGCGTTGTCAGTGGTTCTTCAAAGAAATGCAAATGTGACTCCTGAACAGTATATAAAGCATCATCCGCATGGGGCGCTTTGCAAGCTGCGAGATAACGAACGACAAGCTAAGATATAACCTTCAAATGCCAGGTTGTTCCGCGATGAAGACGGACAAGGGCATCTTAATCACGGACCGGTTGCTTTTCGAGAAGAAAAGCATCGGTCATTTTTATATCCCACGGAGATAGAATCCGCAAATTCGATTTTGACGAATGCGGATGAGACTCACAAGCGATTTTCGAAGCGTCATCCTCATCAATCGTCTCGTATAAAGCATAGATGCCGAGCCAATTTCGTTTGCACCCGCGGGAGCCTATGAAAGCTTCCCGCGGAAAATTACGTGGGTCAGAAGATAAGAAATTTCGCATGCTGCGTCAGGATGATTGATATCATAGAGAATCTGCGCAGCAAGACGCGTGCCCACTGCAATGGTATCTACTTCGACCGTTGTAATAACGCCGGCAACATTTCCGTACTCGGTGCTGTTATCAAAACCAGTCAGCAACGGACGATTGCGTTCCGAGATATTTCTGTCCTCGAAATACTGCGTAATGAAGTGCGCGATATAGTCACTCGCACAGACAAATGCATCCGGAAGAGAAGGGAGAAAATCCAGGAAGCGGCTGAGCTCCTCGTAGTGTGTCTTAAGCCCTAGTGAATGTATCATGCAATAGTTTGGGTCCACAGACAGGTTCCGCTCTTTGAATGCATCAAGAAAACCTTCATAGCGACCCATATTGGTCTGCGCATACCCGACATCTCCGACAAAGCCAATTCTGTTATGCCCTGTGTCAAGCAGTCTTTCTGTTATTTCCCGGACGGACGCACGTCCTTCTATATAGAGCACATCTCCGGCCAGCTTCCTGTATGGAAAATTTGTTGTTGTATCGAGAAAAACTTTTGGGAGACTGAGCTCTGACAGACGCCGGATAAACTCTGAATCATAAACATTTAACACAATGAAACCGGAGACCTCACCGGTTCCGAAAGCGGCCGGAAGACGATACGATGGGGTGTACACGGTCGGCAGATAAGTGTACATCATGTTTACATGAAACTTTGACAGCTCCTTGGCGATGTGATGGATGATCTGCATCCAGAATGTGGAAGATTCAGGGCGGGAGACGACAACAGCTACCGTGCGTTCTGCTTCTCCTTTGTCCGTTATTTCGGGTGAGATGGTCCTTTCAAGCAGCGGCGGCACTTTACTGTATCCGAGAGTGCGGGATGTTTCCAGTATTTTGGCGCGCATTTCATCCGAAACGCCATCCCGGTTGTTCATGGCTTTCCAGACTGTGATTCGTGAGACGCCGAGAGCGTCCGCGATGTCCTGCATGGTTGTCTTGCTCATAGAGATTTCCTTTCTGTATTGTATTGAATATAACACATCATTCGCAGGGGGATCACATCCGCAGTATCCATTTTTGCTGTGAATAGCGCGCCGGGGATCATTGCGCGGTGGTGTGGCATATTTCTTGCGAAATACGGTACAAAACAATTATAACTTTAAAAGCAACAAATGTAAACATAACGGAAACGGACTTTGACTGTATATGAGCGGATGATGAAAGGAAATTAACCAAATTAGATTTAAAGTTGCACTATTTATGGTGATAAAATACGTAAAATATGACGATAATGACAACGCGATGGCAAAAATGAGTATTGAAGCATTGACATAGAAACGAATTTAAGGTAAATATGTAGTTAATAAAAGCATGCATGAAATTGCGAATTTCAAGCGATATAGAAACAATTATTAACATGTGATGCAGTGACATGTTGTTTGAATATTTAAGAGCTGAGGAGGCAGATGGATGGCCAGACAAGAGAAGAATTCCGATCAGACGGTAAGCCTTCCGGAACAGAAAAGGAAAAGAAAGAGGCACTGGACAGGGGATGACACCGAACTTACGATTCTCTGCCTGCCGACTACGGTCTGGTACATCATTTTCAGCTATCTTCCGATGTTCGGACTGATCATTGCTTTTAAGAATTTTAAAATCCAGCAGGGAAAAAGCTTTCTTTACAATCTGTTCCACAGCCAGTGGAGCGGCATCGATAACTTCCGCTTTTTCTTCAAGAGTAATGCGTTCTCCATCCTGCTCCGAAACACACTGCTGTACAATCTGATCTTCATTGTCCTTGGAATTATCATTCCGGTCGGTCTTGCGATGCTGATCAACGAAATCTACAGCAGAAAGGCGTCAAAGACCTATCAGACGATGATGTTTTTCCCGCACTTCATGTCGTGGGTTGTCGTCAGCTATTTCGTCTACGCCTTCCTGAACCCGGACAGAGGTCTTGCAAATGCGATCATCGAACACTTCGGAGGCGGTAAGGTTCTGTGGTATTCCGAACCAAAGTACTGGCCGTTTATCCTGATCTTCATGCAGGTGTGGAAAACGCTTGGGTATAACATGGTGGTCTATCTCGCGAGTATCACAGGAATCGACCGCTCGCTGTATGAAGCCGCGGTCACCGACGGCGCAACCAAATGGCAGCAGGCAAAGTACATCACGATGCCGAGCCTCAAGCCGATCATCATCATGATGTTCATCCTGAACGTAGGACATATTTTCTATTCCGACTTTGGTCTGTTTTATCAGGTGACGCAGGGCGTCCCGAATTCGCTCTCCAAGGTCGCGAGCACCTTTGATACATACATTTATCAGGCACTGCAGAGCAACGTGACCATCGGGAAAACGGCAGCGGCCGGATTCTTCCAGTCGATCTGCTGCTGCCTTACGATCCTTCTGGCAAACTGGATTGTCTCAAAGATCGATGAAGAGAGCGCAATCATCTGACGAAGCGATGACGGACAGGACGGAAAGCGGGGACGCTGTATTCGGCAAAACCGTATCCGCGGATTTTTCCGGGACGGGGGATAGAAAGAAATGGCAAATACATTGTATAAGAAAAAACAGGAGCGGAACAGAAAAGAGATGCGGCGTGAGGAGCGCCTCGAGGGCGCGGCCAGCAGTCATCTTAACAGAATTAAACAGCCCACGAATGTTCTGTTTAACATTGTCCTTTGCCTGCTCTCCTTCATGTGCATCTTTCCGGTGTACTTCGTATTCATGATTTCAATCTCTTCGGAACAGTCCATCAAGGACGTCGGTTATGCGCTGATTCCGGAGGAGTTTTCCGCCTCCGCGTACACGTTTCTCTGGGGCGAGCGATCGACAATCCTTCATGCGCTGATGATTTCCGTAATCGTCACGGTTATCGGTACGATCCTCGGAGTGCTTCTCACCACGACCATGGGGTATGTCCTTTCGAGACCGAATTTCAAGCTGAAAGGCTTCATGACCTGGCTTGTCTTCATTCCGATGATTTTTAACGGCGGTATGGTCGCAAACTATGTGGTTGTCGCCAACATGCTTCACCTCGACAATACAATCTGGAGTTTGATCCTGCCGCTGTGCGTGTCGAGCTTTAACGTCATTATCTCCAAAACCTTCTTCCGCACGACGATACCGGATTCCATCATTGAGTCCGCCAAGATCGACGGCGCGTCTCAGCTCAAGATTTTCATCCAGATCGTGACGCCGATTTCCAAGCCGGTGTACGCGACGATCGCGCTCTTCCTGACATTCGGCTACTGGAACGACTGGTTCCAGTCCGCACTGTATATTACGGATTCAAAGCTTCTCTCGCTGCAGGCGCTGCTCAACAATATCATGAGAAGCCTTAACTACATCGCGAACAACCCGTCTGCGGGCGTCTCGATGCAGCAGTATTTGAGAAACATGCCTTCGGAGTCTGTCCGAATGGCCATTGCTATCGTGATTATCATTCCCATTGCATGCGCGTATCCGTTCTTCCAGAAATACTTTATTTCCGGCCTGACGATTGGCGCAGTCAAGGGATGATGATAGATTTCCGGAGCACAAGGACTCCGGCAGATCAATTCCATTAGCCCGGCACAGCCGGGTGTAAAACAAAAAGTAAAGCAAAGCAAAAGGGAGGTTTAGAGAATGAAAAACGGAAAGAGATTTCTGGCAATCGGGCTGACGGCTGCCATGGCTGCCGGACTTGCAGCATGCGGTTCGACCGGAAGCACCGGAACCGACACTGCTTCTTCAGCGGTATCTTCCACGGAAGCGGCAGCGGAGACGAGTACTTCCGCAGCGTCGGAGTCTGCAGCATCTTCGGATTCGGCAGCATCAAACGGGGACATCGTCACTCTTACCTGGTATGCGGTAGGCACGGGTATGCCGTCGAACTATGATTCCTGGGCAGAGAAGGTCAATGCGTATCTTGCGGACAAGATCGGCGTCAACATCGATATGCAGATCATTCCGTGGGGCGACTGGGAAAGCCGCCGCAGCGTTATCGTGACGACTGCAAGCGACTATGACATCCTCTTCACAAACGTAAACACATATACGCAGGATGTCAATACGGGCGCGTTTCTTGACATCACCGATCTACTTGACGAGAACTGCCCGGAGCTCATGAAGCTGATCCCGGAGAGCTACTGGGATGCCTGCCGGGTCAACGGACAGATCTACGCGATCCCGACCTATAAGGACAGCTCGCAGAGTGAGTACATTGTCTGGGATCAGGATGAAGTAGACAAGCTCGGCGAAGATGTTTCCGGAATTCATGAGCTGGATGATATGACCCCTGTGCTTCAGAAGGAACTGGATGCAACCGGGGAGACTCCTTTCCCGATGTATTCATCCGCCAACGAATGGATGAGTTTTGACTATGATAACTTCTCGAGCGGTCTTCCGGCCATCGGCGTAAGACATGATGACGAAAAAGCACAGGTGGTTGCGGTGTTTGAACAGGACGATGTACAGAAACGCCTTTCCACGATCCGGGGATGGTACGAGGCCGGAATTGTCAATTCCGACGCGGCAACAAAACCGGAAGAAAATGCAGTCTACCGGTTCTGCAATATCGCACAGGGCTGGAGCGGCGCCGCCAAAACAAGCTGGGGGCCGAGCATGGGAGTCAACTGCTCCGCTTATCAGTGGGGTCCGACTGTCGTTTCGAACGATACCGTCCGCGGATCGCTCAACTGCATTTCCGCAAACTGCGAGCATCCGGAGAAGGCACTTCAGTTCCTCGATCTTCTGAATTCGGATACATGGCTTCGTGACATGTTCTACTACGGCGAAGAAGGCGTTGACTGGGAATACACCGACGACAAGCTGGTTCACCGCATTAAGACCGACTGGACGATGGCTGGCTATACGCAGGCAACTTTCTTTACCGTTAGCCAGACCGATGACGTTGATTTCAATCAGTGGGATGAGGTAAAGAAGCTCAACGAAAACGCAGAACCTTCGGTTCTTCTCGGCTTCACATTTGATACAACCAATGTCAATGACGAACTGACAAACTGCATCTCGATTTATAACAATTATAAGTCGGAACTTCTGACAGGCACTGTCGATCCGAAGGAAGGTGCCGCGCAGATGATGAGTGAGATGCGGGACGCAGGTTTTGACGACATCCAGGCTGAAGCACAGAAGCAGATCGATGCGTTCCTGGCATCCAAGCAGTGATTTGAAATCAGCAGAGGGAATTCAATACGTATAGAAAAGTACTCGACGCTAACCCAAGGTGAATAACTGAAATCCAACCGAATCGCAAGGTTCACCATCTGACGAGTATTTGAAAATCCGGAGGCGGGAACCAGAGTGTTTCTGCCTCCATTTTAATAAGAGCATACGTTTGCCAATACGCATTGCGGCAGTTGGGACGCAGTCGCGAGATGAAGTGGGAAACGAATTCTGCCTCTATGCAAAGGAGTAGAAAAATGGCAAAAATCATTGGAAGCGCACTTCCAAACATCCCATGGGAAGAAAAGCCGGAAGGAACAAGAGAGCCGCTGTGGCGTTTTTCCGGAAACCCGGTCATCGGCCGGGATGGAAACAAGAATTCCAATTCAGTATTCAATTCTGCTGTTATCCCTTATAAGGACGGTTTTGCGGGGGTATTCCGCTGCGACTCGAAATCCATCAGTATGGATCTCTTTCCGGGATTCAGCAAAGACGGAATTCACTGGACGATTGACGACGAACCAATCCGCATGACCGACAACGAAGACGAAGTGTTAAACCGCGAATATCGGTATGATGCGCGTATCTGTCTGCTGGACGGGAAATACTACATCACCTGGTGTAATGGATATCACGGACCGACCATCGGTATCGCCTGGACGGATGATTTCAAGACATTCCATCAGCTTGAGAATGCATTCCTGCCGTTTAACCGCAACGGTGTCCTCTTCCCCCGCAAGATCAACGGGGAGTATATGATGCTGAGCCGTCCGAGCGATAACGGACATACTCCGTTCGGCGATATTTATCTGAGCCGCAGCAAGGATCTTGTCTATTGGGGGAAGCATCGCTTTGTAATGGGAACGATCAAGGGAGACTATTCCGCATGGCAGAGTACGAAGATCGGACCGGGGCCGGTCCCGATTGAGACCGATGAGGGATGGCTTCTCATTTATCACGGTGTCATCACGACCTGCAACGGATTTGTCTATCGCTGCGGGGCAGCACTCCTCGACCTTGATGAACCCTGGAAGGTTCTGTACCGCACGAGAGATTATATCCTTGCTCCGCAAAAACTCTATGAGTGCGTGGGAGACGTACCGAATGTCACCTTCCCGTGCGCAGCTCTTACTGACGCTGATACGGGAAGAATCGCAATCTATTACGGTTGTGCGGATACAGTGACCGGCATTGCCTTCACGACCGTGGATACACTTCTGGATTACATGAAGAAGACCAATATCTGACAGGAAATACAGGCGCAGGAAAGAAACTTTCCTGCGAAGATGTATACTATCCGCTAATTTCATGACAGTATCCGTTTCCTGTCCGATACACAAGGAGAAAGTATGGGAAGCATTAAGACGGTGTATGTGATTCATCATTCACATACAGACATTGGCTACACGGACCTGCAGGAGAGGGTTATCGACACGCAGGTCGATTACATTCACTCTGTGCTCGAGTATATGAAGAGGCCGGAGCTCACGGATTTTCGGTGGAACTGTGAGACGCTCTACTGTGTAGAGAAGTTCTTTGAAACAGCATCCGAAGAGGAGAAGAAGGAATTCTATCAGCTTGCAGCAAGGGGACAGATCGGCCTCTCGGCAAACTATCTCAACTTCAATGACCTGCTTGACAGCGAGGTCTTCGATGAGCGGATAAGAGAGTGGCAGGATGAATTCAGAAAGCATGGAGTAAGTATCCGCACGGCGATGTTTGCAGATATCAACGGTGTCTCCATGGGCTATCGCAACGCTCTCATCCGGAACGGCGTGGAGTTTCTCTACACGAATATTCACTGCCATCACGGCATGTATCCGCTGTATCAGAATCAGACGGCATTTCGCTGGGAGAATGCGCAAGGGGAGAGCATCCTCGTCTGGAACGGTGAACACTACAATTTAGGAAATGTTCTTGGTCTTCAGCCCAAGGCGGTCAACAGCTACATGCAGGCAAACTATCTCGGGAAAACCGGACCGGACGCGGATGATGTGGAGAATCTCCACTCAAATCTTGTTCAGTACCTGACGAGCTGCGAGGAGCAGGGATATAAGTACAACTTCATCATCACTTCGGTATCCGGCGTCTTCTCGGATAACGCACCGCCGAACCCGGCTATCCTGCAGAATATCGAGGCCTATAACGAGCGCTATGGAAATGAAGTGCGCATTCAGATGGTCTCTCTTCAGGAGCTGTATGATGCAATCAAAGAAGATCTTACCGATGTGCCGGTTTACCATGGCGATCTCAATGACTGGTGGGCAAATGGCGTCGGAAGCACACCGTATGCCGTAAAGCATTATCTTGAGGCGCGCCACCGCTATCATTTCTGCAGGCGTCTTGACCCGGATGCGGAGAAGAATTATCCGGAAGATATGAAGACGGCACAGGACAATCTTCTGCTGTATGCAGAGCATACCTGGGGACATTCTTCTACCTGCTCGAATCCGTATGACACGATGGTCCTCAATCTTGATATGCGCAAGAACAGCTACGCATCCAAGGCACACGAGGCTTCTTCCCATGTCATCAACCAGATCAGCAGGAAGAAGGGCGACATCCTCCGCTATTACAATGTGAAGGGCAGAATCCGCGCCGTGAATATGGCAGAGCAGGACGGAACCTTCCCGGTTGAGTTTTATATCGAGACCATGGATATGCCGCGTGCGGAAGTAAAGGATGCGGACGGACGTGTGATTCCATGCCAGGTTTCCGCACATCCGAGAGGAAGAAGAATTACCTTTATTGATTCCTTCAAAGCCGGTGAGGAAAAGGAATACACCTATGAACGTCTTCCGGAGAAGATGGAACCGAACAATACGCGCAGATGCTATGTCGGTGCAGAGCGCGTCCGCGATATTGTGAATGATTATGATCCGGAGACCTATAAGCTTCCGTATGGTTTTGAGACGAAATACTTCCGCATCTCTTATGAAATCGGGAAAGGAATCACTTCTCTCATCGATAAACGGACCGGAGAGGATCTTGCAGGCAGAGAGGAGGAACCGCTGTTTGCCCCGATTTATGAGCTTACGCCGGTTGATCCGAGAAAGTCCGCATGGTATGAGACACCGGAGCAGCAGGCACGCCGCCTTCTCGGCCGCAATATGCGAGGGACCGATGCAGAGAAGTTCGTCGGGGATCTCGTGCATGTAGAAGTGGAAGAGAGAGGCGAAATTTTCACGGTTATCCGTTTTGTCTACAAGCTGGAGGGAACGGTCCATGCGGATGTCGTTCTCAAGATGTTCCGCGATATTCCGAGAATCGATATCCGGTTTGAGCTCGGCAAGACCATTTCTTCGGAGATCGAGAGTATCTATCTTCCGGTCGGAGCAAGGCTGTCGGATGGAAATCTCTACGTGAAAAAGGGAGAGGAAGCATTCCGCCCGGGTATCGATCAGGTTCCGGGAACGAACATGGAATTCACGATGTCAGATGATGGAATTGCTTATATTTCTCCGAAGGAAAGCGTCCTTCTCGCATCGCGGGATGTGCCGCTGTTCTTCACGGGGGAGCTGAAGCATCATCCGATTCGTCTCTGCGACGGAAAACCGGAGAATAATCAGCGTCCGGTTTATTCCTGGGTCATGAATAATATCTGGGAGACAAACTTCAAGATGGACCTTTCCGGCTTCAGTGAATTCGATTATTCGCTCTGGCTTTCGGATGAGCGCGATCCGGAGAAGGCAATGACGGAGCTGACAAATCTTACCTTTGATCCATATGTACTTATGCTGAGCTGAAGCGGCTACGTGAAGCTGTCGGCAGGATCTCCCTCCTGCCGTACGAAAGACCCGGGCGTTACCCAAGAGCTGCCCTGCTGCGGCAGAGCGGAAGAGCAGACACTGGTGCCGCCTGCACCAATGTCCCGATCCGGGAGGGGCCCATTCGGGTGTTTCTCCCGCGGTGCCGCATCAAGCGCGGCGCGGAGTGTGACGATGAAAAATGGAAAAAACAGAAAACCGGTAGGAAGACAAGAAGCCGAAGCACGCGCGAAGGACCTTCTCTCGAAGATGACACTTCGTGAGAAGGTCGGACAGCTGAATCAGCATCTCTATGGCTTTAACGCATATACGTTTGAGGGCGGGGAAGTCCGTCCCTCGGACGTGTTCAAAGAAGAAGTGGAGAAGTACAGCGGACTTGGAACGCTGTACGGGCTTTACCGTGCAGACCCTTGGTCCGGCCGGGATTATAAGACGGGTCTTACCGGAAGCACGGCAATTCGCGCATACAATGAGCTTCAGGAGTATGTGCTTTCACACTCGAGACTGAAGATTCCGATGATGATGAGCACGGAGTGCCCGCACGGACATCAGGCGCTGGACGGCTATCTTCTTCCGGTCAATCTGGCGGCAGGTGCGACCTTCAATCCGGCACTTGTTTCGGATGCCTTCGGTGTCGTCGCAGAACAGATCCGCGAGATGGGCGTCGATCTTGCACTGCTCTCGCTTCTCGATGTGGACCGCGATCCCCGCTGGGGAAGAAGTGAGGAGTGCTTCTCTGAGGATCCGTATCTCTGCGCGGAGATGGCAGGAGCCGTTACAGAGTCGGTGCAGAAGCACGGCGTCTTTGCTGTGGCAAAATGCCTTGCGGGGCAGGGCGAAGGAACGGGCGGCATCAATTCCAGTGCGGCGAGAATCGGGGAGCGGGAGCTCCGGGAGATTCATCTTCCGTCCATGGCCGCGTGCTGCAGGGAAAATGTGCAGGGCGTGATGGCTGCCTACAATGAAATTGACGGCATCTACTGCAATGCAAATTACCACCTTCTCACTGAGATCCTGCGCGGAGAGATGGGTTTTGACGGTGTCGTCATGAGCGACGGACTCGCGATCGACAATCTCGATGCGATGACCGGAGACAATGTGAAGTCCGGGGCCATCGCGCTTCGGGCCGGCGTTGACATGGGACTGTGGGATACGGCGTTCGGAAGGCTGGAAGAGGCCGTATTGAGAGGATATGTGAAGGAAGAAGACGTTGATCGGGCGGCATTCCGGATTCTCCGGATGAAGTTCGAGCGCGGACTTTTCGATGAACCGTTCCTGGATGAAGAGAAGCCACTTACCGCCTTTGATTATGAGACGTATCCGCAGTCGCTTAAGATGGCGCGGGAGTCGGCGGTTCTCCTGAAGAATGGAGAGAAGAGCTGTGTATGGAATTCCGACTGCGGCGGGGAAGTTACCCGGGAGTGCGGAAGCGCGGCCGGGACCTACAGAGAGGTTCTTCCGATCGGAAACGGTGTGAAATCAATCGCAGTCATCGGGCCGGATGCGGATGATGTCTACTGCATGCTGGGCGATTACACGCCGCAGGTAAAACGAGAGACTGTTGTGACGGTCCGTGAAGGAATCGTGAGAATAGCCGCGGAGCAGGGAATAAAAGTGCTGTATGCATCCGGAGAGTCGCATGAGGAGGCAGAAAAGCTTGCGTCGGAAGCGGATATGACAGTCCTTGTCTGCGGCGGTTCCTCGAGCCGGTTCGGAAAGGTCCATTTCGACCGGAACGGTGCTGCCATTACGGACCTGGCAGAAGAGATGGATTGCGGCGAAGGGGTCGATCTTGCAGGAGTGGAACTTAAGAGGGAGCAGCAGGAGCTGATCCAGGCCGTCAACGGGGCGGCGCACAGGGAAGGAAAGAAGACAGCGGCGATTCTCATCGGAGGAAGAGCTTACTGCCCGGGACCGCTGCTCGATGCAGACGCGCTTATCTACGCATTTTATCCGGGACCGCAGGGAGGAAAGGCACTTGCGGAAATCCTCTTCGGCAGGGTCAATCCGTCCGGAAGACTTTCGGTTTCCGTGCCGCGCACCAGCGGGCAGATTCCGGTCTGCTATAACCACAAGAATTCATGGCGCGGCGTCCATTATGCAAATGTTCCGGATGGACCGGCCTTTACATTCGGAGATGGTTTCGGATACAGCACATTTACATTTGAAAATGTGCGTGTGAGCGCAGCGGAGATTTCCCTTGCCGGGTTAAAGGAAGACGGCATAACGGTAACTTTCCGTGTGAGAAATAGTTCCGGTCCCGACGGATATGTGGTGCCGCTGCTTTATATCGAGGCGCTTCAGGGAACGGTTGTGCGCCGGGTGAAAGAACTGAAGGCCATGGATAAAATTTTCGTTCCGGCCGGAAGCGCGAAGGAACTATCTCTTCACCTGGACAGCAAAGCGTTTGCCGAATGGAATTCTGCGATGAAGCATGAGACCGCTCCGGGAAGGGTAAGGCTGATGCTGGAAGAGTCGGGCAGCAGAGTTTTTACGGGAGAAATCTGCATTACGGAATAAGAGGCTGCCATACGAACGGGGACTTGATTATTATGGGTTTTCATACTCTTTTCTATCCCGATGCGGAACCGGACGAATGTGCGCTCCGCGGCAGCAGAAAACGTGTGATAGCAGAAGAGGCTGTGGCCTCGATCATTTATTCGTGCGGAACGGGCAATTTTCTTGCCGGCTATCTTACATACCTGGGAGCGTCCGTCGCTGCCTGCGCCGCTATTTCCATGATACCGGTACTCGGCTGCGTGTTCCAGTTTTTTTCGCCGTTTATTTTCGAGCGTGTGCAATACCGGAAATTTGCGGTCTTTCTTCTGTGTGTCCTTTTCCGGTTCAGCCTGTCTTCCATGTTTCTGGTACCGCTCATAACAGGAGACGCGGAATCATCCAGAGGAGCAGTTCTTGTTCTCTTCTGTATCGCGTTCGGCGCCGCGGGAATTGTGACGCCAGGACTGACACATATGATTCTGAATCTGGCACCGATGAAACGGCGGGGACAGTATTTTGCAGTAAAGCAGGTCGTCGCGGCAGCCGTAAACGGGCTGGGGACACTGATTATCGGAAGACAGCTCGATCATTTCCTTCGAACAGATAACCCTTACACGGGATTTATGGTGATCGGTGTGGTCTGCCTCTGTCTGTCGGCGGTCGATGCGCTTCTGCTCTGTTCGATTCATGAGCGGCCTGTGGAATATACGTCTTCCATGCATATCCGGGATATTCTGATGCCGGTAAAGGATGCTCATTATCGTCCGCTGCTCCTTTATATTGTGCTCGGAAGTCTGATCGGTGGAATCAGTACCTCTTTTCTTTCGGTTTACGAACTCCGGATTCTCGGACTTTCACATACATTTATCACAACCGTCGGGATCGCCGCTTCCTGTGCGGGAATGGCCGGCGGTTTTGTATGGGGACATTACGCGGATGAACGAGGGTGGACAAGGATGTACCGGGTGACGAACTTTTTTACCCTTCTGTGTACACTGGCGTGGGCTTTTGTAAAGCCTGCCACAGCGCATGTTTTTGCGCCGTTCATCATGATTGGATCGACCTTCTTTACAGCGGGTTCCGGGATCGCCAGTTCAAACATGCAGTTTTTCTACAGCCCGCAGAAGGGAAAGACGACGTATTTTGGCGTGACTTCGGCGCTCGGTTCTCTCGTCTCCTGCGTTTCAGCCGCTGCGGCCGCCGCACTGGAGCCGCAGCTCGAAGGCCTTCTTGGAGAATATATGGCGATTGCGCTGTTGTTTTTCTTCTCGGGTTCCCTCGGGCTTGTCAATTATTTTGTCAACATCCGGAAGTTGTGAGGCTATAAGGAATATTGAAGAGAAGGAATTTATAAACCACAGCGTCCGTCAGAACCGCATCCGCGGGTGCCGGGGAAACCGCGCACAGGAGTAGGAAGATGATAAAGACAGACAGCCAGGAGAGGTGCCGCATTCTGCTTGATGTCGGCGGAACGGGGATCAAAGGCGCTTTTACAGAAGGTGATGGAACCATTGCAGGATATCGGGAATTCCCATCCGGTTCGGACAGGGATGCCACAGGTGTTTTTGACCATTTTGCGGATATACTGACAGAACTTTTCCGCGATTCGGGAGCCGGAAGCCTGTCCGGTATCGGATTTGCATTTCCGGGGCCTTTTGATTATGAAAACGGAATCAGTCTCATGAAGGGAATTGGAAAATATGACAGCATTTATGGGATGTCCTTCCGAAAGGAGCTTGATCGGAGAATCCCGCAGCTTTCCCGGGTGAAAATGCTTTTTCTCCATGATATCGAGGCATTCGGGATCGGGTGCGTGGCCGGAGGTATCGTACCGGCAAAGGGCAGGGCGTTGTGCCTTTGCATCGGAACGGGGGCGGGTTCCTGTTTTCTCGTGGACGGAAGGCCGGTGAAACCCGGGACCATACCCGGGGGAGAGAAAGACACAACGGGCATCCCCGCGAATGGCTGGATTTACAACACGCCTTTCAAAGATTCCATCATCGATGACTACCTTTCGGAGCGCGGACTGGAAACCCTTGCTCTGTCGGTGACCGGGAGAAAAATGACTGGCAAAGAGCTTGCATCAGCCGCGGCAGGAGGCAGCAGAAAGGCGCGGGATATCTTCGATGCCTTTGGTGAAAATCTGGCGCAGGCCATGGAACCATTTCTGACTTCCTTCCATCCGCAGACGGTTGTCATGGGCGGAAAGATTTCCGAAAGTTTTTCTTACTTCGGAAGTTCCTTTGAAAAAATCTGCCGCGAACAGGGTGTGCAGATACGGATGGAGAAGGAGACAAGCATCCGGGCCATGCAGGGACTCGAAACGATGCTGAAGCGGGAAGCGCCAGGCGCCGAGACAGCGCGGCATGGGGTATAAGTTTGAAAGTCCTGCTGATGCAGGACTTTCAAACCGCAGCATCGGTGCTGAAGCACCGGCTGCCGCATTCGGCAAAACCGCATCCGCGGATTTTGCCTCAGCGGGGTATAAACATGAAGAACTATAAAGAATATCACAATTATGATTGTCATCCGGTGACCAGAATTCAGGGATTCGAACGGGAAGCCTTTGAAGGTGCCGGGGCGATCATAGCGGAACTGCGGAATTCTGTGGCGAGGACCTTTCGAGACCGGGCAGCAAACGAAGCTGTTATTCTTTCGTTTGATCTCTATCCGGGAGTAACGAAGAAGACATTCCTTGAGATGGCCGCGCAGCTCGGGGCGGACCAGATCATCGACATGGAAGAGGCGGCGCTGGATGAAGATGCGCGTATGAAGTCATTCCGCGAATTCATCACGGATGACCGCGTTTTCGGAGTGATGTGCCATCGGAAGATCGATTCGCTGTATGATCCGCAAAAACTCCGGAAACTTCAGGAAAGAATAGCAGCAGCCCGCAGAGAGAAAAGCACCCGTCTCATCGTACTTGTCGGGTTCGGGACCGAACTTGCTGCCCATGCGGATATCCATGTTCTGTGTGAGATCACCCGCTGGGAGATTCAACTGCGCTATCGGAGCGGTATGGGAAACTGGAACTGCTCGGATACGGACGTGCCGCAGCTTACGAAATATAAGATCGGCTTCTTTATCGAATGGAGGATCGCGGATCGCTATAAGAAGCAGTTTTTTCATGACCTCGATTATTGTATTGGATGCGATGACGAAACGCATCTCGTGATGATCAGCGGAAATGCATTCCGCGGGGGCCTTCGCCAGATGACGAAGAAACCATTTCGGCTCGAGCCGTATTTTGATCCGGGCGTATGGGGCGGTCACTGGATGCAGAATACCTTCGACATTCGAAAAGACGAGAAGAATCTCGCCTGGTGTTTTGACGGTGTGCCGGAGGAAAATGCAATCAATCTCGCATTCGGCGATACGGTCATCAAGCTTCCTGCAATGGACCTCACGCTGTTTGTCCCCAGAGAGCTTCTCGGCGACCGCGTGCATGGACGGTACGGCGCGGAATATCCGATCCGCTTCGATTTCCTCGACACGATCGGCGGCGGCAATCTGTCCCTGCAGGTGCATCCGCTCACGGAATATATTCAGGATGAATTCGGCATGCATTACACGCAGGATGAAAGCTATTACATTCTGGATACTGATGATGAACTGAAAGATACATACGTGTATCTCGGGGTAAAGAACGGCACGGACAAGGAAGCGATGGCCCGGGACTTAAGACGGGCGGAAAAGGGAGAAATGGAATTCCCCGCCGAAAAATATGTCAACAAGGTGCCGGTGAAAAAGCATGATCATGTCCTGATTCCGGCAGGAACCATTCACTGTTCGGGAAAGGGATGCATGGTCCTTGAGATCAGCGCAACGCCGTATATCTTCACGTTCAAGCTCTGGGACTGGGGGCGGAAGGGGCTCGACGGGCTGCCGCGCCCGATCCATGTGGAGCACGGTCTTAAGAATATACAGTGGTACTGCGATACAGATTTCGTGTACCGGGAACTGGTTCATCAGGAAAGGACCCTTCCGGGAAAACACAGTGAAGACAGAGCCATTGAAACCGGCGCGGCTGGTACAGGCTCTGGACCGGACGGGGAGAGCGCCGCAGCGGGTATGTACTCCGCATTGGGCAGTGAGGCCGGCGCGGCAGATGCGGGCAGGGAAGAACCGCTCATTGAGCGCACAGGCCTGCATGCAAGGGAACCGATCGAAGTTCTGTGCTATACACTACATGGCGCTGCCGAAGCAGACGGGGATGATTCTGTCGTACAGGGCAATCTCGTTGAGGGACGCTCCATGCGGATCGAAAGTCCGGACGGGGGCTTTGCGCCGTTCACCGTACATTATGCAGAAACCTTCATTGTTCCTGCAGCGGCAGGAAAATTCCGCATGGTCCCGGAGGACGACGAGACGGTCTGCCGGGTAGTTCTTGCATCGATACGGAAATAAAGCGAAGGATACAAAACAGGGCGAGGGGAACAATCCAAAAGGACCCGCAAAAAGGCATGCATAAAGGATATGTATAAAGGCATGCATTAAACGGATGCAGAACATGAGCGCGCATCGGGAAGAATACAGGAATTGACTCAGACAGCCTGAAAACACATGCATCGTCTCAGACGGACCTGCGACGGGAGGACTTACGATGACAATTTATGTGAATATTCATGCAGCACCCGGGGGAGACGGGAGTCATGACCATCCCTTCCGGCACCTTCAGGATGCGGCCAGGATCGCGCTTCCGGGCGACGAGGTTGTGGCAGCGCCCGGAATTTACAGGGAAAGCGTACACCCGGTTCATGCGGGAACTCCGGACCGGAGAATCGTATACCGATCGGAAAAACCGCTCGGAGCGGTGATCACGGGGGCGGAGCCTGTCCGAAGCTGGAAGAGGGAGACGGGGGACGTGTACAGTGTCCGGATCCCTAACAGTTTTTTCGGGAATTTTAATCCGTATGTTGAATTTGTGGAAGGCGACTGGTTTGATGCCCGCTTTCCGGCTCACCGGGGAGATGTCTATCTCAATGGAAAATCGATGTATGAGGTGATGGACATCTCCGGAGTCTTTGAGCCGAAAGCATCTCCTACGTCTTGGGACGAGGCATTCTCTGTCTATACATGGTATACGGAACAGGATGCGGAACAGGATGAAACACTCATTTATGCGAATTTTCACGGCGTGGATCCGAACCGGGAGAATGTAGAGATCGGTGTGCGGAAAAACTGTTTTTATCCGCAGCAGACCGGGATCGGGTATATCACACTGTCCGGCTTTACCATTTCAAAGGCTGCCACGCAGTGGGCGCCTCCCACCGCGCTGCAGGAAGGAATGGTGGGACCGCACTGGTCGAAGGGATGGATCATTGAGGACTGTGATATTTCCGAGTCCAAATGCGTCGGCATATCGCTCGGGAAATGTTACCAGGAAGAATGCGACAATAAATGGCTGCATGAGAAATACAAGGACGGAACCCAGTTCAACCGGGAGTGCGTGATCACCGCCACGTACAGCGGATGGGATAAAGAGCATGTCGGAAGTCATATTGTCCGCAGATGCAGTATTCACGACTGCGGACAGGCGGGCATTGCCGGCCATATGGGCGGAGCATTCAGTATCATCGAGAAGAATGATGTTTATAACATCAATAATAAGCAGACTCTTCTCGGAGCGGAAATCGCCGGCATCAAACTGCACGCCGCGATCGATACGCAGATCCGTGGAAACCGGATTCATCACTGCACGCGTGGAATCTGGCTCGACTGGGAAGCACAGGGCGTCCGCATCACGGGCAATGTACTGTATGACAATACGGTTCCGCAGGAGCTGAAGGAAAACAGCCGCAAGCAAAGAGCGATCTCCTGTTTTGGCGAGGATATATTCATCGAGGTTTCTCACGGCCCTGCTCTCATTGACACAAATATTCTTCTCTCCGAGCGGTCGGTCATGCTGCCTTCGCAGGGAATCGCAATGGTCCATAATCTCGTGGGCGGAGCGATCACCGGCGTGGGACATGGCACCTTTGACGGAACCGTGAAGTACAGCTCTCCGCGATACACACCGTATCATGAAATCCACAGCACACGGATTCGCGGTTTTATGACTATCCTGCATGGCGATGACCGCTTTTACAATAATATATTCGTTCAGCAGAAAGTACCGGAGATGCTTGCGGAGCGCTTCCGTAAGCAGGGAGAGACGCCGGGCGATGATGGCAATCTCACGGCGGGAACCGCTCCTTTCCGCGATTTTCAGACAGAAGAAGAATGGAAACGGATGTTTGTGGAAGATGGGGAGAGCAGCGCGAATTTTGACCGCTATTATATGCCGCTTCCGGTCTGGACCGGGGGAAACGTGTTTCTCGGCGGGGCGCAGCACTGCCCGAAGGAAGAGAATTTCCTTTCTTCCGATGAGAATATAAGACTGGACATAACGACACAAGAAGATGGGGAGATGCATCTTTTGACGAACCTGCCTGAGGTTCTCTCAAAGCTCATGGCGGATCATCCTGCGTTTCGCACGCAGATGTATGGGACGGCCGTGCTCGGGGAAGCATTTGAGCCGGAGGAGCGGTTCGAGGAACCGGATGGAACCCCGATTCTTTTGTGCGAAGACATATTCGGGAATCAGCGAAGTGAAAGACCTGTTCCAGGGCCATTTGAATTCGGACCGGATATCAGTGAAGAAGAGCCGCGCAGGGAAGAAGAACCGGGCAGGGAAGAAGATCTGGGCAGGAAAGAAGAACCGGGCAGAGAAGAAGAAAAGTACAGTAATGAAAAAGGCAGTATCCGGTTTGCGCCGGCGGGTGTTTTCGCGCGATAATAACAGTGATTCAGCATCATCATCGGTTTCAGAGTCCTGCATCGGACGGACTTTCAAACCGGAAGTCATCTCGGTGTATTAATTACTCTTGGTAAATAGTGAACACTCTGACAGAAAGGAATCGTTTATGCAGCTTGTTTTATCGGAGAAAGAGAATGATCTCGGGCCGTTCCTCGAAGAGATGAAGGATGTTCTCGGGGCGGGAGAAGAAAAGGGAAGCTTTCTTCTTAAGACAGAGAAGAGAGAAACCGCAGGATACAGCTTTTTAAAGCAGGACGGAAATCTTCTCGTGAAGTACGGCACGCGGCCGGACCTTGCCCGGGCGCTTGTCCGTGCGGCATCGGGCAGTGAGACAAAAGGAAGCGAGGAGAGAAGAACTCCGGACTTCGGATATATGGCGGACTGCGCACGCAACGGAGTCCCCACGGTGGATGCGCTGAAGCGGATGGTAAAGGTACTTGCCTGCATGGGATATCAGTTTCTCGGGCTTTATATCGAGGATATCATCCGCATCCCCGAAGAGCCGTATGTGGGATACATGCGCGGCGCGTATTCGAAGGAAGAGATCGGCGAAGTCATCCGGTACGCGGATATCTTCGGAGTTGAGATCCGGCCGTACGTGGAGACGCTCGCGCACCTGAATCAGATCACGCGGTACAGCCGTTACCAGAAGATCATCGACACGGACGACATTCTGCTTGCGGGCGAGGAGGAGACTTATCGGTTCCTCGATCATTACCTGGGCGCGGTTTCGGATGCTTTCCGGTCCCGCCGCATCAACATCGGCATGGACGAGGCGCACATGGTGGGCCTCGGGAAGTATCTCGACAAACATGGCTTCGAAGACCGCGTGGAGATTATCCTGAAGCATCTTGATCGTGTGATGGAGATCTGCAGAAAGTATGGTTTTATACCGGAGATGTGGAGCGATATGTTTTTCCGGCTCGCCTTTGGCGGCGAATACTATGTGGATGACAAACCGATCACGAGAGAGATCCACATTCCGGAAGGCCTTACCATCTGCTATTGGGACTACTACACAACCGATGAGAAACGGTATGACCGCATGCTGAAGCAGCATCTGCGGATTACGGATCATGTTTCCTTTGCAGCCGGCGCATGGAGATGGGCGACGCTCTCGCCCTCCAATGCTTTCTCGATTGCGGCGGGCCGTCCTGCCATCCGTGCATGCAGAAAGAATCAGATTTCCTCCACTGTGATCACGGGCTGGGGAGACGACGGAAGTGAAGCATCCCAGTTCGGGACACTGCCGACACTGTTTGCGGATGCGAATGAGGTTTATGAAGACGGGCTTTCCGGGAAAGCCTATAAGGCAGTGACGGGCATGAGTTTTGAGGATGCATGCCTTGCCGATCTCGGAAATCCGTTTGCGGGAGATATCTGCTCCAAGAACAATGCGGGCAAGCTTTTCCTTTACAATGACCCGCTGATCGGAACGTTTGATTCAACGGCTGCACAGCTGGATGATACCTATTACGCCGATGCAGCGGAAAAACTTGATGCGGCACTGCGGCGCAGCAAGAACAGTCCTTTTGCATATGTTCTTGCGGAACAGAATGACCTGTGCCGCCTTCTGGTGCTGAAGGCCAAATTCGGCGACGTTCTCCGGACTGCATATAAGGACGGCGACCGTGAGGCTCTGCGTCTTCTCGCAGAAGAGGATATCCCGCAGATTGTGAACCGAATCGACAGCTTCTACGCAGCCATCAAGGATCAGTGGAGCCGCGAGAACAAACCGTTTGGCTTTGAAGTGCTGACGGTGCGCTTTGGAGGACTGCGGCAGCGCATGCTGGATACAAAGGAGCGGATTCAGGACTATCTGGACGGGAAAGAAAGGGCCATTCCGGAGCTTGCGGAGAACTATCTGCCGCAGGCGCTTCTCCCGGAGGATGATATTCATACCGCCGACTACCTGCCATGGTGGAAGATCGTCAGCCCTTCGGTGATCGGGAGATAACACTGGACGGCAAAACTTAAGTCACCGCAATCAGAACATTCTTTTCGGACCGTGGTCGGGGAATTCCTCTTCTCCCTCGATCATCGGTCCGTTTTCTCTGTCATAGACTTCGAGAAAACTGTGCTTTCCCTTCACGTCCTTCCAGCCCAGAATCTTCGAAAGAGGGACATTTTCCATTGATTTGAAAAGATTCGCCTCGATATAGGGATTGGTTTCCTTCAGTTTTGCGATGAGCTGCTTGGTTTCAAGGCGCTTGCTTCCGGTGTCGCCGTTCGCGCGGCAGGTGGTGCAGGTATCGGTGAACTTGCAGGCGCACTGAATGAAGTGAAGCCCGTTCATATCCCGCCAGCGCTTGATATCATCCTCGCGGATGAAGTACATCGGGCGGATGAGCTCCAGACCCTGGTAGTTGGTGCTTTTCAGTTTCGGCATCATCGCCTGGAACTGGCCGCTGTAGAGCATCCCCATGAGAATCGTTTCAATGACGTCATCGTAATGATGGCCGAGGGCAATCTTGTTGCAGCCGAGTTTTTGCGCTTCCTTGTAGAGATAGCCGCGGCGCATGCGCGCGCAGAGATAGCAGGGCGACTGGTCGATTTTATAGACGGAATCGAAAATCTGCGTCTCGAAGATCGTGATCGGGATGCCGAGGAGAGCAGCATTGCTCTCGATGACCCGGCGGTTATACTCATTGTAGCCCGGGTCCATGACAAGGAAGACGAGCTCGAACGGAAACTTGTTGTGGCGTTTCACTTCCTGAAACAGTTTTGCCATGCACATCGAATCTTTGCCGCCGGAGATGCAGACTGCGATTTTATCCCCGGGCTGTACGAGATCGTATTCGCAGATCGCATGACAGAACCGTCCATAGAGGTCCTTCTTGAAGCGTCCCCGGATGGACTTTTCGATGTCCTCGCGCCGCTTTTCATCCTCTGCCGCCCGGCGGGCATTCTCATAGACATAGCGGCCGTAGCCGCCCTCGAGATTATAAGCGCTGTAGCCGCGCTGGGATAGGGCAATGGCGGCGTCCTCGCTCAGTCTGCCGTAGCGGCAGACCAGAACAAGCTTCAGGCTGCCGCGGCCGGCCTCGATCTCCGCGGGCAGTTTCGCCGAACCGTTCAGAATCCCATCGAGCGGGAGATGAATGGAGCCGGGGATGGAATCCTTCTCATAATCCGCATCCTCCCGGACATCAATGATCCGATAGCTGTCCTTATCCCAGTTTTCCAGTTCCTCCGGCGTCACAGAGGAAAATGCATTGTCATAGGTATTGTTTGCATTGCTGTTCATGTTGTTCATCTCTATTTCCATATATCTGTGTGAAATTCCTGCTGCCGGATTGTTTTATGATCGGATTGGAATCCTGT
>Ga0256404_1005231_pt1 | contig 23270 bp, 17 predicted proteins | sample RumenRJG_01DNA_FD_185990 | JGI IMG/M metagenome (GOLD analysis project Ga0256404, IMG submission 185990) | Bovine rumen microbial communities from Lethbridge, Alberta, Canada - RJG_01 | ecosystem: Host-associated > Mammals > Digestive system > Stomach > Rumen | place: Canada: Alberta | collected... | reverse complement strand
CATGGAAGCAAGATCCTTCTGCTTGGTCTCCTTGCCGCCTGCAGCGAACTGTGCCACAGCGCCTTCCGGAGTTGCCTTGGAGGACTGTCCGCCGGTGTTGGAATAGACCTCGGTGTTGAAGACGAAGACGTTGACATCCTTGCCGGAAGCAAGTACGTGATCGAGTCCGCCGTAGCCGATATCATATGCCCAGCCGTCGCCGCCGAAGATCCACTGGCTCTTCTTTGCCAGGAAATCAGCGTACTTCTTTACAACCTTTGCCTCAGCGGAATCATCGGAAGCAAGGGAAGCAAGCAGCTCATCGGAAGCAGCACCGTTGGCGGCGCCGTCATCCTTTGTATCCAGCCACTTCTGTGCAGCAGCGTTTCCGCCCTCTGCAAGAACCTTTGCCGCGTCAGCAATCTGTGCGCGGATCGCATCCTGTGCAAGGAACATACCAAAGCCGAACTCTGCGTTGTCCTCGAACAGAGAATTGCTCCATGCAGGACCATGTCCCTTCGCATTCACGGTGTAAGGCGTGGACGGTGAGGAGTTGCCCCAGATAGAGGAGCAGCCGGTCGCGTTCGCAATGTACATCCGGTCGCCGAACAGCTGGGTGATGAGCTTCGCATAAGGAGTCTCGCCGCAGCCTGCGCAGGCACCGGAGAACTCAAGCAGAGGCTGCTTGAACTGAGAACCGATGACAGAGGTCTCCTTGAATTTTGCAACCAGATCGTCCTTCTCAGGGAGCGTGACTGCATAGTCAAAATACTTCTGCAGGCCCTGGTTCGCCTCGAGATCGCTGAGGGTAAGAGCCTTGGCAGGGCAGACATTCGCGCAGCTGCCGCAGCCGGTGCAGTCAAGCGCAGCGGTGACAATCGCAAACTTGTAAGGAGCGTACTGCTTCTGGTCCTTCATCGGCATTCCTTCCGGAGCCGCAGCTGCCTCCTCGGCAGTCATAGCGACAGGACGGATTGCAGCGTGAGGGCAGACGAAGGAGCAGGTATTGCATCCTACGCACTTGTTCGGATCCCAGACAGGAACTGCAACGGCGATGCCTCTCTTCTCGTATGCTGCCGCACCGGAAGGAGTATTGCCGGTCTGATAAGGAAGCACATCGGACACCTTGAGGGTGTTGCCTTCCTGGGAGTTGACCTTGGCCTGAATGTTGTTGACGAATGCAACGACATCCTCGCGGCCGCTGTCTGCATGACCGACCTTCAGGCCTTCATCCTCGCAGCTGCCCCAGCTCTCCGGAACCGGAACCTCGACAATGTGAGTTGCGCCGGCATCAATGGCTGCGCAGTTCTTGTCGACGACATCCTGGCCCTTGCTGCCATAGGTCTTGGCTGCAGCCTTCTTCATCAGATCGATCGCAGTCTCGGTAGGAATGATCTGCGCGAGCTTGAAGAATGCGGACTGCAGGATGGTGTTGATACGGGTCGGGCCCATGCCGGTCTCGATGCCGAGCTTGACACCATCGATGATGTAGAACTTGATCTTGTGATCGTGGATATACTTCTTGACCTGTCCAGGAAGCTCGGAATCAAGCTGCTCCACTGTCCAAGGGCAGTTCAGCAGGAAGGTGCCGCCGTCAACCAGCTCCTGTACCATGTTGAAGGAACGAATGTAGGATGCCTTGTGGCAGGCTACAAAGTTCGCCTGATGGATGAGGTAGGTGGACTTGATCGGCTTCTTGCCGAAGCGAAGGTGGGACATGGTCACGCCGCCGGACTTCTTGGAATCATAATCGAAGTAAGCCTGCGCGTACATATCCGTGTTGTCGCCGATGATCTTGATGGAGTTCTTGTTCGCACCGACAGTACCGTCAGCGCCGAGACCCCAGAACTTGCAGCAGATCGTGCCAGCGGGAGTGGTGACAATTTCCTTGCCGGTCGGAAGGGAAAGGTTCGTGACATCATCGGTGATGCCGATCGTGAATTCCTTCTTCTCGGTGTTGTCATAGACCGCGATGATCTGTGCAGGCGTCGTATCCTTGGAACCAAGACCGTAACGGCCGTGGAAGACAGGAACATTCTCGAACTTCGTTCCCTTGAGGGCAGCCATGACATCCAGTGCCAGAGGCTCTGCGATGGCGCCGGGTTCCTTGGTTCTGTCGAGAACGGAGATCTTCTTGACGGTATCCGGAATCGCCTCGACCAGCTTGTCTGCAGCGAACGGTCTGTACAGGCGAACCTTGATCAGACCAACCTTGCGGCCCTGCGCTGCGAGGTAATCGATGGTCTCCTCGATGGTATCGTTGACGGAGCCCATGGCGATGATGACCTGGTCAGCATCCGGAGCGCCGTAGTAATTGAACAGCTTGTAGTCCGTGCCGAGTTTTGCATTGACCTTGTCCATGTACTCCTCGACGATCGCGGGCATATCGTTGTAAGCGGTGTTGCATGCCTCACGGGTCTGGAAGAAGATGTCAGGGTTCTGTGCAGAACCGTTCTGGCGGGGATGGTTCGGATTCAGAGCGTCAGCGCGGAATGCGTCGATGGCGTCATGATCGATCATCTCGTCGAGGTCCTCATAATCCCACATCTGGATCTTCTGAATCTCGTGAGAGGTGCGGAAGCCGTCGAAGAAGTTGATGAACGGCAGGCGGCCCTTGACGGCTGCGCAGTAAGCAACCGGAGTCAGATCCATGACTTCCTGGACGGAAGACTCGCAGAGCATCGCGGCGCCGGTCTGACGGCAGGCATAAACATCGGAATGATCACCGAAGATGTTCAGAGCGTGGGTAGCAACGCATCTTGCGGAGACGTTGAACACGCCGGGAAGACGCTCACCGGCGATCTTGTAAAGATCCGGGATCATCAGAAGAAGACCCTGGGATGCGGTGAAGGTAGAGGTCATCGCACCGGCGGTCAGAGAGCCGTGCACTGCACCGGCAGCACCGGACTCAGCCTGCATTTCGGTGACTTTGACGGTCTGACCGAAGATGTTCTTTCTTCCGGCAGTCGCCCACTCATCGATATGCTCAGGCATAACGGATGACGGGGTGATGGGGTAGATGGCAGCTACTTCGGTGTAGGCATAGGCTACATGCGCGGCAGCTTCGTTGCCATCCATGGTTTTCCATTTTCTAGCCATGTTATGTTTCCTCCTTCTATTTGTGACGTTGCACACAATAAATTGTATACAACAGCTCAGTCTTATCAAAATTATATAATCGGGGCAGGGTAAATGCAATGTATTTATCCCGGTGCAAACGCCGCAAAACCGTGAAATTGTACAATGTACGTAGTACAATAAAGAAATCACGGAATGGAGCAGCCCGCGCTGAGGGAAAGATGGTTCCGGCCCGAATTCCCGGCGGACTTCGGGCCGGAGGAAGCTCATCCGGATATTTCTCTCGCGGACACTGCGATGATACTGCGATGGTACTGCGATAGACGCACGGTGAGAGAACGCATATATGGCAAGGCATGACAACGGTGATGCGGGAGGGCATCTGCTTTCATGAAAATAGAACGTGTCAATGACAATCAGATACGCTGTACTCTGACGGAGGACGACCTGAAGGGACGAAATCTCAAAATCAGTGAGCTGGCCTATGGAAGTGACAAGGCGAGAGCTCTGTTTCGCGATATGCTGCAGCAGGCAAGCGCACAGCTCGGGTTTGAAGTGGAGGACGTGCCGCTGATGATCGAGGCAATTCCGCTGAATGGCAATTGCATTGTGGTTCTCATCACGAAGGTGGATGACCCGGAGGAACTGGATACGCGGTTCGCCAAATTCAGTCCGGAAATTCAGAATGAGGCAATGGGGGATGCACAGCAGAATTCTGTCTCCGGCGCGATCGAGGCGCTGTTGAATGTGATCCGGAGCGCTGCCGGGCTGGATGACACAGGCGCCGGGCAGGATGCGGATGGCGGTGGAACGACGGACGGAAATACAGCACAGGCGCAGGCTGCCGCTGGCCAGCAATCCGCGGCGGGCACATCCGCGGCGAGTTCATCCGCGGGGAACCAGGAGATGCAGCGTCTCCGGAAATATGCCTATACGCACCGCCTGTTTGTCTTTGATTCGATGAATGAGCTCATCGAGGCCGCCGGACTGACGGCGGATAAATTCTCCGGCAGCAGCAGAGTCTATGCGGAGAAGGACAAGAACCTGTATTATCTGGTTCTGGTCTTCGATGAGGCAAAGGATGTCGCCGCGATGCAGAGCGTGCTTGCACTGCTGTCGGAATATTCCGGGCAGGAAATCATGAGCTATGCGCGGGAACAGTATCTGAAGGAACACTGCACGGTGCTGCTGGACAAGGATGCTCTGAAGCGGCTGGCCGGAGCGTCCGGGAAGTGAGTGGCCGGTGCATTTGGCAGGCAGCCTGACTGGTTTATTTGGAATGCAACCCGGGAAGTTCGATTGAAATGTAACTTGTATGGGAAGTTCAATTATGGTCAGTTCAAATGGAACGCAGCTTGTTGCACATGCAACATTGTTACGCTATACTACGTGATAGCTTGTAATTGTACAAGACAGCTTGCAAAAGCAGAGAGCATTGGCTTTTTGTCCTGCCTCCTCCAGGCCGGCGGATTGCGTCCGCATACCGGGAGTGAGAGGCGGGACATCCCGAAGAGGAGGAACATACAAATGCAGAAAATCACAAAGGATATGACAATCGGCGAGGCACTGATGGTGAATCCGGAGATTGCACCGGTTCTGATGAGCATCGGCATGCATTGCCTCGGCTGCCCGGCATCGCAGGGCGAGACGCTCGAGGAGGCGGCTATGGTGCATGGCATCGATGTGGATGATCTGATGGATCACATTGCCAATATCAGCGCCTCCATGTAATATGCAGGCCTGTCCGGGCCGCCCGCAGATGATCTGCGGGCGGCCTTGTGCTTCTGCGAAAGCGGCCGCTCATCACCTGGTGCTAAGCACGGGATGACGGCGGAGCCGCCGTGTCGAGCAGGACAGAATGGATCTGACCTACTCGATTTTTATGCGAAAGTCACTAGATTCCGGTGTTTCGCATTTTCGGCCCGGCGGCATCTTGCGCCGGTTTCCTGGCTTCCCTTATAATCAGAGCCACGACGGAACAATTCCGGTGTCGGAAAGGGGGGAGCTGTCCGGGAAGAGTTCCAGCTTGTCTAATTATTCTTACTAATTTATCTGTTCGGCCTTTCGAGATTTTTCTGATCTGTTTTCCATTCCGGGCGTCTTCTTTTCTATCTGCCCATCTGATCGATTGATCTGGTCGGAATATCAAAACAACTTATTCACCCTATTTTATTTTTAGAAAGTATCCATTGCTTTTTCTATCAATTCAGACCTTATCTGACATGCCTGGACGTCTTTCTGAGGAAAATCACAAACACACATGACACTTATTGGAATCCATGTTCTCCGGACTCTTTGCAGAATCCGGCAGAGCAAGACACCGTTCCTGTTTCTGGCAGGGCCCGGCCGCGGAAGAAAATGTCCCACGGAATTGTGACAGCCTCCGCACGGCCAACACCGGGGCACTGCTGCCTGTCTTTCACAGATCACCTGTCCCATGCCATCAGGGGATCAGATGCCTGTGTCTGTATTTTCTATGCCTCATATCTCTCGTCACATCTTTCTGAGCACAGGAAATCCGGCGATTCATTCTGTTATGGACGGAAGGGCTCCGCCTGCGGAATGCAAGGTTTTTCTGTGCTCTGTCTTTGTGCGCACGGAGAGAGCATTTCGCTTCCGGGGATTTTTTGACATGCGCAGCATGCAGAACCCTGTCTTTGTGTGCATGGAGAGAATATTTCGGCGGACATGACAGCACTATGCTTATTCGACGGTCTTTGTGCATGTGGGGAGAGTATGCTATGATGAATTGATTTATGCAGTAGCTGGAGGAGGCCATTCTCTCAGTGGGGCTGCAGCACGGATTTTGATTGACCGTTAGAAAACATCAGAACAGATACGCAGAACAGATACAGGATATAGATATATGAAAGAGCAATTTCGCGGCGGATATCCGGAAGATGAAGATGACATGGATTTTCTGGATGAGCTGGATGAATTTGAGGAGAGCGGAGCGGAATATGAGACTGGCCCGGACCGGTATGCCGGGCAGGGCGGACGCGGCGGACAGAACGGCGTTCGTCGGGAGGCGCGGCGCGGCAGCAGGAATGCGTCAGGGCAGGAGGTGCGGCGCGGCAGCAGGAATGCGTCAGGACAGGAGGCGCGGCGTGGCAGCGGGTATACATCAGGACGCGGCACGCGTCCGGGAGAAAGCAGAAATGCGGGCGGCCGGAATCAGAGAGGACGGGGCCGGAGGAGACGCAATCCGGTGGTGCCGGTGATTCTGGTGCTGATTCTCCTGGTGCTTGTCATCGCAGCGCAGCGGGTGTACCAGGCAAAATACGGATACAGCAGGGAGCGGGCAGAACTGAATTCTTATTATGGCATCAGCGGCGGGGATGACGTCGCGGTGGTCTGCAACCATGAGATCACGGAGACAAAGGGCAGACTGATCGACGGAGAGGTTTATCTGGACCTCGACACGGTGCAGAAGGATCTGAATCCGCGGTTTTACTGGGGAATCACAGACAAGCTGGTGCTCTACTGTCTGCCGACGGACATGGTGAAGGTGTCTGTCGGGGCGAAGGAGTGGAGCAGCGACACGGACGGCACCGTGACGGAGCAGTACGCGCCGGCTGTTGTCAGCGACGATGGGAAGACGCTGTATCTGGCGCTGGACTTCGTGAAGAAATTCACGAATTTTGCCTATCAGTTTTATTCCGACCCGAACCGGATCGTGCTGACGACGAGCTGGGGCGAGCGGAGCACGGCGCAGATCACAAGAGACACAGAGGTTCGCATGTCAGGCGGCGTGAAGAGCCCGATTCTGACGGACGCCGCGAAGGGAAGCACGGTGACGGTGCTGAACCGGATGGACAACTGGAGTCAGGTTGAGACGGAGGACGGCGTGATCGGCTACGTGGAGAACCGGCGCATGTCCGATCCGGAGAAGGTCACGGACACACCGGTGACGGATTATACCGAGCCGGAGTTCGCCTCGGCACAGCTGGATGGCAAGGTGAATATGGGGTGGCACAATGTGGCGAACGCGGATGCCTCCGATCTCACTTTTGACACGGCGACGGCCAATGTGAAGGATCTGAATGTCATCGCGCCGACCTGGTTCCCGGTGAGCGACGACAACGGAGACCTTGCGGATTACGCCTCTTCTGCCTATGTGGAGAAGGCACACGCGAAGGGCTGGAAGGTCTGGGCGGTCGTGGACAATTTCCAGATTCAGGGCGTCGATCACAACAACTGCATCGCACTCTTCGAGCGGCGGCAGAATATCATTACGCAGCTCATGAATTTTGCGGATCAGTATGGATTTGACGGCATCAATGTGGATTTTGAGCAGCTGGATGCGTCCTACGGGCAGGATTTCATTGAGTTTGTGAGGGAGCTGTCCATCGCCTGCAGGGGCAGAGGACTGACGCTCTCCGTGGACAATTACGTCACATATGATTTCAACGACTTTTATCACATGGACGAGCAGGCTGTGTTCGCCGACTATGTATGCGTCATGGGATACGACGAGCATTACGCGGGAAGCCAGGAGGCGGGCAGTGTGGCGTCCATCAGCTATGTGAAGCAGGGCATTGAACGCGCACTGAAGGAGGTTCCGGCGTCCAAACTTATCAACGGCATCCCATTTTATATGCGGCTCTGGATCACGGACAGCACCGGGTCGATGAGCGTGCAGGATCTGGATATGCCGACGGCACAGGAATTTCTCTCAAAACACGGCCAGACCGGTACCTGGGACGACACAACGCAGCAGAACGTCGTGGACTTCGAGGAGGACGGTACGCATTATCAGATGTGGATTGAGGATGCACAGTCTATCCGCTCCAAGCTCGGCCTGATGCAGACGGAGGGCATCGCCGGTGTGGCGGAGTGGAAGCTCGGACAGGAGACGGCGGATGTGTGGGATGTGATCGCAGCCTACATGGAGGGGACGCTGGGTTCCTGACGGCTTCCGCGGGACGGAGAGAGACGGAATAGAAAAGATTAAGATTAGAAACAGAAAAGATCAGACTTGGGAATAGAAATAGAGAAACGGCGGATTCCGCTCCGCCGCGCCATGGAAGGACGGGATCGGATTGGTAACAGAGTATGCGGCAATGACAGAAGACAGGCTCGATCAGGCGGCAATCGATCATGCCGGAGCTATTCTGCGGGCAGGCGGTCTGGTGGCGTTTCCGACTGAGACGGTGTACGGTCTTGGCGGCGATGCCCTGAACCCGGAATCCTCACGCAAAATCTATGCAGCGAAGGGCAGGCCGTCGGACAATCCGCTGATTGTTCATATCTGCCGGCTGGAGGACACGGAGAAAATCGCCTCTTTCATCCCGGATATTTATTACAGGCTTGCGGAGGCATTCTGGCCCGGGCCGATGACGATGATTCTGCGAAAGAGCAGCCTTGTCCCGCGGGAGACGACGGGGGGGCTGGACACGGTCGCGATCCGTTTCCCGAGCAACAAAATCGCCCAGGCGCTGATCCGGGCGGAGGGCGGCTTTATCGCGGCGCCCAGCGCCAACCGCTCCGGCAGACCGAGTCCGACTCTGGCACAGTATTGCCGGGAGGACCTGGACGGACGGGTTGAGATGATCATCGACGGCGGGCAGGTGGGCATCGGCGTGGAATCCACCATTGTGGACCTGACGGAGGAGAAGCCGACCATTCTGCGGCCGGGCTATATCACGAAGGAGATGCTCGACCGGGTGATCGGAGAGGTCGATGTAGACGCGACGATTCTGGCCGGCACCTCTGCGCAGCATCCGAAGGCGCCGGGCATGAAGTACCGTCATTATGCGCCGAAGGGAGATCTCACCATTGTGGAGGGAACCCGTGATCAGGTCGCGGCTTACATCAACGCGGCGCTGGCCAGGGCGGAAAAGGAGGGCCACAGGACCGGCGTGATCTGCACGGATGAGACCCGCGCGCTGTACCGGGCGGATTCGGTCAAGAGCGCCGGTACGCGGAGGGATGAGGCGACGATCGCACACGATCTCTTCCGGATTCTGCGCGAGTTTGACGATGAGAATATCGATGTCATGTACAGCGAGAATTTTGACGCGGCGGGAATCGGAATGGCCGTCATGAACCGCCTGATGAAAGCCGCAGGGCATCAGATTGTCACGATTCACGAGGACGGCAGTGTGACGAGGACGCATCCGCCGAAGGAGACGCTGGGACGGCCGGAGTACCGCGAGGCCTGAACGTCCGATGAACAGGTAAGGCAGGGAGACGCGCTGCGGACGGCCGGAATGAAATTTCTGCCGGAAGCGGCGAGGTATGCAGGCCCGGAAGGCGGGCGGAAAAGAAACGCCGCCGAAGACCTGCTGATCATTATTAATCATGCAGCAAGATGGCAAAAGGGGGCTCTTATGAGTAAAGTAACAATTATGGATCATCCGCTGATTCAGCACAAAATCGGTGTTCTCCGCAGGAAGGAGACCGGAACCAAGGATTTCCGCACGCTGGTCGGAGAGATTGCAATGCTGGAGTGCTATGAGTCCATGCGCAGTCTGGAGCTGGAGGATGTGGAGATCGACACACCGATCTGCCATACCACGGTGAAGAAGCTGAAGGGCAAGAAGATGGCCATTGTCCCGATTCTCCGGGCGGGCCTTGGCATGGTGGAAGGCGTTCTGACCCTGATTCCGGCGGCAAAGGTCGGGCATATCGGCCTGTACCGTGATCCGGAGACGCTGAAACCGGTGGAGTATTACTGCAAGCTTCCAGCGGACTGCGCGGAGCGCGAGGTCTTTGTCGTCGATCCGATGCTGGCGACCGGAGGCTCAGCCATCGATGCGATCTCACAGCTGAAGAAGCACGGCTGCAGGCATATTCATTTCATGTGCATCATCGCGGCGCCGGAGGGAATCAGGGCTCTGTCCGAGGCGCATCCGGACGTGGATATCATTGCAGGCGCCGAGGATGATCATCTGAACGAGAACGGATATATCGTGCCGGGACTCGGAGATGCAGGGGACAGAATTTTCGGGACTAAGTAACGGAAGTTCATCGCTGCATTATGGGGCATAATGCAGCGATGAACTTCGCAAGAATACCAATTCGGCTATGTAATAGCCGAATTGGTATTCTTGCAGGTAATGAAGGGCGGAAGAACTGTCCTGCAGGCAGTGGCAGACGAGGGAAGGCCGAAGCTGCAGAAGTGCAGGCAGAGGCAGGCGAGGAAAAGGTCGAATCTGCATTCCTGCAGGTGATGAAGGGCGGAAGGAGGCAGGTATGTCGGGAAAACGGGAGGACTATATTTCCTGGGACGAGTATTTCATGGGAGTTGCCAAGCTTGCCGGGATGCGCTCCAAGGATCCGCACACGCAGGTCGGAACCTGCATCGTGAGCAGGGACCACAAAATTCTCTCGATCGGGTATAATGGTCTGCCCCGCGGCTGCTCGGATGATGTGTTTCCGTGGGAAAGAAGCGGGAGCAATGCGCTGAAGACAAAGTATCCGTTTGTGACGCACAGCGAGCTGAATGCCATCCTGAATTACCGGGGAGGAAGTCTGGAGGGGGCGACACTGTACGTATCATTGTTCCCGTGCAATGAGTGCGCGAAGGCAATTATTCAGGCGGGGATCGCGAAGGTAGTATATGCCAGCGACAAGTACGCCGACTCAGAAGCAACAAAGGCAAGTAAGGAGATGATGGATGCCGCCGGAGTGAAGTATGAACAGTATCAGGCGACAGGACGTCACGTGGAAATCGAGCTTTGAAATCAACCGGGAAGAGGCGATCAACTGGATATCGGGCGGCAGCTTTGGTGTGCGCGGCAGCGGTGCTTGCTGGTGCGTGGGGGGTTCCTGCGCTCGCGGACTCGAAGAAAACGGAGCAGCAGCTGAAGGATGCGCGGAATGCTGCCAGTCAGACGCAGGAGGCTATCGATCAGAATCAGAACAATATCGACAGCCTGAACCAGTCGAAGGACGCGCTGGAGAGTCAGAAAAGCTCGCTGGAAAGCCAGCTGAGCAGTCTGAATACGAATCTTCAGGAGACGGCTGCCAATCTGTCTGACCTGGAGGGCAGAATCAGCACGAAAAACAGCGAGATCGAGAAGACGCAGCAGGATCTGGAGGCGGCGCAGAAGACCGCAGATGATCAGTACGCCGCGATGAAGAAGCGGATTCAGTTCATGTATGAGAGAAGCAGGACGACGCTCCTCGATGCTTTTCTGCAGGCCGGGTCTCTCGGCGAGTTCCTGAATTTTGCGAACTATCTGAATGATCTTGAGGCATATGACAGAAAAAAACTGCAGGAATATGAGGAGACCGAGCAGACGATCGCGGAGAAGAAGTCGGCGCTGGAGCAGCAGAAGGCGGAGCTGGAGGATTTGAAGTCCAAGGCACAGGCGGAGCAGGACAGGGTGTCGGCTCTGGTCGGGCAGACACGGAGCAATATCTCCTCCACGGAAGGAAGCATCAGCCAGTATTCGGATGCGATCCAGGGGGCGGAAGCTGCCGCAGATGCACTGCAGGATCAGCTGGACCAGCAGAATTCCACCATCTCAGCACTGGAAAAACAACTGGCGGAGGAGCGGAGACTGGAGGCGGCGTCAAAGGCGTCGGTCTGGAGAAGCATCGGGGATGTGACATTCGCAGACGGGGACAGAACTTTGCTGGCAAATCTCATCTACTGCGAGGCGGGCGGCGAGCCCTATGACGGACAGCTGGCGGTCGGAGCGGTCGTGATCAACCGCGTGCTGTCGGGCGCGTTTCCGGGCACGGTGGTCGGGGTGATCTATCAGTCCGGCCAGTTTGCGCCTGTGTCGGACGGACATCTGGCCATCGCGCTGGCAGAGGACCGGGCGACAGATTCGTGTTATCAGGCGGCGGATGCGGCGATGGCAGGGCAGACGAATGTCGCGGACTGCATCTTTTTCCGCACGCCGATTCCACAGGTGACGCCGCGGTATACCATCGGCGGACATATCTTTTATTGAAATATGGAAAGCGGCGTATCGACGTCACGTTCCAGCTTGTTTCTTTGGATCCATTATTTCCAGAATTGGACGGGTCAGCGAGGAAAACTGTCTGCTGTAGATGATTTCGAGGAGACTGCTCAGATGAAGGAGCGTGCGCTCAATGCAGGCGTCATCAATGAGACCGCGGTGAAGCGCCTCGGCGAGTTCATCGAGATCCACCACCTTGAGCCGGCCGTCCGGATAGAGGAGAACATCGGCAAGCAGATCCGTCACGGTCAGAACGGATCTGTCTTTATTCCAGTCATAATCGACAATATCGCAATACCAGTATAGAAGCTGCCCGCCGTGATCGATGAATCGGCTGACCTTGATGCCGCGTCTCAGATAGTAGCAGGAATAGCCGCACGTAAGATCTTTCTTGGGGTGGAGCGCCTTCCATCCGGTCACAATGACATTCTCGTCACAGCGCAGAATCACATCATCCTTCAGCTCAATACATTCCTCGGGAATGATCCGTTTCCGAAATAGAACCGGCATTTTGTCCATAAGCGCTCCGGTGCACGGAAGTGTGGGAAAACAGCCGGCGCCGTGCTCGCCGGCGAATGCTGGAAGCCTTATTTCCGGCGGATATTGACTGCTTTCATCTTAGTCATGCCGGGTAGGAAAGTCAATCTAAAGCAGAGGAGCTGTGAAACAAATTCAGACAATTTCGGCATGGTGTTTGTTGAAGTGAACATCCGGATATTGTAGAATATAACAAGTTGCGGTGCGAAAACGTGAACGTTTTCGTCCATTTACCCGAAGTGATTGCGCGTTCCCGGCTTTTCATTGACAGCCGGATGGAGGGAACATGGCGAAGGAGACAATCGACAGAATCCGTGAAGCGGAGAAGGAAGCGGCACAGGCGGTGCTGGATGCGTCGCGAGAGGCGGATGCACTTGCAGCTGGTGCGCAGAAAGAGGCCGAATCCCTTTCCGGAGACATTGTGAAGCAGGCAGAGAAGGACGCAAGGGCTGCTGTCGACGCGGCGGAGGAAGAGGGAAGGAAGTCGCAGGAGGCGGCCGCACAGGATGCGGACCGGGAAATCGAGGCAATCACAAAGCAGGCAAGATCAAAGATGCCCGAGGCAATCGATTCTGTCCTTAGGGCAATCACGGAATAATGAATTGATGAATGATGCGGGCGAAACCGCTGCCTCAGGGCAGGAGGCGGCGTATCACCCGTGCCAGACACAGACGCAGCAGGGCACTGCACAGAGCAGCGCCGAAAGGAGGACGGGACATGTCGGTTTTACCGATGAAACGTGTCCTGATCGCAGGCCTTAGAAAGGATCGCAAGAAGATCCTGGAGTTCCTGCAGAGACAGGGCGTGGTCCAGATAGAAACCGCCGCCTCGGAGGACGATATCTTCAAGAAGCAGGACCGGTCACAGGCATCCGCCGCGTTCCGCAAGAACGCCGCACTGTCTGAGCAGGCACTGGAAATTCTGAATGTCCATGCGCCGGAGAAGAGCAGCCTTCTGTCCGCACTGGACGGCAGAAAAGAGCTGACGCGGGAGGAATACGAACAGAAGGTTGAGAGCCGCGACGAGGGGATTCGGAAGGCACAGGACATTCTGGACCTTGGGAAGCAGTACGACGAGGCGAGAGCAGAGGTCCCGAAGCTGGAATCCCAGCTGGTTGCGCTCCGGCCGTGGATGAATTACGACCTGCCGCTCGATTTTGATGGAACGAAGAAGGCGGCTGTGTTCACGGGAAGCCTGCCGGGCGGGACGACGCTGGAGCAGGCGGAGGCACTGCTCAGAGAGTATGCGCCGGATGCGGACGATGTGGATATCAGCCTGATCTCGCAGGAGCCGGAGCAGACCTGCGTCTTTGTGGTCGCAGGAAGAAAGCATGAGAATGAGGTGCGGGATGCGCTCCGCAGAATGAATTTTGCAAAGCCGCCGCTTTCCTCTATGGATCCGAAGAAGACAGCAGAGGAGCTGGAGACGCGGATCGGGGAGCTTCGCCAGAAGCAGACATCGCTGGAGGAGCAGATCCGCGGCTATGAGTCCAGCAGAGACGATCTGAAATTTATGTCGGATTACTTCACCATGCGCGCCGACAAGTATGATGTGATCAGCGGACTGGCGCAGAGCCGCAGTGTGTTCCTGGTTCAGGGCTGGATTGAGGAGCGATATGCGGATTCTCTCGAGGCGGCGCTCACCTCGCGCTTTGATGTCGTGTTCGAGACGGAGAAGCCAGGCGAACAGGATGAACCGCCGGTGGCGCTTCAGAACAACGGCTTTGTCAATCCGGTGGAGAGCGTGGTGGAGAGCTATTCGCTTCCGTCAAAGCACGAGTTTGACCCGTCCACGCTGGTTGCGCTGTTTTACTATGTGCTCTTCGGTATGATGCTTTCCGATGCCGGGTACGGGCTGATCATGACGATCGGCTGCGGCCTTGCCCTCGCGAAGAAGAAAAATATGGAAGCCGGTATGAGGAAGACTCTGAAGATGTTCCTCTACTGCGGCATTTCCACGATGTTCTGGGGCTTTATGTTCGGCTCCTTCTTCGGGGACGCGGTGAACGTCATCGCCACGACCTTCTTCGGCAGACCGGATATCAAGCTGCCGGCGCTTTGGTTTGAGCAGCTGAGCGATCCGATGAAGATGCTCTCGTTCTGCTTCCTGGTGGCCATTATTCATCTGTTCGTGGGACTCGGCGCACTGGCGTACACGGATATCCGGAACGGACAGATCCTGGACGCGTTCTACGATGTTGTTTTGTGGTATCTCTTCGTGGGCGGGTGCATTCTGTATCTGCTGACGATGCCTATGATGGCGACGATGCTGAAGATCAATCCGCTGCCGGCGGCAGTCGGACAGATCGGGAAGTGGATGGCAATCGTCGGCTTTATCGGTGTGGTGCTGACTGGCGGACGGGAATCGAAGAACTGGGGCAAGCGGATTCTGAAGGGGCTGTATGCAGCCTACGGCATCACAAGCTGGCTCTCCGACATCCTGTCATACTCCAGACTTCTGGCGCTCGGCCTTGCAACCGGCGTCATCGCACAGGTGTTCAACAAGATGGGCAGCATGGTGGCCGCGGGCAAGGGCGTCGCCGGCGTGATTGTCTTCATTCTGATCTTCGTGATCGGACATGTTCTCAATCTGCTGATCAATGCGCTCGGCGCCTATGTTCACACGAACCGTCTGGAGTACGTGGAATTCTTTGGCAAGTTTTACAATGGCGGCGGAGAGAAATTTGTGCCGTTCGCTCAAAATACAAAGTATTACAAAATCAAGGAGGAAGTTTAACTATGGAGAACTTAGGCATTTTCTTTGCACTGGCAGGAGCTGCCTGCTCTGCCCTGATGTCCGGAATCGGTTCGGCGATCGGCGTCGGCCGTGCAGGTCAGGCGGCAGCGGGCGTTGTGACGGATGATCCGTCCAAGTTCAGCAAGGTTCTGATTCTGCAGCTGCTCCCCGGCACCCAGGGTATTTATGGCCTTCTGATCGCGTTCATCACCCTGACCCAGATCGGCATCATGGGAGGTTCTTCCGACATTTCCCTGCAGAAGGGGCTTCTGTACTTCGCGGCCTGCATGCCGATGGCATTTGTCGGTCTCATTTCAGCCATACAGCAGTCCAACGCAGCAATCGCTTCTATCGCGCTGGTCAACAAGAAGCCGGATCAGTTTGGTAAGGCGATGATTTTCCCGGCCATGGTTGAGACCTACGCCATTCTCGCACTGCTGATCTCCATTCTGTCCATTTTTGGCATTGCTTCGCTGTGAGAATTGTGAGGGAAGATTCCGGGAGACCGGCAGTCCGGTTCGTTCCTGGATCGGTGGAAGGCAGGTTTGAAAGTCCTGCTGAGGCAGAACCTTCAAACAGCAGCAACGGTGCTGACGCACCGGCTGCCTCATTCGGCAAAGCCGCGTTCGCGGATTTTGCCTCAGCGGGGTATGGATATGAACGGAGTTGACAAAATTATTGAAGATATCCGCTCAGAATCAGAGCAGACGGTGAATGCGGTGAGGAAGGATGCCTCGGATAAGAGAGACGCCATTCTTGCCGCCGCCAGAACGAAGGCAGAAGCGGAAGCGGCGCGGATTCGGAGCGAGGGCAGCAAAAAAGCGGCCGATATCCGGGCGCGGTCCGGATCGGCAGCGGAGCTGAGACGCCGGCAGAGGATTCTTTCCTGCAAGCAGGAACTGATTGCCGAGACGCTGGACCGGGTTCTGGAGGCTGCGGAGAAACTGCCCGAGGAACGCTATTTTGACGCGCTCCTTCATATGGCGGCGGAGAATGCGCATCCGGGGGAACAGGGCGTCATGAAGCTCGGCAGCAGAGACCTCGGCAGGCTTCCGGCGGATTTTGAGCAGAAACTGGCCGGAGTGCTTCCGGCAGGCACGACACTGACACTTTCCAGAGAGCCGGCAGAGCTTTCGGACGGCTTTCTGCTGCTCTACGGCGGCATTGAGGAGAACTGCTCTTTCCGGGCGGTTCTGAGCGCCAGAAAAGAAGAAATGCAGGATAAGGTCTGCGGCATCCTGTTCGGCTGATGCGGTACGCGGCGGATTCCGAAGGCTTTCATTATTAATCGGGCTTAATGCCCATATCACAGGTGTAACATGGCTGATCACGGATATATTTACGCGGTCTCGCGCATCCGTTCCAGAGAGCAGCAGCTGCTGACCACGCCGTTTCTGGAGTCTCTGGAGACGTCGGGCAGCGAGGAGGCGGCAATCCGCCTGCTGAACGAGCACGGCTGGGGAGCGGCTGGACAGAGCGCGGAGGAAATTCTGGAAGAGGAAGGCAGGAAGACCTGGGACGTCATCGGGGAACTGGTGAAGGATCTCTCGGTATTCAATGTGTTCCGCTGCGAGAATGATTATCACAATTTAAAGGCGGCCATCAAAGAGGCGTGCACCGGAGGAACGCATCCCGGCATTTATGTCGAGGACGGCACGTTCCCGGCAAAGAAGATGGAAGAAGCGGTGAGCGCGAGAGAGTTCACAGCACTTCCAGAGCGGATGAGAGAGCCTGCGGAGCGGGCGATGGATACGCTGCTTCAGACAAGGGACGGCCAGCTGTGTGACTGCATCCTGGACCGTGCGGCTCTTGAGGCAATCCGGGACGCCGGCAGGGTTTCCGGGAGTGACCTCCTTGCACTCTACGGAGAGTTGACCGCCGCAGCCGGAGATATCAAGATCGCTGTGCGCGCGCTGCGCACCGGCAAGGACCGGGATTTTCTCTCTGTTGCGCTTGCAGACTGCGGCACGCTCGATACAGGACGTCTGGCAGATGCTGCTTCGGACAGTATGGAAGCACTGGCTGCTTATCTGGATACGACGCCTTACTCCGGCGCGGTGGAGGAACTGAAGAAATCCCTCTGCTCCCTGGAGCGCTGGTGCGACGATCTGATGATTGAAAAAATCCGTCCCCAGCTCACGAATTGTTTTGGACTTGATCCGCTGGCAGCGTATATTCTGGCGCGCCGCACGGAGATCAAATCGGTCCGGATCATTCTGACCTGCCTCCGGAACAGCTGTCCGGATTATGTGATGCGGGAGAGAGTGAGGGCAACCTATGTCTAAAATCGGAGTCATGGGAGATTGGGACAGCATCTACGGATTCAGCGCACTGGGACTGGATACGTTCCGTTTCGACGAGAGCAATATCCAGGAAGCAGGAAAACTGCTGCGCCGGCTGGCGGAGACAGATTATACCGTGATCTATATCACCGAGGCGCTTGCGGCTAAGATTCCGGATGTCATCGAGCATTACCGGACGCTCCCGACGCCGGCCATCATCTTGATCCCGGGCATCTCCGGGAACACGGGACAGGGGCTGGCCGCGGTGAAGAAATCCGTGGAGCAGGCAGTCGGTTCAGATATCATATTTGGCAAGGATCAGAAAGGAACAGACCAATGAGCACAGGTACCATCAAGAAAATCGCCGGACCGCTTGTCGTAGCCACGGGCATGCGCGATGCGAACATGTCTGATGTGGTTCATGTAGGAGAGAAGAATCTGATCGGTGAGATCATCGAAATTCATGGCGATCAGGCCTCCATTCAGGTTTACGAGGAGACGGCGGGCCTCGCGCCCGGTGCTCCGGTCACCAGCACGGGAATGCCGATGAGTGTTGAACTCGGACCTGGTCTGATCAGCAGTATTTACGACGGCATTCAGCGTCCGCTGGACGATATCATGAAGGTGACGCACAGCAACCTTCTGCAGAGAGGCGTTCAGGTGCCGTCTCTGAAGAGAGAGAAGCTGTGGCATTTCGTTCCGTCCGCAAAGGCGGGCGATGTGGTCACCGGCGGCGATATCCTCGGCTCCGTGCAGGAGACGCATATTGTGAACCACAAGATTATGGTTCATCCGTCCGTGAAGAAGGCCACGGTCAAATCGATCACGGAGGGCGACTATCATGTCACTGATACTGTTGCGGTCCTGACGGATGAGAGCGGAAAAGAGATTCCCGTCACGCTGATGCAGAAATGGCCTGTCCGAAAGGGACGGCCGTACCGGCAGAAGCTGGCGCCGACGATGCCGCTGATCACCGGACAGCGCGTCATCGACACCCTCTTCCCCATCGCGAAGGGCGGTACGGCGGCAGTTCCGGGTCCGTTCGGCTCCGGAAAGACGGTTGTGCAGCATCAGCTGGCCAAGTGGGCGGACGCTGACATTGTTGTCTATATCGGCTGCGGTGAGCGCGGCAACGAGATGACAGACGTTCTGAACGAATTTCCGGAACTGAAGGATCCGAGATCCGGATATTCGCTGATGGAGCGCACGGTTCTGATTGCAAACACCTCGGATATGCCGGTGGCGGCCCGTGAGGCATCCATCTACACCGGAATCACAATTGCGGAATATTTCCGCGACATGGGATATTCGGTAGCTCTGATGGCAGATTCCACATCCCGCTGGGCAGAGGCACTGCGTGAAATGTCCGGCCGTCTGGAGGAAATGCCCGGCGAGGAAGGTTATCCCGCCTACCTCGGATCCCGTCTGGCGCAGTTCTATGAGCGCGCCGGCCGCGTAGAGACACTCGGGACACAGAGCAGAGAGGGCGCGCTGTCCGTTATCGGAGCGGTCTCTCCTGCCGGCGGCGATCTTTCCGAGCCGGTCACACAGGCGACGCTCCGTATCGTCAAGGTGTTCTGGAGCCTCGATGCACAGCTGGCCTACGAGAGACATTTCCCGGCAATCAACTGGCTGACATCCTATTCCCTGTATCAGGATTCCCTCAAGGCATGGTTCGGCGAGAACGCAGGCAGCGATTGGGAGAAGAAGCGCGCCCAGATGATGCTGATTCTGCACGAGGAATCCCAGCTGAAGGAAATGGTACAGCTGGTCGGTGAGGATGCGCTCTCCGCACCCGACAGACTCAAGATGGAGACTGCGCGTTCCATCCGTGAGGACTACCTGCATCAGAATGCATTCCACGAGACCGATACCTATACGTCTCTTGCCAAGCAGTACCGCATGATGGGGCTGATTCTTGACCTGCACAATGCCTGCAATGATGCGCTGGCAAAGGGAGCGGATATTGCAAAGCTGGTCTCTCTCCCGGTGCGCGAGCAGATCGGCCGGTACAAGTACACGCAGGAGGCGGACGGAGAGGCGGAATATCAGAAGATCGAGGATGAGATTGCGTCGGAGGTCAGTGCCGCCGCGGAGCAGAAGGAGGAATTCTGATGCCGAAGGAATACAGAACAATTCAGGAGGTCGCAGGACCTCTGATGATGGTCAGAGGCGTCGAGAATGTCGCCTATGATGAGCTGGGAGAAATTGAGCTGGCCGACGGCGAGATCCGCCGGTGCAAGGTCCTGGAGATTGACGGCGGCAACGCTCTGGTGCAGCTGTATGAGAACGCAGCCGGTATCAATGTGGCGACTTCAAAGGTCCGCTTCCTCGGCAAGAGCATGGAGCTCGGCGTCTCCGAGGATATGCTCTCCCGCGTCTTCGACGGACTGGGCAACCCGATTGACGGCGGCCCGGAGATCATTCCGGATGAACGGCGCGATATCAACGGTCTGCCGATGAACCCTGCAGCCCGCGCTTACCCGCAGGAATTTATTCAGACCGGTGTCTCGGCCATCGACGGACTGAATACACTGGTCCGCGGACAGAAACTGCCTATTTTCTCCGCGTCCGGCCTGCCGCACGCGAGGCTTGCATCCCAGATAGCAAGGCAGGCAAAGGTGGTTGGCTCCGATGAGCCTTTCGCCGTGGTTTTTGCCGCAATGGGCATCACGTTCGAGGAAGCGAATGACTTCATCGAGTCCTTCCGGGAGACCGGCGCAATCGACAGGACCGTTCTGTTCATCAACCTGGCCAATGAGCCGGCTGTCGAACGTATTGCAACACCGCGCATGGCGCTGACAGCAGCGGAGTACCTGGCATTTGAGAAGAACATGCACGTCCTGGTCATCATGACGGACATTACCAACTACGCGGATGCGCTGCGTGAAATCTCCGCAGCCCGCAAGGAAGTGCCCGGCCGCCGCGGCTATCCCGGCTACATGTACACCGACCTTGCAAACCTTTATGAACGCGCCGGCCGTCAGAAGGGGAAGAAGGGCTCAATCACGCTGATCCCGATTCTGACCATGCCTGAGGATGACAAGACACATCCTATCCCTGACCTGACCGGATACATCACCGAGGGCCAGATTATTCTGTCCAGAGACCTGTACCACAAGGGAATTGAGCCGCCGATTGACGTGCTTCCGTCTCTGTCGAGACTGAAGGATAAGGGAATCGGAGACGGCAAAACCCGTGCTGACCATGCTGACCTGATGAACCAGCTCTTTGCGGCATATGCGCGCGGCAAGGAGAACAAGGAACTGATGGTGATCCTGGGCGAGGCAGCTCTCACCGATGTGGATAAGAAATATGCAAAATTCGCGGACAAGTTCGAGGAGGAGTTCGTCTCTCAGGGCTATCACACCGATCGCAGCATCGAGGAGACGCTGAACATCGGCTGGAAGCTTCTTGGCATTCTTCCGAGAACGGAGCTGAAGCGTATCAGCGACAAGTGGCTTGATCTGTACTACAAGCCGTACACGGAAGACTGAGAAAGGATCGGACTGTGGCTTCTACAACGGTAAATCCCACCCGGATGGAGCTGACCAGGCTCAAAAGAAAACTGGTGACCGCCCGCCGGGGACATAAGCTGCTGAAGGACAAGCGCGACGAGCTGATGCGTCAGTTCCTCGGAGAGGTCCGGAACAACAAGGAACTCCGCGAAAAGGTGGAGAAGGGCATTGCGGCCTCGAACAAGAATTTTGCTCTGGCAAGATCGGGAATGTCAGACGAGGCAGTCCGCGTCGCCTTCATGTCGCCGAAGCAGGAGGTCGTGCTGTCCACTGCGACAAGAAATGTCATGAGCGTCGAGGTTCCGGTGTATACTTATTCAACGAGAACCTCGGATCCGAATGACATCTATTCCTATGGTTTTGCCTTCACTTCCTCGGATCTGGACGACGCGGTCACGTCTCTGGCGGAGCTTCTGCCAGACATGCTGCGTCTGGCTGAGAGCGAGAAGACCTGCCAGCTGCTCGCGGCCGAAATTGAGAAGACGAGACGGCGGGTCAATGCGCTTGAGCATGTCATGATTCCGGAGATGGAGGCGGATATCCGCTACATTTCCATGAAGCTTGACGAGAGCGAGCGCAGTTCCCAGACGAGGCTGATGAAGGTCAAGGATATGATGCTGGAAGACGCGCATCATTATAAAGAAAAAGCAGAAAAGGAATATGCGTAATACGATCTTCAGACTGGTGTACGGCATCGCGGTCTTTATCCTGACGGTGTTTCTGCTGGAGTCCCTGACGACGCACGAAAGTGCGGACGTCACCGCGGAGATGGAAAAAGCCACTTTTCCGGTGGTGACCATGATGCAGGACGGCACGGCAGTGAATGAGCTTCATGGATACACCGGGAAGCGGGACATCAGTCTGTTTCACACCTGTGTGACGATGATTGCGGATGACAGGACGGTGACCTTTGAGGCAGATCCCTGCGGGGGAAAGGTCGCCGGCCTGTCTTTTGAGCTGCGCTCCATTACGGACGACCGCCTCATCGAGAATAATAAGGTCCGTGATACCAGCACGGATGAGAGCGGCGTGATCACAGGAAAAGTGACCCTGCAGAATCTGATCACAAACGGCCAGGAATATATGTTCATTCTGATCGTCGATCCTGGAAATGGAAAGGAACTGCGCTACTACACGCGGCTGATCGAGGAGGATAAGGATGCGCTGAAGACCGTCGAAAAGGGGCTTGCCTTTGCACAGCAGTTTCACGATGCGGCTCTTCAGGGCAGCAATGACAGTCTGCTGACGCAGTGCCTCGAAACGGGCAGCGGAAATGAGAGCGGAACGGATTCGGAGGACCTTTCCCTGGTGGATCTGTACAGCACGCTCGATCAGGTGAAGTATGGAACGATTGGACCGGAGGAAATCCTGCGGCCGGTCATCAGCATACGCGACATCGAGGGCGATGTTGCCATGCTGCGGATGCATTATATTCTGAAAGCCGGGGACGACCAGACGACAGCGTACTACGACTGCATGGAGTGGTACCGGGTCCGGACGGGGACAGACCGGGTGTATCTGCTGAATTACCGGAGGACCATGGACCGGATCTTTGATCCGAAGGATACGGCGGATTTTGACAGCGGACTGATCAATCTGGGCATCACAGGGAGTGATCTCTCCCTGGTGGAAAGCCCCGGCGGAACGGCGTTTGCTTTCGTCAATGCCGGGCGGCTGTACGGCTGCATTCCCGGGGAGCAGACAATCTCGACGATTTTTGCCTTTGGAAATCCGGACAGCGTGGACCGCCGGGAGGTGAATCCGGATTATGGCATTCGGATTCTGGATGTGGATGAGTCGGGCAATGTCATTTTTGCTGTGTACGGCTATATGAACCGGGGCAGGCATGAGGGAGAGCTCGGAACATGTATCTACTCCTTCAACCATGAATACCGGACCGTGGAGGAGGAGGCTTTTCTGCCCTGCACGACATCGACAGAGCTGCTGCAGTCCCAGGTGGAAAAACTGTCGTATTACAGCAAGTCGGGCAATTTGTACCTTCTGATGGGGGAATCTGTCATCAGCGTCAACCTTTCCTCCCGGACTGTCAGCACGGTGCGGGACGGGCTGACGGATGTGGCCTTTCAGGTTTCAGAGTCCGGGCAGATGTTTGCCTGCGGGAGCGGGGAGACGGACCGCTATGGAAACGCGTCTGAGATTGAACTGATGAATTTTGCCGGGCGGACACAAAATACCATCAAGGCACAGAGCGGAGAGAAGCT
>Ga0256404_1005230_pt1 | contig 23271 bp, 48 predicted proteins | sample RumenRJG_01DNA_FD_185990 | JGI IMG/M metagenome (GOLD analysis project Ga0256404, IMG submission 185990) | Bovine rumen microbial communities from Lethbridge, Alberta, Canada - RJG_01 | ecosystem: Host-associated > Mammals > Digestive system > Stomach > Rumen | place: Canada: Alberta | collected... | reverse complement strand
TAATATTTAATATATACAACATATGTCTCTTAAATTCTTCAAAGTTCGTTCCAAAACCTTTGCCATCTTTTGATCCTGAAAATTTTGTTCTGTAAATATTTTCAAGTTCATTAAATAATGACCAATGTTCTGCAGTCCACATCTCTTTATTACCTAATGCCTCCATGATTACCTCCATTTAAGATAATTATATCTTAACAAAATAAAAAAGGAATGTAAACTAAATTGCATTCCTTATTCTATTATGTCTGTATTTATTGTACTTCTTTTTGTGTTCTTTATATCTTTTAACCTTTTGTACATCACTCCAATTATTCGTTGGTTGTTTCTTTTGGTTCTTCTTGAAAGGGAATCTCCTCTTCCCCTCCTACAACTTCTTCCTGAACTGGTTCAATATTGACTACTGGTTCCTGTACAGGTGGTTCATCATCTAAAACATCCAATACTTTCTTTTGCCACTTCTTATATGCATCAAGATAAATCTGTTTTGCAGCTGCATTATAAGTAACTTCATAATACATTCCATCATGTACAGTAGTACTTACAATAGCCTTAAAGTTTTTTAATGTGTAGTTAAACCACACAATATAAGTATCATCAATTTTAATTGGGTGTGTGTCTGCAGTTTCATTAAAATAATTTACTACTGCCTGTCTTGCTAAATAAAGCATTTCATCATTAGTCATTAACTTTCTTCCTTTCTAATTATACTGTCTAATAATTTTATAACTTTGTCATTTATATCAACCTTTGACTCAGATAAATTTCTATCATGTCTAAAAACTATGTTTTCTAAATATGCTAATCTTAATTTAATCTGCTCAAGTTCTTCTTCCATTTAGATAATTATGTCCTTCGTTTTCTCTGCAATATTATTAAATTGATCATTTGTAAGATTAAGTCCACCTAATAAATCAATAAACTATTAGACTGATTAGGCACTCATTCAGCTTCAAATGTTCCATCAGGTTTTAAATTGTACATGATACGTCCATTTTCTTCTGAAGCCTTTTTAACCTGAATGCTTATATTACATGTTGGTTTATGATCAGCTGAAATAATACAAACATTCTTTTTCGTATACCCAGAGTTCAATGCATCAAAATCATTTTTATGCTCTTGAATATAATCATTCGAATCTACAAATTCAATCAAAGTATCTTCATCTTCTTCACATTCAAAAGGAATATGCGTATATCATTTTCCATCTGATTCTTTCATTCAATGATCAGGTGTTATAATCCTTATATTAGTAATAACACTGCTCATTATTTATTTCTCCATCAAACTTGTCTAATAACACTACATTATCAAGATCAAAATTAACTTCATGTATAACTATACCTAAGTCACAAACACTTACAATATCTTCAGGATCATATTCTCATAATGCATTAATAAGTGATTTAACATTCATTAAGAAACTCCTTATAATAAATATACATTATCATTGCTACAAAAATTGTGATAATAAATAAACTTATAATTGGATGTGATAATGCTAACATTAATAACGACATTGAATAAACACCAGCAAAGATCAATCCAAAAATGATCATTATAGAATAAATAAAAACTATAAATACTGCGTTGTTCTTTATTGCTTTTATTGTTTTGTCAACATCTACTCCATAATCATCATAAATATATCTTTTTATCTTCCTACGCGTACCAAATCCTCCATTCCTAAAGCCTTAGCTCTTTCTTTAACTGGAGTCATTTTAAATTTTTTAAAGCATTTATGACATAATCTATCACCACCAGGTGACATATAATGTAAGTCTTCTAATGTAAAAGACTTTCCGCAATCAGAACATTCAAATTCAACTTGGTATCCAGCATTATTCAATTTCGCCATAGTCATCCTCCTCAAAATATTTTCTGGCACAATCTTTACAATAAAATCCTATCCAATTTAACGTTACAACTTCTGCAGGTTTTCCACAAATTTGACATACATATTGTGAAACGTCTTCATACTTTTTTACTACAGCTTCAGTATCTTCATTTCCTCCAAATGAGTATAATCTAAGAACACCAAACTTTTCTTTTATTTCAACAATCTTATAATCCTTAAGCTTATCTCTTCTTATAACTTCCTTTAACTCTTTAAATAAAGATTCTCCAAACTTAAGTCTCCATCCAGTCGGAAGCATATCAGCCCAAGTTGACATATAATCATCATCATTATCAAATTTTAAAAATTTATATTTTCTTACTAATAATTTATTGTATGAAATTATTTTTTCTATAGATTCCTTGTCATACGAACTCATTGAAGTTAAACTTAAATATTCTTCTAATGATATCTTACCCATTTAATTGCTTCCTTAATTTTGTACAGTATTCTTCAACTTTGTCACAATAATCAAGAATCGATTCTCTAACTTGTTGTTGGATTTCTGGAGTAGCTCTTAACCATCTGCGCTTAAATACTTCAAGTGATCTGTTTAAATCTTCTTCATTAGTATCACCTGATTTATACCATTCTAAGTCATGACAAATATTTTTAATATCTTCCATAACAGCTGCAATTACAGGATCTTGTGTTCTCATGTCATTAATATACTCATCCATATTATAGTATTTATAATCATAATATCCACCTGACATATCGTAACCTCCTAGTAATTATATTATATAAAATTAAAAGGCCATTGTAAACTAATACAATGGCCTAGCCTGACTTTTGAGGAGGTAAGCAAAAACTAAGGAAAGGGTAAATAGTCAGGCAATCAAATTTATCTATTCAATAAGAAATACATAAATGATAAAATCCACATCATTGTTAATAAAATTGCTATAGGATCATATTTATAGTTCATTAGTCATCTCCTATTCTACTAACAGTAATAAGACCTAAAAGAAAAAATCCAATAGCAAATCCTGCAAGAACTCCTATTCCAAATAAGATAATATTATTCATCATATCTCCTTACATTAATATAACAAACAACTCCTACACCAATGAATGATCCTAATAAAAATCCAATAATGAAATGTATCATGTTAATCCTCGTTGGTTAATGTATAACCGTTAATGACTCCTTTATATAACTTATTCATAAATATTTCTAATTCATCTATATAAACAGGATTATTTCCTCTATAATTATTGATAAAATCTTCATAGCTATAAACATACTGAATTCTTGAAAAATCAATTCCATATGCTATGCATTTTGATCTTACATTATCAGGATGTTTACAAACAAATACACCTTCACTGTAAGCACATTCTTCTAATAACTTTCTAGTTTTACCAGTATCTCTTTTGTCAATAACTCTATACACTTTTGTTCCTCTTTCTAGTAATGGCCTTATCTATAGCAATTCTATGAATATCTTTATAATTAAGACCATCAACCAATTCATCAAGTCGTAATTTCTTAAATCCGACTACATTAGAACAAACATTAATATTGATAACTGAAGACGTTGGATCATATGATATATGTTTGCCACCATGATTATGACCATGAATATTAATACCAAATGACATATCAATTGCTTCATGAGATAATAAAATATGATTATTAATCATTAAAGGACCATCATATACTTCATCGAATAGATGATTATCATATACCTCAGCTTCATCATCATGTTGTTCTAAAATATTATACTCAGCCACAATATCTTCAACATCTATTCTATTATATGATTCAAAAAGTGTGCCTTTAGTTGGAACTTCAACTCTGTATTTCTTTAAATAATTTGATGCTCCTTTATCATGATTTCCCATGATAAGTACTTTATATCCTTTTATCTTTTTAATATATTCAACATCTCCTATATCTCCTAAGAAGATGATTGTATCATTTCTACCTAATCCTTTATTGATTATCCTAACCTGATCATCATCTGAAGGCCAACCCCGAGTTCCATTATCAGGATCTCCAAAGTGTGGATCAGAATATAACCAAATAGTTCCACCATGATACCAATGTTCAAGAGGTTTATATAGTTTAATCTTCATCTTTAAGTTCACCTTGTAATAATTCTAACCACTCTTCATATGAGTGAACTTTTTCATTATTCTCTTTTTCTTCTTTCTGAAGTATCTTAATCACATTATCTACAATGTGTTTATATTTTATTTTACTTCTTGACATAGTAGATACCTACCTTGTCATTTGAACAATCCCAAATATCCCAGATCTTTCCATCTTTGATGCAAGACAGATGATGTGATCCAATACTTACAATCGCTGTCTTAATGTTCGTAAAGGTATAACAGAATTGCTTACCTGTAAACTTCGTACCATCTTCCCATTTAGGTTGTTTCATTTTTACCCAACCGTTAAGTTCAAGATATTTCTTTTCAAGTTCAGTAGAACCAATTGAATATCCAGTTTTAAAAGATAGTTCAGCCATCTCCATAAGGACTTCTTTATATCTCTTATCAAGTGCTAATGAGATAGCTCTAATGACACAATCTCCTGTGTGTCTATTTTTAGGATTAGCATTGTAGTAATGAAAGAATGCATTGTCACTTGGAATTTTTCTCTTTGCCATATTATCTTACCTCTATTATTATAATATCAAAAAGGATTAGTTAAGTAAACTAATCCTCCTTAATAATGTTTAATGTATTTTTGTAATATCTCCGGATCATTTCCTGATATTCTTTATCTTTTTTCTTATTATCCTCTTCCAATAGCTTAACAGCTTTATCGAATAAATCCAATAACTCCTGAGCAGTCATAATTAAATTCCCCAGTTTACAGGAGCATATTTGGTGCTATCAAATCTCTCCTTAAAATCATAAATAGATCCATGGAAAACCATTTTACCACCTTTTGATGATCCCTGATCATCTACAAAAACAGTTAACCAAATTCCATCTGGATCTTCATCAAGCTCCATTGTTACTGATCCATGCCAAGATTGCACAGAAGCCTCAATACCGGAATTCTTTGTTCCAGTTGCTGTAAGTTGATTACCCTTTCCAGTTAATGTTCCATAAAATGTTGCCATATCTTACCTCTTTTCTAAAATAATTATAACAAATCTATTTATGGAAGTAAACTAACGACTCTGCATGATAATATTTTATGATCGCTATAATTCTCAAATTCTTCAATCAGCTCATTTTCAGCTTCTGTGGGTGATGAAGCCTCCACTGTATATATACCAGTAAAAGGACCACAGTTGTCATTTAAGTATGTGATCTCAACTTTATATCTATTCATTATTATCCTCAGCTTTCTCTAGAGGCATTAACTCACTTTGATAGACAAACTCTTTATAGCCTTCTTTTTGCTTATATACTTTAAAGAAGCCAACAAGATTCTTGATACTTTCAACAGGAATATCCAACGTTATAGTTACTTTCATCCTAACCTCCTTTAAAGACCAGCAAGGAACATCATGGCTTCTGATTCTGTAGCTACTAACTTAACGAATGAGTTATCCTCATAACAACTAAATCTACCAGCAGTCATATTTCTTACAATAACATCTCTATTATTATGCGAAATATAATCACCATCTTCAGAATTAGCGAGATAATCGATTCCAGCATTCCATTCCTTATTTGTCATTTTCATCATACCTACTTACCTCTTTTATTTACAAGATAATTATACCATAATAAAAAAGGGAAAGTAAACTTACTTTCCCATATATTATAAAGCGCTTGCTTCGGTTACTAATACCAACCTGTTACTTTTACTTCTTTCTTCTTTTCAGGTTCTTTGATTACCACTTTTTCAACAATCTTTTCAACTACCTCTGGTTCAACCTGATTTAATGCCTTACTGACATTTGCCAAGCATTCAACCATCTGAGCCTTTGTAGCTTTAGGATTCGTAAGTACTTCATCTACCATAAATTGAATTTGTTTAACTTTCATTTCTGTCTCCTTATTAGTTATGTAATATTATACAAAAGAAAAACAGGAACATGTGCTCCTGTTTTTATATAACTTAATGAGGCGACTCGTCAGTTAAGTTCTAGTCCTACTGATACTAAGATCAGCTTTCAATAAATTTAGCAATTATTCTTCTTGATTTTCTTCTTCTTTTTTATTCTTTAATAACATGATCATTAAACCTATTACTAATAAAATAAACATGATAGGAGAAAACTTATCAAATATAACCATTGGTAATCTCATATCTTCTGTAATAATAAATAACCAAATAGTTGCTACCGATAAAATAATTGAAGATAATGGCTTTAAATAACTATTCTTAATAGTAACATCTTATAATGTTTTATTACATCATCGTAAAGTCTTTACTTAATGTATCGTACCATTTACGATCATTAAATTCTCTTTTACGTATTCTTTGATATGTTGAAGTTGGAGTATAGAAACCTACAACTCTTGTGTAAGTATCTGCAATTGGTTCTCCACAAATTGGACATTCTTTAGAACCGATAAAAGCATGCTTATGCTTACATACACTTATCTTACCATTAAATGCTGAATAAATAACTCCATGAGAAGCAACATAGTTTAACATATCCCATGCCTCATCTTTAGTGGCAAATCTGTTCTCAAGATTAATATGAGCAATACATCCACCACCACACTGCTTATCAAAGATATCACCTAATCTACATTTTTCTTGAATTGTACATTTTTCTTTAAGTGGAATTCATTGATTAGACGCTATATAATACTCATGCTTATCTTCTCTTATATTTAAATTATTTAACTCACTAAATCGCATAATTTTTTCTCCTTCACTAATGAAATAAAATTACTATAAGTATCTGGGTACACACAAATATAATTTAGCTTATATTTATCAGCATAGTTATATTTTGTAATATCTTTAATAGTCCAAATATCTATAATACATTGAGATCAAGCATCGCCTTTATTTTTTAATTCTTCAACTAATAATATATCATCCACATTATTAGCATCAAACTTATGAGGTCCATGACTAGGGTGCATATTTAACTCAATAAATAAATCTAAACTCTTAATATAAAAATCACAGAAGAATGGGTATCTTTCTTCATCTACATATTGATGTTTAATATTAAACTTGCCATAAGATATGCATAACTCTTTATAACTTTCATCTTCAAATGTAGACGTTCATAAAGTGCTGTTCTTCTTCTTTGTTTCATAATTTTTAATCGCTCTCTTATGATATTCTTCTGAAGATATATTTGCTCTATTTCGTTTTGCAGATTCAGACATTTTATTATGATATAAAAGTCGTTCTTCTTCAGATCAATTATCACGTGATTGCTGCTTTTTTATTTCTCTATTTTGTATATATTCATTGTCAGCAACATCAGATCAAAACTTAATAAGGCCTTTACTTACATTATTACCCCTTACATTATTATACTCTTCTCATTTGCCAGACTCACGCAAACTATCATTAAATCTTTTTACACCTTCACCCGATCTTCTATTGAGCTCTTCTTGATTTCAATTACCAATTTCTCAACCATCATCTAAAAATTTAGAAAGGTCAGACGTTTTAACTTTACTATTACGCTGACCTTTATGAATATATGTATAAATTTTCCCCATAAAAAGTCTCCTCCTAGCCTGATACCCAGCGGGCCGGCCAGCACCAGGCTAGGTATCGACAATTTATATATTAAATTTAGCAACGAAATTTATCTAAATATTCTTCAACTAAATCATAATCATTATCAAATGCTTCTTTAGCGCTAACTTCTTTTATCTTTCCATCAATATTAACTTTTACTATATCTCTCGATTTAATTAAATAATTTTTACCATTAAAATTAAACTTATAATCATAAGTAGTATAGTCTGTACGCCCATCCCTAAATAAGAGGTTATCAGCTGTACATATTGTACCTGCACAATTTTCACCAGGAATAGACTCAATGTTGAATGTGAAGTCACAAGGGAAAGCATCCTTAACTTCATTGATAAGATTTAATATTTGAGTACCAAATTCTACTGCTTCATCTGAATAAGACTTATATCCGAACTCATCAGTATTAATGAGACCAAATATATCCATAACTTCATAAAGTCCAAGAATACCAATTGTACAGAACTGCTTGTCTAATTCAACTGCACCTTCCTGATAATTAGGGAGTAATCCTCTTTCAATATTCTTCTTAAGAATATCCCTCATACAATCAAGAGCTTTACAGTCAAGTTCAACTCTATCTCTTAATATCTTAAGATATTTTGCTTTTGCCTTCTCTAACTTAACTTCATTTGGTTTATTATATTCAAATGCTTCATAAGCAATTCTAGCAAGATTGATAGTTGAAACTCTACAAGAACCAATCGATAAAGCTGTGCCACCAATACTGTTAACGAAACCTTCAAGTTTTGTAGTATCACTTAATAATCTACAGCAGTTAGATAAAACACCAACATTATCTGAACAGAAGAAATTGAAATCCATCCATTTAACATTGTGATCACTAATCCATCTAGCAAATTCTTGATCAACAAATGCTCCGTCTTTGTAAAGTAATGAAGCTGTAAGTACTGGGAAAGTAAACATATTCTCTGTTCTTACTTCAGATACAACTTCACAGAAAGTCTTTTGACAATCCATAATCTGTTCTACTTCATCAATGGCAAATGTACCATCAGGATATTCTAATCCACCAAATAATGATTCGAGATACAATCTATCAAATACAGATACATTTGTAAAAGCTGTCTGATCAATTCTTAAGAATGGTTGATTTAATCTATAAATAAACTTTTGGAAATTCTGTCTCAAATATGTCTCAGAATCTTTTAAGAAATATCCATTTTCAACATCCTTTTTTCAGAAGTAGTAAGCCCAAATAATAATATTTGGTAAACCAACAGCGCCTGATTGTCTATTACTTAAGAATGAAACAAATTCAATAACATCATCAAAGAAAGTTGTTAAATGTTTAGGAGCCTGATTATTATAATTAGGTAAAAAGAATAAGCCTTCCTTTGCTAATCTTGTCAAATCATTCGCCCAGCAATATGGCATATAACTGGCTGATGTGGAGTCATTTAAATAAAATCCTTTTGAATACTCCTGTTCTAATCATTGTTTTGCTGTTTTTAATCCATATTTCTGTTTAATTTCTAAAAAAATCTTATTAAGGCCAAATAATTTGTCAGACGCCTTACCTTTTTCTGTCATAAATGATCTAATATCTTTATGACTAGCATTAGCATTAGGATCGACACTTGTATCTGCTAATGTGTCATTATGAGTAAAGTTTGCTAAAAATTCTGAATAATCAAGTTGAGAAGGATGGACACCATTAATTAATTCAAAGTCTTCACCGTACTTAACTCTTAATTCATCGAGATATCTCTCGAAATCTTTGTTTAATTTTAATGCTATTTCCATTATTGTAAAACCTCTTATCTATGTATTATAATATACCATTTAAGGTAATAAAAGTGCTAGGAAATTTTATCTTCCTAACACTCAATTTGATATTTTATTTACTATTTTAAATATACATTCTAATAATTGACTATTATAAACTGGATTAACTATTGTAGATTCAGAATCAAGTGATTCATCATCTTTAATACCAAATGTTTCAATTAATCCTTAATCATATCTCAATCTGAATAATCCATGATGTCCTCATGTTGTACCTCATGAGTTTTGGCATAATCAACCAGTCTCATCTCATCCATAAATAACAAATGCATGATAAGAATATGTTGAAGGCTTATTTGTACTAATTACCCATGAATCATCATTAAATTTATTATCTGAATATCATTTAGATGAAGCTAATACAGGACCATAATTCATTAATGCATATTTTATGTCTTTATTAGAATTACATCTAAAATATGACTTTATTTTGTGTTTATATGCATCTTCTAATGCACCATCATTATAAAAAGCTCTTTCAGCTACTTTAAAAACTTCATCTACTTCGGTATTACCTGGGCATATTCTTAATTGCATTGTACCATAATCTTTTGCAATCTGCAGCGCTTCACGAAGAGACTCACCCTTTCCAGTACTACCATAAAGTTTATTTCTTATACCGTAAATAAAATTTGTAGATAATCTTTGCCTATTACTATCATGATATTCTAGTATTGTTACCAATGCATTAGGTGTACAAGATGATATACTACCTTGGTATTTAATACTATGCATCATATGAACACTATAGGCCTTTGGATAAATAGCACTAGATACTAAACTCTTTTTTAATTTATAATCTCTTAAATCGATTGGTGATAATACGCAACCAAAACCAAAAGAACTTTCCATAACTAAACTCCTTTTATGAATTTAGCAGTTTATTAGCTCCCATAAAATCTAATACTGTACCGTCATCAAGTACTAACAATGGAGCAGTTGATAAACCTGCTGATTCAGCAATTTTCATAATTTCATCCATATCTTCCACTGTTTCAAATGGAATACCTTTTGACATTAATTTCTTTTCAATTACCCTACATTTAGGGCAATGAGTAGTTGCTAATTTATACATATACTTTAACTCCTATCAGCCTCTCTCACTAAATCCTGACAACCATCACCATAGCAGTAGATCTTACCTGAAGCATCTGTTGTTATGTCTGAATTTTTATTGTAAGCACCAACATAACCTTTTCTAATATGAGTGGCTAATTTTCTATTTCCAATGTCTCTTACCCACCCTATAATCATATTAAAATTGTTACGAACTGTCACTTCATTATTCATCAGTCTTTTTCCTTGATCTCTTAGGCTTTACTTCTTCTTCAACTTTATGTTCAGCTTCAGCTAAAACAGCAAAAACAGCATGATACATGTTGTTTCCAGATAATGTTTTAAATCTTGATTCTGAAACATCAAATTCTTCACCTTGAAAAGCAATTCTTCCAAGTTCTTGAATTCTAACATTCAATGTAGAACTAGCATTAGTTGCTCTTACATGTCTCATTATTTCTTCCTCCAAAACTTCATTTTATTTGCATGGTGCTTAATATCTTCAATCATCTTTTTAATTGACTTCTGTTTTCTCTTACTTAATGGTTTCTCTTCTTCTAATTCTACTTCACCATCACTTACAGCTCTCATAAACTTAGCAGCATTCCATGGACCTTTTGTCTCTTCATCAGAAGATAATTCTTCATCTAGCTTTTTATAACCATCATTTAAAGATTTCAAATATTCTTCAACTACTTGTTCTTGCTCCTCAGGAGAAGCTTGATCAAATTCAGGAATAATCTCAAGTCCATAATCATATGCAAATAATCCATCAATAGTATCCATGGCTTGACAAATTACAATTGCGCCTGAATCAGTAAACTTTGCAGCCTTAATACTTCCCAAACAATCTTGATAAGCAAGCTCTACTTCACTATAACGAGGAACAATATATTCTTTACCATCATGTCTATCAAATTCACGTGATAAAATTAACTTATCAACTTTCTGAAAAGCTGGATTCATAAAGATATAAGTATCATCAGAGAACTTTACATCAATAGCTCTTTCTTTATATCCGATTTCATTTGCACATAAATAAAGCAATTCTTCATGTGCTTCAAGTGTATCATCTAAAGATTGAACCAATTCAGTAGATAGCTTTTGTTCAGCCCTAACATCCCACTCAACAGATCTTTTAGATAATTGTTCAATATCAGTTACTAATTCTTTTATCATTACTTTTCCTCCACAATTAATCTATAAAAATCTGTATTATAATCAGCCTCAAGTTTCACATCATACTCACCATTTGTAAATGTGAATTTAGCTTCATCAACTGTAGCTACTGATTTATCTTCTAAGTTCAATAAATTGTTTAATGACACAGCATTAAATAATTCAGAAAATTTATCACTTGATTCTACATCAATAATGTATTGATTATTAATCATTTTACCTTTATAAGGTAACTTTAAACTATCAATAAACTCTTGCATTATTCAAGCTCCTTATCAATATTATCAAGTGCTTCTTTATTCTCATTCAAAACTGAATCTTTATCAGCATTTTCTTCTTGATATTTCTTCAACTCTTTCATCATTTTAGAGTTAACATTTCTCTGTTGAATCTTCTGTATAAACTTTGGAGGAAGATGAAGTAAATATCTCATATAGCTTACTCTGTCATAGTTTACTTTTACCTGATTGAACCACTGTTCGAATGATTGTCTCTGTTCATCAGAAACTTGACCTTTACTTATTTCTTCATTTACTTTTTCTAAGGCCTTTAACATTCTATTATAATCCTTTTGAACTTCAACAAAATAGCGTTCAAAATCTCTTTTCATTTCTATCTATCTCCTTTAGGATTTATATCTATCACATTTTCATCATTTTGTAAACTACTTTTAAGAATCTCTTGCACAGCTTCAAGTACCTTTGCTCTTGATTCTCTATCTAAACCACTAGAATTAATATTTACATTTGTCTGATTATTTATTTGAATATGAGGCAATTCTTGTTCATCTTGATTATGTTGATTAATTGTTTCTTGTGTTGTCTTCCAGTATTTTAATAAATCATCATTTTCAATAGCCTCTGGAAATTGAGTAAACCTATTAATGACTTCATCATCTACAAGTTCTAATAAATTAGATAATTTATTTGTCCTTGCGATTTGCTTTTTCTTTTGATTTAAAGTAAATAATTTAGTTAAATTATCTAATTCATCAGGATTAGTTTCTTCAATTATTTTAGTTGTTAAATCATTTCCCTGTTTAAATAGTTCAGATGTATTGACTCCTTTAGTTTGAGTTGGAAATAAACTGCTATCTATTTCTTCTTCTTTTTCAAATTGATCATTCACTTTTTCTTCCATATCAATCTCCTAAAAGAAGTTTTTATATGTATTTGTTAATTTTGATATAAGTGATTCTTCAATGTTTAATACTAAATCGTTACGTTCATTAACTATAGTATTAGTTAAAATCTTTTCAAACTTTTGACTAGGTATAAACTTATATTTTATTTCATTATTATCAAAATGAATTTTTAATACTCCAAAATCTAAATCTATATTTGCTTGATTCTCACCGTTTAATATTGCTTTTTCAACACAATCACTAATACATCATTCAATCTTATTTACAAGTTTAGTAAATACAGATTCATTTATGGTTGTAAGAGTTGATAAATCTTCTTTAATATTTACATCCATTATTTACTTAACTCCTTGTAAACAGTTCTTATTTTCTTGCCTCTTAATCTATCACTTGAACTTTCCAAATCTTCAAGATATCTAGTAAGTGTTCTCTGTAATCTATCTTTAATATTATCTGCTATTGTTAAATCCTGATAATCTTTTACATCATCTCATAATTGTTGTACTTTACGCTTCATATGAATCAAGAACCTCTGACATTATTGAATATATTTCAGATATATTAGAAATTTCACCATCACTTACATCAGCTTTATCACATGCTTCATTAAAAGATAATCCATCAGAATTCATTAAATCAAATATAAGCATCACTTTAACTATTTCCCTATACTCATTAAGTGTAGGTATTCTAATTGTACATCCACCAAATGTTGCACACAATTTATATAAGCTATCTTTATCAACAGTATATGCTAATTCTGATATTGCTGCATAGTCTGGATTTTTAGTAAATTTATATAAGCAATATAATATTATAGTAATTAAATCTTCTTCTTTTAATAGATTTAGGTCTTTAGTAATCTGTTTCATTAGACCCTCCATCATTAAATCCTGAGGTCATTACACCATTAAACTCAACCTCAGATATTTTAATGTCATCTGATAACTCATTTATCTCATTAACAATTATATTATTTACCTTATTAATAATTGTCATGACAACAACCTCAAATGACTCTGGTAAATGCCAAAGAATAATATCATTATCCAAATATTTTTTATAATATTTGACTTCATCAAAAGTTGGAGATGATTCTAACTTTGTTTGAAGTTTATCATCATACACTGTAGGAAGAGTTATTTTATTTATCATGCTAAGTAGACATGAAATGTAAATATTTTCATATTCTACTTTATCACCTTTAAATACTTTAGGTATATTTTTCTTTATTATTCTTGGAACATCTTTAAGAGTTTGTACAACTCCTTCAAATAATCTATCACTTCCAACAGATACTTCATAAGATGACTTACATGATTCTGTATATGAAACAGGATCTCAATCATCAAATTTGGGATCAATTATTCTTTGTTGTTTTTGAACATCATAGGCACATTTTCTAAAATATAAAATAGACTTCATGTAGTTTAAAACTGACTTAATTGGAGGTCTATTTTTATTTATCATGCGTTGATAAGTACTGTATGCTAAAATCGATGAAAACTCCTCATACTCAGCTTGTGTATTAAAATACTTTTGCTTTGCAGCTAACATATATGCAATTAATCACATATATGTATATGCTGTATTATAATCACAATCATCTTTGTAAAAATTTTCATCAATTCATATACACAAATCCGTGTAACGCATATCTGATGGTTTTTTAAATATCTTCTGTGCCATGTATAAATACTATACATTAATGAATTGAAATTGTACTTATGCCATCAGATCCTTTTTCTACAACTATTTCTGTATCATACGAAATATTTAATTCTTCAACATGATGAGAAATAATAAATACTGATTCAACATCATTTAATCTATTTTGAATAAGATTTAGTACAGCTTCAGAACCTTTTTTATCTAAGAAATCTAAACCTTCATCTAATACTAAAATATTAGAATGTACATTAAGTTGATTACTTAATAAATCTCTTAGTGCTAATTGAATGATAATATCTACTTTCTGCTTTTCACCACCTGAAAGAGCTTCATAATATTTGTTATTAAACATTACATCAATATAATTATCATTTACTGAAACTGATAATGATTCAGAACCAAATACATCTCTTGCATATTCTTTAGCTTTTCTGTCCATATATGCAACTACATTAACTAATAATGCACTTCTGAATTCTCTTTTTGCTAATGTAATAAGATTTTGAACAACATTTAAATGTTCATTAATTTCAACAATATGTAATTCTATATTTGACTTTTCAGCTGATAACTTTTCAAGCAGTTCATTAATATCATTAATCTCAATAACGATCTTTGAATAATTATTTTGAATGGCTTCTAATCTTGATTTTTCCTGAATGTCATACTGATATAGTTTATTTATATTAGATATATTTGTAACAGTTGATTCAAGCCTTTTATTAAAATTTACTATTTTTAAATCATATTCATCAATAACTTTATTTAACTCTTTATTATGTTCTAAAGTTATTTGTTGTTTCTTATTTTCTAGTTTTTTCTCATCTTCTAAAAGAGACTTTGTAATCAATTTAGCACTATTTAATTTTGATTTTAGCTCTGTTGTGTCTATCTTATGAACATTAGGAATTTTCTGACCACATGTTGGACAAATGTCTACAATTGATTCTATTTTCTTTAATTCCTTAGATAATTGCTTCTCATTTGACTGGCCTTCAATTAAACTACTTCTTGCAACTTTTAAAGATAATTCTACATCTTGCAACTTATCTTGTAAAATACTATTACTATCTGAAATTAGTTTAAGTTTTTCAGATATAACGTTATTTACATCTTTTTCTATTGTTTCTTTAGATTTATCTAATTCATTTAATCTATTTTTATAGTACTCAAATTTTTCACTAAGCTCAAGTATTCTATCTTCAATACTTCCATCTTGACTACATTCATCATACTCAAGTAAGTCTTTATTTAATTTCTCAAATCTTTCAGTATAAATTTTAATCTGAGTATTATTTGCTACATTTTTATCTTCATAAGATCTTAACTGTAGTCTTAATTCTTCCTTCCTAGCATCAAGTTTATCTTTAATAGATTGAACCATATAATCTGACTTAGTTAAACTCTCTAACAACGTTTTTCTTGCACTTGGTGTATTATAAGTAAATCTATAAGGTAAACCTTGACCTAAAATTATAATTGAACCAATTAACTGTGAAGTTAAATCTGGAAGATAATTTCTAAGTAGCTGCTGTGATTCTCTAATTCCTTTTCCTGACTTATCTTCTCCATTAATATAGATCTTCATATCAGGTCTAGGAGTCTTACTTCTTCTTATTACAAAATCATCATTATCAGCTTTAAACTCTACCTCTACCCAACAATCATCTGGATCTGTATAAATATTTTCAATGTTATTAGATAAACCTTGAGCTGTTTCACCTGTTAATGCATAGCAAATAGCATTAAAAATACTGGACTTACCAGACCCATTACTTAAAGCCCCATCTGATTCCATATTATTTTTACCAGAGACAATAGAGTATCCCATGTTACATAAATCTAATTCTGCATCAACATAACAGAAGAAGTTATGTACTCTTACTTTTGAAAAATATAAAATCAATTAATCTCCTCCTAGTAATGCTAATTCACTATCTAATACAGATGATTTCGCAAGTTTTTCTTGGGCTAGAATTATAAACTGTTTTGTATAATCATCAACTAAAATTGTTTGAGTTGAACCTTCACTATCATATTCATAATTATAAAACAGTGTTAGTCTTGATTCAACAATATTTTTATGACTTTTAATTAATTTAGATACTTTTGAAATTAATTTCTCTTCACATACAACAGATACTACTGAATGCTTTTTAAGATTATCTAACTTAACTAAATCATTTTCATTTTCTATTTTTATTCTATAAAAATTGAAAGCTTCAGGATTTACAAATGATTCTATGCTAATTAAATTATCATCATCAATTGTTAAAATATAAACTAAATGTTCATATTTAAATGCATCCTCATTAAAATTTTGTCCTGATAGAATTCCTACTAAAATTATATTGTTATTTATAATTTGCTCATTATGAAGATGACCATCAAAGAATAAAGTACAATTTTTCTCAATATCATCTATTGAGAATCCAGATTGTGAAGTATATCTTCCATACTGAATTCCTGCTAAATCTTGGTGTGCAAAAAAGATATTCTTTTTAGATTTATTTTTTATATAATCATTAATACTTAATACTTTATCTGTTTTAATAAATGGTATTAAATTAAAATCTATTGCATCATTAATTTCCAATGTAGTTGGATCAGATATTACATTAGCTCCTATACTCTCAAAAAACTTTGTAGATGAATACTCCAAAGTTCCTATATTTGATTCATGATTTCCAATTATAAAATGTTTTGGTAATTTATTCCATTTTATATCTTGCAATGCTGTAACTTCTTCAGCATTAAGATCAGGTCTATCAAAAGTATCTCCTAAAAATATCTCACTTTCACATCCCTGATCCTTAGATAATTTTTCAAACCAGTTAAGCGATTTAATCAATCCCTCTAAGCGTTGAGAATATTTTCTACCTCTTTTTCTTATGATACTTGAATATGTAGACCAATGAACATCACCACATATCGCAATTTTTCTCATTAACACCAACCTTCAGAATAATTTGCAATTAACTTAAATAATCTTTTTAGATCTTCTTTCTTCTCCTTAAGATTTTTATTATAAGTAGATTCCCATTTTAATCTTGTTAATTCATATTTTGAATATCTTACTTCACAAAAATCAAGATTAGATCATTTATCTAAGATTGATTCTGATTCTTCAAAGTAATCATGTGTAAGAAGTTTATCACATAATTCACTGCATTCAACTAAATTTTCATCTACTAAATCTGGATCATTAAATAATTCTGCATCATTAACTTGAGACTTTAATTCTTCTTTTACAGCTTCATTAATACTCCAAATTATCTTTTCATTACAAGCCATCTTCATATTAAGCTCCTAAAATATTACATACTACATAATCTATTAACATTGAAATTGGAAGTTCTTCATACTTAAACATATATTCTACATTTGTAAGTACTTCCATTATTTTTACTAACTGATCTCTATTATAAAATCCACAGTTATATTTTTTAACAACAAAAAATTGTTTATCTGACATTCCAACATCTTTTGCTGTGCATTTTGGATTTAATTGAATATTTAAAATTCCTCTAAAATTATTAAGTAAAGTTGTTACTAATCCAAGTGGAGATACATCAATATACTCAATTACTTTAAGTACTTCCTTTAACATTCTCATGTCTTTCTTAATTATTGAATTAGAAAAGTCCCATATTGTCAAACTTGTTAAATCATCAAATTGACAATCATTTAACATTTGATTAAATATAAGTTTTTGAGTACCTATATCAAATATACTTATCTTTTCAATATCATTAATAAATCTAAAATAATTTCCATTATATAAAGATATCAATCACTCTACATCTTGCTTATCTAATCCTTTAACTTTAGATAATACATAATCAATAACTTGCCATTCTTGCAGTTTTGGAATTTTAATTCCTTCTTTACATTTATTACAAATAATTATACAATTATCATGAGTTTCATCTGATTCCCATTTATCTGTCTTTAATATGTACAAATTATCATCAACTATAAATGATTCATCTGGTATATCGTTTAATGATTCAATAACCTTTTTATTTAAATGTCTTTTACTGCATATTAAATCAATATATTGGTCAGAAATTATTGATGAATACTCATCTTCTAATATTCATATCATAAACGTTTCATCAATAGTTCCAGATTCAACTTTACTTTTTAATAACTTTATATCCATAATTATATTATAAACAAATTAATACTAAAATTAAACTAATGTTTATTCCATGACTCTATTAAGAAATGCTCAAAATATGCTTTCTTATTATTCATATTCCAGATAAATTTATCTAACTGTTTTAAATTCTTATATACTTTATAATTATTAAACTCTAAGCATGATTGGCTTAATGCTTTTATAAATAACAACAGATCAAACTTATCATAATTATCACTAAAATTAATTTTATCTGCAATTGACATCACATTGAAAAATGGTGCTGTCTCTATTTTTGTTGCCATTGTATCACATAATTGTTTAAGTTTCTCTATATCAGTGTGATTGGCTAATTCAATTTGACCTGGAGTAGAACATATTCTTAATATATAATCTTTATTATCAGACTCAATTAAACTTTCCAATAAATCTTTTGAAAAGTTTTTCATTTTTAAAATATAACTTCTACTTAAAATTGTATCAATAGGCCCATAGTCAGTTGTACTTTTAAGAATTAAATAAGTACTTAAACTTGGCTCCTCATACAACTTAAGCATTACATTTTGATCTTTTATAGTTATCTTCTGCATATCAACAACATAAAGAGATCTTGTTTGCATTTGATTAATTTGATCAATAAATTCATTACTTATTGACTCTGTTAAATCAAATAAATCTAAATCAAACTTATCAGCAATATATCTACAAACTTCGTCTTTACCTGATCCAACTTCTCCTATTAAAAGAATTGAATGTGGCAATGTCTCATTTGTAAAACTATCTATTTTTGTAAATAACTCTTCTTGACCTTTTATCATTAATTAAATTGTACCATAAAACATTTAAAAAGTAAACTATTAAAAAAGAGAGTTAGTAACCTCTCTTCTTCATAATTTTACGTAATTCCTTCATAGCATTTTCATGCTTTAGACGTCTCTTAATTCCAGGCTTAACATAGTATTCTCTTTTTCTACACTCTAAAAGAATTCCTGAACGATTTACTTTACGCTTAAACATTAACATAGCTTCTTCAAGATTCTTTTCTTTTTCTTCTCTAGTCTCGCCTCTTCTTACGTAAACTTTCAACTACTTATTCACCACCTTTCAACAACATAACTTCGAACGTAGTTTTTATATCAGAGTCTCCTCTAATTTCTTTTTTAATTTCTAATATCTTATTCATATAAGAATTGAAATATTTTATATTGTCTTCAATATTAACTAAATAATCTAACTGATCTTTACAATGACTTGGTATTGTTGTTAAATTAATATCCTTTACAATTAAATACTTAACAACCTGTAAAATAAATTCTAAATACTTTGATATGAATAATTTTAAATCACTTCCTCTATAATACAAATCATCTATACATGCTAAGATCATTTCTCTATTTCCATCAATATAAGCATTAGTTAAATTAAAAAATGTATCATATGTGTAATTACCTAAACAATCAACAACATTTTCTAATGATATAACTGTAGAATAATCTTTGCATTTATCAAGATATGAAATGGCCTGCCTCATTCCACCTTGACTTAACTTTGAAATATAGTCTAAAGCTTCTATTCCATATGAAAAATTTTCACTTTTACAAATATATTCAAGTCTATCTTTTATTAATTCATTACTTAAACGACTAAGTCTATGAACTTGACATCTATTAATAATAGTCTGAGGAATTTTTTGAGGATCTGTTGTACAGAAAATAAATATTGTATACTTCGGTGGCTCTTCAATACACTTAAGAAATGCATTCCATCCTTGAGTTGTAATCATATGACATTCATCAATTATAAATACTTTATATTCAGAATCTAAAGATCTTTCAATTGCTGAATCAATAATAACTCTAATATTATCAACACCGTTATTTGAAGCACCATCTACTTCAATAGGTTCACCTTTACCTTTATTAATTTTATTTGCAAATATTCTTGCTAATGTTGTTTTACCTGTACCAGATGGACCTTGAAGTAAAATACAATTCTTAAATGAACCTATTTCAACTTGTCTTTCCAGTATCTTTACAAGACTTGTTTGACCACAAACATCTTCAAATTCTCTAGGTCTGTATTTTATAGCTAAAGCTTCCAATAAATCACCACCTTCAATTATATTATAATTAGAACTATTGCTTAAGTAAACTAATAACCTTAAATCCTTCCTCTGGAAATCATCCAAATCAATTTTCAGAATAGATTGGTTGATTATTATCCAAAGCAACTCCGTTAAACTTATACATGTTAGACATCTTCTGGATGAACTCTACCTGATATCTCTTATATTTAGGTATTTTTCCAGAATTCCAATTAGATGCTAATGTAGAATTTTGAAGAGGATTTAAAATAAAATCTTCAAGTTCTATAACATAAACCTGTCCTTCAACCAAAGCAAGAGGAATTACTTCCTCTGTTTTTGGTATGTCTATATGTGTTGTATGATCATCAAAATTTAATTTGACAGACCTTACTTTATTTAATTGATCTTTAATTATTTTATTCATTAAACAAACTTATAAGCAGCTAATAAATCAGCTTCATGAAGCAATAATGCTAATGTATATTTATTATACACTTTTGACATAGCTTCAACTGGAACACTATCCCAACCAAGTCCACCATGATGATGCATTATTGCTGCTGATTCAGCAATTCTTAATTGAATAAACTGTCTTATAATAAACTCAGAAGTTTCTTCATGATTACCAATTACAAACTGCTCTTCATCGTCTTTTGTCTTATATCCTTGGACTGACTTCCAATCATAGTTTCCATTCTCATCCCATTTAGAACCGTCTTTTGAATAAACCTTTTTATTTACAAATGTCTTTTCATATGTATTAACTTTTGAAATATCATGAAGTAAAGCTACAATAATAGCTGAATTCATCATCTCATCATGTGTTTCACCTAGCTCATTAGGAAATTCTAAATTTTTAAATTCAATATAATCATTGAGCATTTTTGCTAGGATTTCAAATACCATTAAACTATGGGCACATAAACCACCTTCAAAGTTTCCATGATATTTAGTTGATGCTGGAGCTACTTCAAAGTCTGTAGACTCCAAATATTTAATCAGGTCTTCAATTCCTTCACGTTTAGTTGACCTAAGTAAATTATAAAATTGTACTGTATTAGAATCACGTTCTTTCTGATTTAACATTAATAATATACCTCACATACATACGACGGAGAATAAGAATTCTTTAAATTTGAAATAACATCACTTATAGAGTCTTTATCATACACTTCAATATCCTTAACATACTCATAAGTCTTTGTATTTTGTACTTTAACTCTATAACATCTTGACAGTGGCAATTTATAATAAGTAATTGAATATTGTTCCATTGATTAACCTCTTTTCTTATTTATAATATTAAATTATCATAATCATGTAAACTAATTTCATGATCTTTCTTCCACTTTTCAAATTCTTCTTGCTTCTTTTTATTATCTTCTTCTAAAATCTTAACAGCTCTTTCAAGCATATTTAATAATTCTTCAGCTTTCATTTATCTTACAAGAGCATAATAACTATGCTGTCCTCTCTTTTCTCCCAAATCCCATTTAACCTTTATCATCTTATATTTACCAATCAATGAATATAAATCTTTTTCAGTTGAGATTGAAATCTCTGTCATTTTATGCTTTTTAATATACTCTGACTTCCTAGGCTCAGACATTCTTTTTGAAGTTGAAAATAATTCTTTAGCTTTCTTCTTAATATCATTATCTACTTCATCTTCATTAGAATAAGACTTTATAAGCTTGTATTTATAATCAGCTGTCTCTTCATATTCAGCAATTAATTCTACTCTATCTTTTGTCATCCCATAAGTAGAAAGAATTCTTCTATAAAGCTGATTAAGATTATCAGCAGTTAAATAAAATTGCTTCTGTTCATTATAATCATTTTTTAAATTGAAATAATAGATCATACCTTTTACCTCTATTTTATTATAACAAATTAAAAAGTGGAAGTAAACTACTTCCACTTAACACATTTTCTCCAATATTTTAACCAAGATTCAAGAGTAGGATATTTATTAGTAAACCACTTCCATCCTCTTATCTCATCTTCCTCTAATCTTTTATAATAATCCTCTATAGCCATATCTTCTGACCAATACCACCTATAATCACAGATAGTATAACTATCACAATGTTTTTTATATTCTGAACCTTGAATTAATTCATCACTATTCTTAAGCTTATTTCTCAGTGAATGATTATAATATCTCTTAAAGTAACGCCTTCTTAAATTCTTACCATGATTATCTGTTACATAAGTGTTATATTTATACGATCTACTCATAATCATAATCCTCCATTAACATTTGATTAAATCTCCTGTAATTTTTATAGTAATTATAATAATCTAATTCATTATAATAATCATTAAGGTTACCTAAATCCTCATTAGTTATTTCACCTTTACTTAAAATTAATCTTACATTATTATTAATTCTATAAATTTCCCTGTTACAAACGTCTCGGTAATTATTAATCATGAATACACTACCTCACTTTCTAATTATATTGTACTAAATTAGAATTGCAATGTAAACTAATTTATGATTAAAAATTAATTGTGTATATTTTATTAGGTTGTTTTATAAAATAATGAAAGGAGATATGTGTAATGGATGTTATTATGAAAACAATTACAGAAGCTGTACAAGAAAATTTGGATACAGTTGTATTAATGTTGA
>Ga0256404_1005229_pt1 | contig 23271 bp, 22 predicted proteins | sample RumenRJG_01DNA_FD_185990 | JGI IMG/M metagenome (GOLD analysis project Ga0256404, IMG submission 185990) | Bovine rumen microbial communities from Lethbridge, Alberta, Canada - RJG_01 | ecosystem: Host-associated > Mammals > Digestive system > Stomach > Rumen | place: Canada: Alberta | collected... | reverse complement strand
CGATTCCTTGAGTAACTGTGTTTTATTCTTGTCTTCCATGGTGAACCTGTCCGTTTCTAAAGATACCAAAAATAATAATCTGCGTGTCAATCCATCCGCCGGGGAAAACCAGCCCGGTCATTCAATTCCATTCAGTTCAGTTTCTTCCATGTGCTCCTGGAGAACAGTACCAGAATCGGGAAAATTTCCAGTCTTCCAAGCAGCATATCCATGATGAGAACAATTTTGGTCAGTCCGGAGCACAGATAAAAATTCGAGGTCGGCCCCACCTGATCGAGGCCAGGTCCGATATTGTTAAAGCAGCACATCACCGCAGAAAAATTCGACTCGATCGAAAAGCGGGAGTCGAGCGAGACCGCGATAAAGCTCAGGATCACAATCAGCGCGTAGGCAGAGAGATAGGCATTCGTATTGGTCAGGATGGACTCGCTGATTACCCTGCCGTTGCTGCGGATCGTCTGCACCTTCTGCGGATGCAGAATCTGATGTATATTGCGCCGCAATCCCTTGAACAGCAGCAGCACCCGTGAAACCTTGATGCCGCCGCCCGTGCTTCCCGCGCAGGCGCCGCAGAACATCAGCGTCAGAATCACCGCCTTCGAAAAGGTCGGCCATTGATTAAAATCCTTTGTTGCAAACCCCGTCGTGGTGATGATGGAGGAGACCGTGAACGCCGCATGATGCCACGCGTCGTAGAAGGAATCCGACTGCGGAAGAATGTTCACCGTGATGCAGAAGGCGCTCAGCAGAATAATAGCGACATACAGCCTCAGCTCCTCATCCTTCCACACAGACTTCCAGTCTTTTCTCAGCAGGAGATAATAACACGAAAAATTCACGCCGAAAAGAGCCATAAATACGGTGGTCACCGCCTGCAGATAGGTGGAATATCCGGCCATACTGTCTGCCTTGATGCCGAAGCCTCCGGTTCCGGCTGTGCCAAACGCGGTGCTCAGCGCGTCAAAAAGAGGCATTTTACCTGCCGTCAGGAACAGTACATTGAGCGCCGTCAGTCCGATGTAGATGAGATACAGAATTTTGGCCGTCTCCCGCATCTTCGGTACAATTTTGCCGACGCTGGGACCCGGCGATTCCGCCCGCATCAGATGCAGGGTGAAGCCCTCATTCTTCCCGCTCAGCGGAATGACCGCCAGCATGAAGACCAGGATCCCCATTCCTCCGATCCAGTGGGTGAAGCTTCTCCAGAAGAGGCAGCCTCTGGACATAGCCTCAACATCATTCAGAATCGAAGCGCCCGTCGTGGTAAAGCCTGAGACTGTTTCAAACACGGCATCGAGATAGCGCGGGATCTGGCGGGAAAACCAGAATGGCAGCGCGCCGAACAGCGAAAGCAGAATCCAGCTCACTCCGGTGCAGACCATTCCCTCCCTCGCGCGAAGCCGGTTCTGCGCATTTCTGGTAATAAGCCAGAGAACCGCACCGACTCCGAATGTCACGAGAATGGCGAAAAAAAAACCCCATGCCGACCGCCGCTCGTTTCCGATGACAGAGATCATCATCGGAATGATCATAAAAGCGGACTCGAGCACCAGGATGTAGGCGTTGATGCGCGCCATCAGCTTAAAATTCATTTCAATCCTCAAAGATATCGTTCAGAGAATACAGAATGGTGTCGCCGCTGCAGACAACCACGACAGAATCCCCGATTTCAAAGCTCGAGGATCCGTCCGGAATCATGGAGCGGTACCCCCGGGATATGCCCGCAATCAGAATATTGTTTCTGGTGCGGATATCCTTCAGCGGTTCTCCCACATGCCGGGTTTTGTCATCCACAATGAACTCGACCGCCTCGGCCTGCCCGTCCGCGATAGAGTGGATGGTGACCGCGGCGCCCTGCTGGTTCCGCATTGCCCTGACATATCGGACGATATTGGAACAGCACAGCTCCTTCGGGCTGATGACACTGCCGATCGGCAGGTCGCCGATGGCCTTGCTGTAGTCCACCCGGCTCAGCTTGGTAATCACCTGCGGCACCTTCTTGGAATGTGCATACAGGGAGAGGATGATGTTCAGCTCGTCGAGGCCCGTCAGCGTGACAAAGGAGTCCGCCTCTGAAAGTCCCTCGCTCTCCAGGAAAGCCGGTGTGCTGGCGTCTCCCTGCACCACCGCCGCCTCCGGGATGGCATCCGCCAGCTCGATACAGCGCTCCGCGTCCCTCTCAATGATCTCCACCGAGAGGCCGCTCTTCACCAGCATCTGCGAAAGGTAATAACTGACCTTTCCGCCCCCGACAATCATGCAGTGCTTCACCCTGCGCTGCAGAATGCCGAGATTGCGGAGAAGCGCAGACAGATCCGCTGCCGACGCCGTGACATAGATGTCGTCTCCCTCCTGCAGAACAAAGGACCCGTCCGGCGCAATCATCGTCCCCTCGCGCAGCACGGCGACCACCAGCACGCGGCACTTGATGATGTCATGCAGCGCGGACAGCGGGACATTCCGCAGCTTGCTGCCTGTGCCGATCTTCAGCTCGACAATCTCCAGATGTCCTCTCGCAAAGGTGTCATTCTTCAGAAAGCCCGGATACTTGATCAGGCGTTCAATCTCATGGGCAGCCTGCTTCTCCGGATTGACAATGAGGGAGAGCGCAAAATTCTCGCGCATGGTATACGCCTGATCGACATACTCAGGGTTTCTGATCCGGGCAATGGTGTGAAGCGACGGATTCAGCGCATGTGCGGTCATGCATGAGAGCAGATTCAACTCGTCCTCGCCCGTGACAGCGATCAGCAGATCCGCTTCCTCCGCCCCTGCCTGCTTCAGCGTCTTCATCGTCGCGGCATTGCCCTCGATCGTGATGACGTCATACTGCTCCATCGTCGTCTCGAGAACCGCAGGATCCTCGTCGATCACCGTGACATCATACCCTTCCGTCGACAGCTGACGGACCAGAGTAGCCCCCAGCTTACCGTCGCCGGCAATGAGGATCTTCATGTTTCATCTTCCTCCAGCGTGTTGATCTTATCTTCAAACTGTTCCACGGTCAGTCCCAGTTCATCACAGATATACTGTTTCATGGCCGCAAGAAATGAATTATAGTCCTCATTCTCGCATTCGTCCACCTGTTCATCACTGTAGATGACAGATGACCCGATTTCGCGATACACCTCGTACAGAATGATGCTGAGCGGCACATGCGGTGTTTCCTCATCATCATACAGCTCCGGCGCGGTTCCGTCCTCGAAGGATTCATATTGATTCTGAAGGATATCCTGGTCTGCCTCCGCAAACACCTGCAGCGTAAGCGGCATCTCCTCCGAGCTGAGCTTCCAGTCGGCAAGGCTCTGCCGGTCAATGAAGGCCCGGACCTTCTCCGGCGTCGCATCAAACCCGAGATTGCGGCCGATCGCCTCCGCCTCCGCCCTGTCGATGGTCCCGTCTCCATTGGACAACGCCACCATGAACAGCATCAGATCCGTCACAAAGCTCGTCTCTGTATCAAGCTTCCCGCCCGAGCGCAGCTTCAGCCCAAGCCCTGTCCTGTCAAGGCGCTGACAGAGATTCCTTGTGATTGCAATATGCTTTCGAAGCTCATCCATACCTCTACCTCCACCCCGCATTTTCCCTTCATCGGGACAGCGCTGCCCCCGCGACGCGCTCGGACCTGCGCCTCCATGTTTCGTTCATTGCGGCATCTGCGCCGCCTGCCCTGCGGCGATATCTATTTCCCGGACAGCGCCCATTTCCGCCGCCTCTCTCTCATCATGCGTCACCAGAAGAACCGTTTTCCCCCGCGTTTTCTCCCGCACGCAGGCGATGACGCAGGATTTCGTTTCCTCATCCAGTCCGCGGAATGGTTCATCAAACAGATAGAAATCTGCCGGTACCGCCAGTGCCCTTGCAATGGCAGTGCGCCGCCGCATTCCTCCCGAAAATTCCCGGACCGGTTTGCCCCTCTGCTCCCATTCAGGAATCCGCAGCGCCGAGAGAAGCTGGCGGCATTCCTTTTCTTCATATGCCGGCGCCGCAAGTCTGATGTTTGAGACAGCATCCGAGTCCGGCAGCAGACGATCCTCCTGAAACACCACCGAGAGGCGCCTTCCCTCCATGCCGCGGATTGCCCCAGCGTCCGGTTTTTCCAGTCCGCACAGAATGCGGAGCAGCGTTGTTTTCCCGGCACCGGAAGGCGCCAGAATCGCGGTCGTTTTTCCCTCCGGGAATTCTGCGCTGAATCCATCCAGCACGCGGCGACCGTCGTATTGTTTGACCAATCCCTCGATTCTCAGATTCATGCTGCCTTTTCCTGTCATGCGTATGATCACGGAGCATCCCGCACTTCTGCCACGGATTCGACTCCTCCGGTGCTCCGTGCCGCTTCATGCTCATAACTCTACCAATTTCTCTGAGACTTCGCCAGACAGTCGGTGAGGAAAAGCACAAGTTTTTCTGTCGCGAGACTCAGAAGCACGATCACAAGGGTCCAGGCAAAGAGATCCGCCGTTTCGATATAGATTTTGGCCTGATAGAGATGAAGTCCGATCGACATGGCCGGAACGCCGATCACCTCTGCCGCAGCGCCCGCCTTCCAGCATAATCCCGCGCTCACCTTCAGCCCTGCCCTGAAATACGGAAGAACAAGCGGCGCGTCCACGCGGCGGATACGGCGAAGAGGCGGGATCCGGAAGACGCGGGCCATTTCCATCAGTTCCGGGTCCCGCTGTCCGATTCCATCCAGCACGTTGGTATACATGATCGGCAGTCCCATCGTCAGCGAGATCAGCACGGCAAGCTGACGCGGCGAGACAAGAATGATGGCAAGGATGACAAAGGAGACGACCGGGATGGTCCGGATCGCCAGCATCACCGGTGCGAGAAGCTCCCGGAGGCGCGGCAGGGCTGCCGCCGCGGCGGCAAGGCCGGTCCCGAATATCACCGACAGGAGAAAACCGGATGTGATCCGAAGATACGACATTCCCGCGGACTGCCAGAAATCAGGCGTTCCGGCGAGCGCCAGCAGACGCGCCATGACATCCGCCGGTGTCACAAAAAAGACATGCTCCCTGGAGAGCATGCCCGCAATCTGCCAGGCGGCGAGCCAGAACCCCACCGCCCAGAGACGTATTCCATTGTGCCCGGTCTTTTTATTCATGAATTCATTATACACGCCCGGACGGCTCCTGTAACGATGCCGCCTTCAGGCTTTCCGTCCTGACACTCACTCAGCCGTGTATCCGACCTGACGCTCACTCTGCCGTGTAATAAAAATCATCCTCCGGCAGCGCTCCGCCGACAGCGGAGGGATCCTGGTCATTCAGGACCTGAAGGAATCCCGACAGGCCGTTCTTCATATCCTCTCCTGCAATGTATGTGATGTTGCAGGCAGGGATGGCCTTCTTCGCAACGCCTTCCGGAACAATATCATACTTTCCAACCAGCGCAGCCGCTTCATCCACATTGCTGTTGACGAATTTCACAGACTCTTCATAGTGGCTCATGAACGCGCGGAGTGCGTCCGGATTCTTCTCGGCAAACGACTTGTTCACAATTGCGACACCCATGACAAGCTGGGACGGATTTTGCGCCTTCTCCTGCGTCTTGTTCCACTCCTCCGTGAGGTCGAGATCGACGTGGATTGTGTCTGCCTTGGTCTGTGCCACGGTCACAAACGGCTGCGGCAGCATCGCAAGCAGGGAATCGTCCTTCATCAGCATCTGCAGCGCCATGGAGTGATCGTCGCACCAGGTGACATCGACGTCCTTCTCCGGATCAAGTCCGTTCTGCTGCAAAATATAATTCAGCACATACTGCGGTGTAGAACCCATTCCGCTCGCCGCGATGCTTCTTCCCTTCAGATCAGCCACGGAAGACACCGGATTGCCATTATCGACGATGTACAGGACGCCCAGCGTATTGATGGCAAAGACCTGCACATTGCCCTTTGTCTTCTGATAGAGGACAGAGGCGAGGTTGCCGGGGACCATCGCAATGTCGACATCTCCCTTGACCACAAGAGGAACTAGCTGATCCGGCGCATCATACATCGTGAACTGATACTGCCCGTCAGACAGCGCACCGCTGTCCGCCTCATCCATAAACTTCACAAGTCCCATCGCCGTAGGCCCCTTGAGCGTGGCGACACGGACCGCGCCGCTGCCCAGCTCCTCTGTGCCGGCCGCATCCGCTGCCGTCACCGCCTCGGAAGCCGCGGCCTGCTCCGTGGATGCAGCCTGCGAGGATTCCGAGGCCGCTGCTGCGGTGCTCTCCGCTGAACTGGCTGTCTCAGACGCGGACACCGCCGCGGAAGACTCCTGCGCAGCTGCCCCGGTAGAAGCCGCTCCGCTTCCCGCCTGACTGCCGCACCCGACAAGAGCCGACACCGCCAGGGTAAGTGCCATGGCAATAGATACCAATTTCTTTTTCATACTGTTCCTTCTTCCCTTTCTGTGCCGCCAGGCGGCACGAGCCAATGACCGTTACACCTTTGAATAGGCTGCTTTCACAGAAACGCCATTGATTTTGCCAAGTTTTCCGGTCACAGCGCTGATCACGCTGCAGGGAGCATCAATTGCGATACTGATGAGAGAGACACCGCGTTCCCTGACCGGAATTCCCATCCGGCCGATGATGTACATGCCATAGTCATGCAGAGTTTCGTTCATCAGACTGACACTGTCCGGATCCTCTACCACAATGGCAATCACCGCCAGCCGGTTTCCCCTCTCCATCCCGCTTTCCTGCATGTGCCGCTCCCTTCCAATCCGCTTTTGTCCCTGACAAGTTTAGCTTGTTTGGGACAAAAAACACCTGCCGGAAAACCCGGCAGGCGCATAGACATCCTTTCATTGCAGAACACCGCCTGCGCCGCTGTCCGCATAAAGCGGCAGTCCGTGCCGGCAGATACCCTGCTCATGTGTCCGCTTCCTCGTTCCGCTCAGACCAGCATTGCGTCTTCGCCGTCGGGTTCCGTGTACCACAGTAGCATCAAAGCAGATGCAGGATAACACCCCGCGCGGGGAAATGCAACCACTGTCCGTAACGCTGACCGGCAGTGGCAGAAGCGCCGCCCGGCAGCCGACATTTCTCCGTTTTTGCGATATACTGATGATAAACCGATATGGGTGCCGCTGGTGCCAATATTCCGATACGATAGGAAGCCCATTCAGGCGTTTAGCCCGCGGATGCCGCAAAGGACGCGGCACAAAGTATAAACGGAGCACAATCATGAAAAAGCAGCCCGCCAAAACATGCCAGTTTCCCAGAGTGCTTTCCACAGCAGTTTCTTTTCTCTGGCTTGCCTTCTGGTTTTGTCTCTACAGCTATCTGCTCATGCATGCCTCAGCCAGTCTCATCGATTCCGATATGGCGAGTGAGGAACTGCTCGGCCGTCTGCTGTCATATCATCCGGGTATTTTTCTGAAGGACTGGTACTACTCCACAGAGCTCCGGGTCTTCAATTCCCAGCTGTTCTTCGAATTTTTCTTTTTCTTCACGGACAGCTGGCACACCGTGCGCGTGCTCACCTCCCTGACACTTGCTGTTCTTCTTCTGCTGAGCTATCTGTTCCTTGCGCAGAGTCTCGCCATCCGCCGCAGCACAGCCCTGTACTCTGCCCCGCTTCTGATTGCGCCGTTCTCCCCCGTCTATGCAAAATACGTTCTGGTCGGTCTCTACTATATGCCGCATATCATTCTGGCGATGCTGAGTGCCGCCCTGATTCTGCATGTCAGGAGCGCGCAGCGAAAGGGCTGGCCTTCACTGCTGGTTCTGGCTGCGCTCTCTTTTCTCTCCGGTCTCGGCGGCTCGAAGGATGTTCTGACGTTCTATGTTCCGATGGTTCTTGCCTGCCTGCTGTCCGAAAGGAAGTCCGGCAGAAAGCCGCTCTTCTCTCCTGCTACATTCAAGCAGGGCAGTATCCTCATCCGGCTTTTCTCCTGTTACACGGGACGCGCTCTCTTTGCGCTCCTCTGGTCAGGTGCCGGCTGGGCTGTTCTGAAACTGATTCTGGAGAAACGTTATCACTTCCAGCATATGGAAGACCTGGCGCTGGAAGAATTTTCTGCAGGGCGTCTGGAAAATATGATACATGGCATCATGGACAATTTTGCCTGGAGGTCTGGTGCCCCTGTTTTCTCTCTCCGGGGATGTACCAGTCTGCTCGGCCTGCTGCTCGGTCTGCTTGTGATCCGGGCTGCTTTCCGTGCTGTCCGCACTGGCAGACAGCCTGTTGTTCTGCAGATTCTTCTGTCCTACTGGTTCCTTTCTGTCTGCGTCGTCAGCGTTGCCATTCTCCTGACCGGCCTGATGGCAGACGACCGCGACCGGTATTATCTCGTATCCATGGCGTTTCTGGTTCCTGCCGCGGCAGTCTGGTCTGACCAGAAGACGATCCCGGGGCGTTGTCAGCAAGCTGTCCGGGTCATCCCGCTTCTCGGCATGCTGCTCTTTGCAGGCGTCGGATACCTTGACCTGGCCGATCAGGATAACACCGCAGAACTGCGGAATGCAGCCGCAGCCGTGGAGCAGGCGGGATATTCCGAGGGATTTGCCACCTTCTGGAACAACAATGTACTGACCGAGCTCTCAAACGGAACCCTGACGATGACAGATTTTGAACTGACAGGCGCCGGCGCCTTTCCGCTTGACAATCGTTATGCATGGCTCGCCCCCGCGTCCGCGCTGAACCATGTTCCGCGGGGCCGCTTCTTTGTCATCCTTGACAAAACCAATGAATATGAGAATGGATGGATCCCGCAGTTTGAAAATTCCGGTGTGCTGCCGGATGACAATGGAAACAGTCTTCAGAATACCCCCACAAGCCTGCTGTATGATTCCGATCATTATGTGGTGTACGGGTATCAGAATTATGAAGATTTAAAACAGACATTTCAGGAATCACAGAACAAAACTGGAGAAGTAAACCCATGAAATCACTCGAAAATGAGGCTTTATCCATCCGAGCCGCCTTCATAAAAAGTTCCGGCGCCGCATAAAAGTGTTCCCGCACCATAAAAAAAGTGTTTCCGCACCGCAAAAAGTGCTTGCCAATCCTGCTCCCAGCTGGTAGAATTCTTTTCGTTGGAGTCTTAGCTCAGCTGGGATGAGCGTCTGCTTGACGTGCAGGAGGTCATGGGTTCGAGCCCCGTAGGCTCCACTATTGAGAAAACCCCGTAATTACGCGGAAGCCGCGTAGTTGCGGGGTTTTCTAGTTTCCACTGATGAAACTGTAATCCGAAATTTTGGGCTATTTTCCGGTAAATGAAACTAACTTTTTGAACGAAATTCTGAACGCAAATTTTGAACGCTTTTGGAATCAGCCTTTCGTCCGTTTCTCTTCTGATATTTTATACGGTTGGTTCTCTTCCGGTATCTCATTCTGTCTATCCGCGCCCCGCATGCTTACAGGGAATCATTCATATCGTTGCAGCTGCCGTACTGAATGATCGCCGTGAAAAAAGTTCCAGCACGTTTGCAGGAAATCGTCAAAAAGGTTGTAACCCCGCTGCGATATCCTGCGTCTATCATGGTGTAGGACGAAAGAAAAGGCCGCTGAAAAAGCGGCACAGGGAATACCACAGCCATGGCAGGTCACCTGGAAAGGAGTCAGACAAATGGAAACCAGAGATCAGTCGATCATCGACGGATTCTTTGCAAGGCAGGAAACTGCCATACAGGACGCCTCGGAAGCGTATGGCGGATACTGCCGGACCATAGCGGATCATATTCTGCAGAACCGGGAGGACACCGAGGAGTGCCTCAACGATACATGGTTGAAAGCATGGAACACAATTCCGCCGACGAGACCGGACAGTCTCCGGGCATATCTTGGCAGAATCACCCGCAATCTGGCGATCAGCCGGTTCAGGAAATCTGCATCTCTCAAGCGCGGCGGCACCACCTACACCCTGGCGCTCGACGAGCTCACGGAATGTGCACAGTCTGCGGGAGACAGTACGGAGGACGAGGTCCTTCGCGGAGAACTGACCGCGCGGATCGACCGGTTTCTGCAGAAGGAATCCGCAGAGAAGCGGGATATGTTTGTGGAACGCTACTTTTACTGTGATCCGGTCAGTGACATCGCCAGACATCACGGAGTCACAGAGGCCAAAGTGAAGACGACACTATTTCGTTTAAGAAAGAAGCTGAAGGAGGAACTGGAAGGATGAGAACAGACGGCAGAGAACTGATGGATGCCATGGGAGATATTGATTCCGCTTATATTGACGAGGCACAGGAGGCGCGCTCGGGAAGCCGCAAAATCCGGCGTTTCCGCCCGCTGATCAGGACGCTGCAGACCGCAGCGGCAGTCTTCGCGGTCAGCATCATCCTGCCGAACATATCGCCGGCCATCGCCAGAGCGGCAGAGGCCGCGCCGGTTGTGGGCAATTATTTCCGCCTGGTGACGTTCCGGCATTATACCTTTGAGGATGACCGGCACGAGGCCGACGTCGAGGTGAACAAGGTCAGCCCGGTGGACGGTTCGAATCAGAAGGCGCAGCTGTCCGCATCGGAAGTGAACGCCAGAATCGAGCAGAAAACAGACGAGCTGATCGCGTCGTTCCAGCAGAGCGTGGAAGAAAAGGGATACCAGACACTCAAGGTGACCACGGATGTCGTGACAGACAACGACAAGTATTATGCGGTGCGCCTTGGCTGCTTCACGGCATCCGCGGACGGCTACGAAGAAAACCATTACTACGTGATCAGTAAAGAAACACTGGATGTCATGAAGCTGTCCGATCTCTTCCAGGACGGCAGCGATTATGTGACAGTCATCAGCGACAACATCAAGGAGCAGATGCGCCAGAAGATGAAAGAAGACGAGAATAATCTCTACTTCCTGGACGATGATATGCCGGAAGATGATTTCAAGGCCATTGCGGCGGATCAGAACTTCTACATTAACTCAGCGGATCAGCTCGTGATTGCCTTTCAGGAGGGCGACGTGGCGCCGATGTATATGGGAACGCAGGAATTTGTGATCCCGGACGAGGTGATCGCCGGGATCCGGAAGTAATTACTTCTCTTCTTCCGGAACCGGGTCGACAAAGCCGGAGGTGTCGCCGCTGTCCTTCACTTCCTCGGCATTCGAAGAGTGCCAGGCCACCTGAGAATAATCTCTGCGCTCGATTTTGCTGCCGACCTTGGGAAGCTTTCCTACATTAACCTTGATTGTTGCTTTCATGAATCCTTTCCTCACCATGATGAATTTTGAGACGCGCCGCATCCGGACAGATAGCTGCCTGCGGTGCGTCTTCTATTTTTGACTACGCAATCATACAGAACTGCAGACGCTATGACAAGAGTTTTTTATCATTCGCGGTTTTTGTCCCATCGGGGTATAATGACGCCATAAAGCATGCGAGGAGGACAGGCGGCACTATGAAAATCGGAATCGGATCGGATCACGGCGGATATGGACTCAAGCAGGAGGTAATCAAGCATCTCCGCAGCCAGGGACATGAAGTGACGGATTACGGCTGCCACAGCACGGCTTCCTGCGATTATCCACAGTATGCCCGCGCCGTTGCAAAATCCGTGTCGGACGGAACGAACGAAAAGGGAATCGTCATCTGCACGACAGGGATCGGCGTCTCCATCACGGCCAATAAGGTCAGCGGAATCCGCTGCGCACTCTGCACCAGCGTGACACAGGCCAGGCTGACGAGAGAGCACAATGATTCCAACGTCCTTGCGCTCGGCGCCGGCATCACCGGCCAGAATCTGGCAATGGACATTGTCGATACGTATCTCTCCACCGCGTTTTCGGAGGGAGAGCGTCACAAGAGAAGAATCCGCGCCATCGAGGACGAGAACGCGCCGGAGGTGAGCGCGTAACAGCAGATATAGCAGATATTGAGAAGGCAGCAATCCTGAAAGCCCGTCTCGCATTCGCTTTTCGAATGCGGGACGGACTTTTCCAGATTTTAGACGGGATGTTCCATATATATGCGGTGCGCCCGCCGGGCGCACCGCAGAAAAAGGCCTGCGTGCAGCGTGCACGCAAGCCTTTTTCTGTCTGTCCTTCAGTTGTCCTGCCTTCAGTTTCTCGCCGGCACCGTTGTCCGCAGTACCGTGGCATTCAGCGCCTTCTGGTAACGCTCCAGCCAGTCCGCAGGGATGCCCTCTCCTGTCGCGACATACTTGTCTGCCAGGGTGATGATGACTGCCTCTCTCGTCTTCGGAAGCGCCACACACAATGGCCACATGTGGCAGCGGATCGTATACAGCGTCTTTTCGCTGATCTCCGGATAGATCTGCTTTGCTATCTCCGCGGAGTCAAGCGGGTGCTGATGACAGCAGACCCGGTTGTTTGCAAATTTCTCGTGCCGCCCCACGATCCCGAGATCATGACACAGCGCCGCCTGCACGATCTCGCGGTGGTTGACATAGCATATATGCTTATCCTCCAGCCAGTAGCTCATGCGCAGCGCCGCGACGCAGACGCTCATGCTGTGGCTGCCCACGGTCCACCGGTTGTGGTGTGTCTGCTGCATCGCCTTGTCCCAGATTCCGGAACGGAGAACAGGGCCTCCGTACTCCAGGATATCACGCTCTATTCTGTTTTCCTGCTCTGCTTTTCTGTCGTCTGTCATCGCCGGCCGTCCGATCCTGTTCCACACTTCCTGTTCCGTATGTTTTCTGCATGCGGTCAGATCGCGATTCTTATCTGCCGCACTCTGATCAGGATTATAACGCGGTCAGCGGACCCCATTCATGAACATTCTGTAAATTTCGCACAGATGTCCGCGCAACGCGGATACGCCATTGATCCGGACTGCAGCCCGGCCTGCAGACCGGCGGCACCACGTCAGAAGGTGCACGCCCGTCCGCCGGGTAAACCGGCTTTCGCCTGCAGCAGCCATTTCTCCGTGGGACGGCGGCCGTGAAGCCAGCGCGCCACGGCCTATCCCGCTCAGGAAGCCAGCTCCGGCCGCTTTCCGGTATAGAGCTGATAATATCTGCCCTTCTTCTCCAGCAGCTGCTCATGATTGCCGTGCTCGACGATGCGACCCTGCTCCAGCACGATGATCTGATCCGCATTACGGATGGTAGAAAGCCTGTGCGCGATGACAAACGTCGTCCGCCCGGCCATCAGCTTGTCCATGCCATCCTGCACAATCTTCTCTGTGCGAGTGTCGATCGAGCTCGTCGCCTCATCGAGAATCAGCACCGGCGGATTGGCGATGGCTGCCCTTGCGATCGCAAGGAGCTGCCGCTGTCCCTGCGACAGATTCGCTCCGTTTCCGCGCAGCTCTGTCTGATAGCCCTGCGGCAGGCGGCGGATAAATCCGTCTGCGTTTGCCAGCTTTGCCGCGGCGACAATCTCCTCCTCCGTCGCATCCAGCTTGCCATAGCGGATATTGTCCGCCACCGTGCCGGTGAACAGGTTGGTTTCCTGCAGGACTATGCCGAGCGAGCGCCGCAGATCCGCCTTTTTGATCTTGCTGATATTGATGTTGTCGTAACGGATTTTGCCGTCCTGGATATCATAGAACCGGTTGATCAGGTTCGTAATGGTCGTCTTGCCTGCGCCGGTCGATCCGACCAGCGCGATCTTCTGCCCGGGGTTGGCGTGCAGCGTGATGTCGTGCAGGACCATCTTGTCGTCCGTATAGCCAAAATTCACATGCAGGAACGTGACGTCACCCTCGAGCGGAACATAGGTCGTCGTGCCGTCCGCCTTGTGGAAATGCTTCCACGCCCATTTCCCGGTGTGTTCCTCTGTTTCGATCAGCCCGCTGACCTCCTTGCTGCGGAGCCGCTCCTCGGCATCTTTTTCATCCGCAGAGCTGTCCGGCGAAGCAGAATCTGCCATAACCTGCTCTTTCATGCCCCCGTCTGCCGCTGCCAGTGCGGCCGCGCCCGCGGTCTCCGCTCCGGTCTGTTTCTGATCGTCCGCACCGTTCTTCACATTGACCAGACCGACATAGCCCTGATCCTCCTCCGGCTTCTCATCCTCCAGCCGAAAGATACGGTCCGCGCCGGCAAGCGCCATGATGATGGCGTTCATCTGCATCGAGACCTGGTTGATCGGCATCGCGAAGCTCCGGTTGAAGGTCAGAAACGAGGCGAGAGAGCCGACCGTGAATCCGACGTTTGTATTCAGCGCCAGAACACCGCCCACGATGGCGCACAGCACATAGCTGACATTGCCGAGCTGTGCATTGATCGGGCCCAGGATGTTGGAATACGCGTTTGCCTTATAGGCCGCCTGGTACAGCTCCTCATTGAGCGTATCGAATTTTGCGATCGATTCCTGCTCATGATTGAAGACCTTGACGACCTTCTCCCCGGTCATCGTCTCCTCGATGAAGCCGTTCAGCTCTCCGAGCTTCTTCTGCTGCGCGACAAAATTCCGTCCGGACATCTTCGTCGCGAGCATGGAGCACATCATCATCACCACTACCATGGCGATCGACAGTACCGTCAGCGGAACAGACAGAATCAGCATCTCGATCAGAATGGTCACCACCGTGATGGCGCTGTTGACGAGTTGCGGGATCGACTGGCTGATCATCTGCCGCAGCGTATCGATATCATTGGTATAAACCGACATGATATCGCCGTGGGCATGCGTGTCAAAATACCGGATCGGCAGCTTTTCCATATGCTCGAACAGCGCATCGCGGAGCTTCTTCATTGATCCCTGCGTGATGAACGCCATGATCACCGACTGGGCATAGGTCGCGGCGATTCCGATGGCGTAGAAAATGGCCACCCGCGCCATCGCGGCGAGCAGCGGATGGTAATCGACCGCCCCTCCCGCCTCCGCCGCCTTCTGCAGCGGCGTGATATAGGAGTCAATCAGCGTTTTGGTAAACAGCGTTCCCTGCACATTGGCGAGAACGGAAACCACAATGCAGACCAGAACGAGAATGAACTGGAACCCGTAGTTCTTCATCACGAATCCCATGAGTCTTCGAAACACTTTGCCGGGATTCTCCACCTTCGGGCGCGGCATGCCTCTCCGATTCCGGGAGCCCGGCCCGCGCACCACCTTTGCATTTTCTTCCGCCATATCTATACCTCGCTGAGGCAAAATCCGCGAATGCGGTTTTGCCGAATGCGGCAGCCGGTGCGCCAGCACCGCTGCTGCTGTTTGAAAGTCCTGCATCAGCAGGCCTTTCAAATCTTCACTCCTTGCTGTCAAAATCCGCGTTGTCCCCGCCGGCGCCGGTCTGCGATTCATAAACCTCGCGGTAAATGGCATTGTTCTGCAGCAGACGCTCCGGCGTGTCAAATCCGTTGATCCTGCCGTTGTCCATGACGATCACACGGTCGCAGTCCTGCACAGAGGAAATTCGCTGCGCGATGATCAGCTTCGTTGTGTTCGGTATATCTTCCCGGAACGCCCTGCGGATTTTGGCGTCGGTCGCCGTATCCACCGCGCTGGTCGAGTCGTCCAGAATCAGCACCTTCGGCTTTGCAACCAGCGCTCTGGCGATGCACAGCCGCTGCTTCTGTCCACCGGACACGTTCGATCCGCCCTGCTCGATGTAGGTGTCATATCCCTTCGGCATCTTATCGATGAACTCGTCCGCGCAGGCCAGCCTGCACGCCCTGCGGCACTCCTCGTCCGTCGCGTTCTTGTCGCCCCAGCGGAGATTTTCGTAGATTGTCCCGGAGAACAGGACGTTTTTCTGCAGAACAACCGCAACGCTGCGGCGCAGCGTGACAAGATCATAGTCCCGCACGTCCACGCCGCCAACCTCCACCTTTCCGGCTGTGACGTCGTACAGACGGCTGATCAGGTTGACGAGGCTCGACTTGGCTGAGCCGGTGGCGCCGATGATGCCGACCGTCTCGCCGGAATGAATGTCCAGCGTGATATCCTTCAGTACCGGTTCCTCAGAATTTTTATTGTAGGCAAAATCCACATGTTCAAAGGTGATGCTGCCGTCTCTGACCTCCGTCACCGCATGCTCCGGATTGCTGATCGTCGTCTTCTCCTCGAGCACCTCCGCAATACGCCTTGCGCTCGCCTCGGACATCGTGATCATCACGAAGACCATGGACAGCATCATCAGGCTCATCAGGATATTCATGCAGTAGGTGAGAAGACTCATCAGTGCGCCGGTCGTCAGCTCCGAGGAGATGATCATATGCGCGCCCAGCCAGCTGATGAGCAGGATGCAGATATAGACCGTCCCCATCATAATCGGTACCATGCCCGCCAGCCGAAGCTCTGCGCGCAGGAACATCAGATAAATGTTTGCGGAGGCCTTCTTGAACTTGCTGATCTCGTGGTCCTCCCGCACATATGCCTTGACGACCCGGATCGCCGAGACGTTCTCCTGCACGCTCTCATTCATCAGATCATATTTCTCAAAAATCTGCTTGAAATATTTTGTCGTGGAGCGCATCAGCAAGAAGATGATCGTGCCCAGAATCACAACCGCGATCAAATACACGCTCGCCAGCCGCGGACTCAGGACAAAGCTCATGGCCATCGCCACAATCATGGACATCGGTGCCCGGACCGCCATGCGCAGAATCATCTGGTACGCATTCTGCAGATTCGTCACATCCGTCGTCAGCCGCGTGACGAGGCTCGACGGGGAAAATTTGTCGATATTGGCAAAAGAGAAGGTCTGGATGTTGTCGTCCATGGCCTTGCGGAGATTCTTGGCGAAGCCTGTGGATGCCTTTGCTCCGCAGACACCTCCGAGGACGCCGAACAGAAAGCCGAACAGCGCGACCACGATCATCTTTCCGCCCATGGAATAGATATAGTGCAGATCGCCGCCGTAAATGCCCTTATCGACAATCATTCCCATAAACACCGGAATGATCATCTCACAGACCACTTCTCCCACCATCCAGAGCGGTGTCAGCGCGGACACCAGCCTGTACTGTTTTATTTGTGCTGCCAATGTTTTAATCATAGATTTTCTACCAATTCTTCAGCCTGTTTCTTGAGACTATGCTGTGTACTTTCCGGCACTCACTCTCTGCCTTGCTGCCGGATATCAACACCCTGCATTTCTCAGGAACCTTTATCCCGTCCCGTCCTGCTTCCGTTCTCCCGGCGGTGCTCCCGCTGCAGTCCCGGTATCAGCATCTGCCGTTGTCAGCGATGTCTCAATCCGCTTCACATTCCGGTACACCAGCCCCAGCATCCGCGACAATTCCTGCATCTCTGCTTCACTCAGGCCCTCCACCGTCTGCTGATCCGAGCGGATCCGGTCGAGACGGAAGGACTGCATCATCTCAAGGCCCCGCTCCGAGAGTGCGATGCGGTTGAACCGGTGATTCTCCTCATCCCGCCTGCGCACGACGAGATCCTTTTCCTCGAGCCGGTCCAGCAGCCCGATCATGGTCGGGTGCTTGACATGAACCGCCTCGCACAGCTCCTTCTGGGTCACCTTGTGGTCCTGATTCTTCACCAGATAAATCAGAACCGGGAACTGAGAAAAGGTAAGCCCGTAGGCCGAGAGTTCCGCATTCCAGATCGAGGTCATCTTCTCATCCAGCATCTTGATCTGAAACGCGAGCGGCGCGTCCTCGAATGTTCTTTTTTTGTAACCCTGCTGATTCATCATGCTCCTGATTTCCCTGCGCCGCCTTCTGTGCGGCACGGTTCACACAATTGTCGTTCACTGCAAATCTGTTCCATCGTTGCTTTACCCACTTGCATAGGACATGTAGCATGTGACATGTCCTATGATAGGTAGTGTGCTACATATTGTCAAGCGATATTTGGGGGATTTATTGCGCTGCCCATATCTTCGCATCCATCGTCTGTCCGGTCAGCGCCGCCAGCTCCGCGGACGGATTGATTTCTGCTGCAACCGGATGCTCATATCAATCAAAAAGCAGGCGCGGTTCCTTCCTGCCGCACCTGCTTTTTCTATGCTGCTATGCTCTTTTCATGTCAGTCTGAATGGATGTTTCCGCGGTTCGAATCGCTGTTTCCGCGCCATTCCGGTGCGCAAAACACGGATACGGACTTCATGCTCACATCTGCCCGAATATCTGATTCCGCACCGGTCTCAGGGCGCTGATCAGAATCTGACCGAACAGAATACAGCAGACCGCCTCCCCGGCGCCGACCGTGGCCGCCAGGTAAGGGAAGCCGCCCGGCACGCCATAGGCATAGATCAGAATCAGCGGAACAATGATCATATTGCTGATGACCGGCGGAAAACTGCACAGAAAGCGGTGCTTCCGGAGCGCCCTTGTGCCAAGCGCGCCAAGCAGCGTGGCAAGCGTGCCGAAAACCACGTCCGGCAGCGCGGACCCGGTGACAAAATTGGCGATCAGGCAGCCGACGGCAAGACCCGGAACGGCAGCGGGTGTGAAATAAGGAAGAATGGTCAGTGCCTCGGAAAAGCGCACCTGGATTGCTCCGCTCGCGAGATCAAATCCTGCGGCGAGCAGGGTCAGAACCAGATACAGCGCGGCAATGATGCCGGCCTGCACGGTCCATATCGTGCGCTGATGCGCGGTGACAGGTTTAGAATGAGAAACAGATTGCATGATGATCTCCTTTAGTTTTGTGCGAGTGGGAAGGAGGATGCCGCGGCTGAAATCCGTGGCAGGCATAACACTCGTATGGAATTGTTCTGCCGTCCGCATTCAGGCATCCACCTGAATACACCGGACAGCCTGCCCAGTATACTCCCATGTCTCCTGGTCAGGCAAGCGGAAGATCAGCCAGCCGTGGCTGTCTCCGCCGCGGCGCTGCGCAGAACGGACAGGGCCGTCAGAACCGTTCCAAATGAAAGCTCTGTTCCCTGCAGTCAGACAAGCGGAAGATCCCTGTGATGAAACTCCTTTCTTCCGGCCGCATAGTCGCCGACAACATCACCGTTTCCGGTGAGACGGTACTGATAGGTGACAAGCCCGTCCAGTCCGACCGGCCCGCGCGCATGGAGCTTCCCGGTGCTGATGCCGACCTCCGCGCCGAAGCCATACCGGTATCCGTCCGCAAATCTTGTGCTGCAGTTCCAGTACACGCCGGCGCTGTCCACCATCTGCTGGAAATACGACGCCGTCTCCGCGTTCTCCGTGAGAATGGCGTCCGTGTGATGAGATCCGTATCGGTTGATATGATCCACCGCCTCCTGAACTCCGTCGACAAGGCGGATGGAGATGTCAAGGTCATTGTATTCTCTCGAGAACTCCTCCGGCTGCATGATGTCGTAAGACTGCAGCACTCCGGCGATGAGGTCCCGGTCCGCCGCGCCGGCTCCGCTCTCCAGCGCTCTTCTGAGCAGGGTCTCCGCCTCCTCCGTGCCATGGATGGCCACGCCTGCTGCCGCCAGCTGCGATACGATGCGCGGGAGAAACGATCCGGCAATCCCGCGGTTGATCAGCAGCGTCTCCACCGCATTGCAGGCGGCCGGGTACTGTGTCTTGGCATCCAGAATGACCGGAACCGCCTTGTCCTGATCCGCGTCCCGGTCCACATAGATATGACAGATGCCGCTCGAATGCCCCATCACCGGAATTTTGGTGTGATCCATGATATAGCGGACAAACTTTCCCGATCCTCGCGGAATCAGGAGGTCCACGCAGTCGTCACAGGCGAGAAGCTCGTCAATTTCATTGTGCGCCTCCGCCTGAAAGAGTGCCGCTTCCGGCAGTCCCGCTTCCACCGCCGCCTGATGAATGAGAGTAAAGAGCACGCGGTTCGTTCCCGCCGTCTCCTTCCCGCCCTTCAGAATCGCACAGTTTCCGCTCTTGATGCACAGCGATGCCACCTGCACCATCGCATCCGGCCGCGCCTCGAAAATCACGCCGATCACACCGATCGGAACCGTCACCTTTGTCAAAACAAGTCCTTTGTCCAGTTCCCTCCGGAGCAGCACTTTGCCCACTGGATCCGGAAGCTGTATGAGTTCCCTGAGTCCGGCCGCACTGTCACGCATTTTGCTGTCGTCATAGCGCAGACGCTTTCTCACTGCCTGCGGGACACCGGCGCTCTCCGCCGCCGCGAGATCCTCCGCGTTCGCGGCGAGAATATCTTCCCGATGCTCCCGAAGTGCAGCCGCCATCCGTTCCAGCGCCCTGTTCCGCGTCTCCACCGGCGAGGCCGCCATCTCCGGCGCCGCCTGCTTCATCCTCATCACTTCATCCCGAATATTCATCGCTATACCCCGTGCCTCAGAGAATCTTTTCTCCGATATCATCCAACATCTGGTTGACCAGAATCACATCATAGATCTTGTGACAGATACAATATTTCACGATCTGGTCCGTCTGACTTGCCGGGGAGAAAGCAATTCCCGCCCACTGCATCAGCTCCACCGCCTCATCATAGCTCAGATGAAGTGCCAGAATCAGGGCAAAAACCGTCCTTCTCTTCGGCATCACATTATGGCGGCAGCGGATCTCCGAGAACCGCCTCCGGTCCATGCCGGCGCGCCGGTAAACCTCGGCATCCGTCATGCCGCTCTCTATGATTTTCTCCAGAAGCTGGTCATAGAAACTCGATTCCGCCTCCGGCCAGGGGTGCTTTCCGCCGCTCTTCCGCGATCCCCGGTTCCGGCTGTCAGAATCCTTCCTCTCTCCGCTGCCTGCGCAGCGCAATGCGTCGTTGCGCTCCTTCATAATCGGCTTTTTCCCCCTCTGTCTGCGGCATCAGTCCATAGCGCACCGGGACAGGCCTGCCGTCCGCGTCCACACAGACCTCTGTCAGAAAAGCCCGGTTGATCGGCCGCCGCGTCCCTGTCTCCACGTCCTCCACGTAGGTGTCAACACGAACCTCCACAGATGTGTGTCCCACATATGTCACCCTGGCAATGATGACAATGATATCGCCGAGACCGGCTCCTGCCTTGAACTGCAGGTTGTCCACGGCTGCCGTTGTCACCATATTACAACAATGACGCACAGCGGCAAGCCCCGCCGTCTCATCGATCCATTCCATCAGCCGCCCGCCGAACAGCCTTCCGTATCCGTTGATATCCTCATATTTAAGCGATTTTGTCGTCTCCACGACAGACTCCGACGGCGTCCTGTATCCGCCCGGGTACCGTCCGCCGCCTTCCGGCGCTTTGCTCCGTCCCGCCTCTTCCGTTCCATTCTGCTCCGCCATGACGCTCCCATCTATACTGCCCTGCATTTCTGTGCACACGGATCGGCATAACCAGGTCTTCCCTGCAGCACCTCCTGCGACACACCGCGGCCGTCTCTTTCTACAAATCGTTCACTCATCGAGCTTATGCAGCACCTCCCGCGACACACCGCGGCCGTCTCCGCCGCACTCAGATCGACGGCGGCGCAGGGTCCACCGCGCCGTCCTTTCTTCCCTCTGTGCGCTCCATTCTGCTCTGCTGCTCCTCCGCCGTTCTCCGGATGGCCTCGTCGTAGCCCGACAGAGCCGCAAACGGTGAAAACTGCGCCGCCCGCTGTGCCATTGACGCGCGCGGATGGTGGTCCGGGTCAGGATGCGGGCGTGAAATCAGTGCACCGTACCGTGCAAGACATTCCTGCTCCGCCGCCTCCAGCACATCAGGAGCAGCGGCTCGCTTTTCCACCTGTGCGTGCTCCCCTCTGTCATGCCCTGTGTCCGCCGATCTGTCCATTCCTCTGCCTCGTCGTCGCCCCTTCTTCCAGGTCCCTGCCCTTCAGAATCGCATTTTTGCCATAGCGCTTCTGAATGGCCAGCGCTGCCTCCAGCATACGTCTGTCCTTTCTTGCGGCCTCCTCCTGCTGCTGTTTCTTCTGTTCCTCTGCTGCAAAATCTGTGAAGAGGTCAAGCTGCGTAAACTGCTCTTCCGGCTGCTGCGCCGTCTCCTCCGTCACCACATGCTCCGCCGCAATGGTGATGCGGCGCACCAGAAGTTCCGGATCCGTGATCCTGCGGTAGACCTTCATCACCTCCTCGGCGATCTCCCGCGACGTGTGCGGCCCATAGCCCAGCTTCACCAGCCCGCTCGCCTCCTTCGGGACCTCTCTCCCATACCGGTCTGTCGAGACAGCTCCCTGATAGCCGCGCCGCCTTTCCGGATCAGCCAGGCTGCTTCTGTCATATCCAATCACCAGCACAATCGAATCTGCCCTGACCCGCCTGTCAACCATGTCAAGCACCAGCTGATCTGTCATTTCCCGAACCACCAGCCCTGCTTTCTCCTGGCTGTACGGGCTGGAGAGCACCTGCCCCTGGCTGAGACTGCAGTTTTCCGGCTGATACGCCCTGATGTCCGCAATCGTCACCGGTTCCCAGCCCCACGCGTGATCGATCAGATATTCCGCATTCACTCCGAACAGATGGTAAAGCAGATCCTCTCCGTCATACCCCCGGCTCCGTTCCACCGAACAGCGTGCGATGTCCCCCATGGTAAACATCCCGTTCTGCTCCAGCTTTCGTGCGATGCCGCGTCCCACCCTCCAGAAATCCGTGAGCGGCCGGTGCGTCCACAGCTTCCTCCGATAGGAAAGCTCGTCGAGCTCCGCAATGCGCACCCCGTCCTCGTCCGCCGGCATATGTTTTGCCACAATGTCCATCGCCACCTTGGCCAGATAGAGGTTCGTTCCGATGCCCGCTGTCGCCGTGATTCCTGTTCTGTCATGAATATCCCGGATGATCTTCCGGGTGAGTTCATGTGCCGTCATGCCATAGCTGTGAAGATAGCTCGTGACATCCATGAACACCTCGTCGATGGAATAGACATGAATATCCTCCGGCGCAATGTAGTCAAGGTAAATATGATAGATTTCCGTGCTCTTCTGAATATACAGCGCCATCCGCGGCGTCGCCGCAATAAAGTCAAGAGAAAGGAACGGATCGCGTTTTAGCGCCTCATTGTCCCAGGAGCTGCCGCGGAAGGGACGGCCATGAATAGCCGCCCGTCTGGCTGCATTGATCTCCCGCACCTTCTGCTGCACCTCAAAGAGCCGTGTGCGGCCCGGAAGGCCATAGGTTTTGAGTGAAGGCGACACCGCAAGACAGATCGTCTTCTCGGTCCGGCTCACATCCGCCACCACCAGATTCGTGGTCAGCGGATCGAGGCCCCGCTCCTGACATTCCACCGAAGCATAGAATGATTTGAGGTCTATCGCGACATACTGCCGTCTCTGTTCCGTTGTCGTAGACTGCTGTTCCCGCATCGGCCTCCCCTCCGCGCCAGAATAAACTGCTCTGCCTGTCTTGGGCCTACAAGCAGGAGAATGCATCGGCCTCGCACCGGAATAAGCTGCCCTCGCCGCCCGCGCCGCTTGCTCTTCCGCACTCAGCCCCAAGACATCCTGACAGACATGCCGGGAGTCCTCCTCACGCGCCGAGCCCGGTTGCGAAAATTTCGATGCCGATCGCGATCAGAATCACACCGCCCAGGACAGAGGCCTTATCTGCAAGCTTCT
>Ga0256404_1005228_pt1 | contig 23277 bp, 20 predicted proteins | sample RumenRJG_01DNA_FD_185990 | JGI IMG/M metagenome (GOLD analysis project Ga0256404, IMG submission 185990) | Bovine rumen microbial communities from Lethbridge, Alberta, Canada - RJG_01 | ecosystem: Host-associated > Mammals > Digestive system > Stomach > Rumen | place: Canada: Alberta | collected... | reverse complement strand
ACACCTCTTAGGATGGCGTGATAAACTTTGAAGTGAGAATGTTCTCTTGGCTGACGTGGCATGATGAATATCGCCTTTCAGTAGTTATATGGTGTATGGGTCAAGGTACCTGTCCCCCTGACCCTGACTTCACTTCCAGCAAATAGCGCAGATTAATGACGTCTTGGTCTATTAGTGTTCTAACTATGTTCTCATTCAACATTTTCAATCCATACAGATCGATAATTTTCCAAAACGACCTTTTATAAACATATGTAAGCTGCTTGTAATCATCTACAAGTTTTTCTGAAGGGTAAGCCGAAAGTTGATTACATATGGTTGGCTTTAGAAGTTCTGCACGGCTACTGTAAGTGCTTATCATCTCTTTGGTCCAATCATTCGGCTTATTCGCCTTAGTGATTATCTGGTTAACATGGAAGAGTTCAACCAGATCCTCCAGGCTGTAGCCCTTTTCTGGCGTAAATACATTAAGAACTTCTACTGCCGGACCTAAATTCAGTCCAATCGTCAGATCATCCTCTGAATAATATGTAACTCGCTCGCGCATTATGATACATTTCTTAATCTAACTTGTACCGGATCAACACCTTCATGTTGATTGCGGTACCGTCTGTCAAAGACGCGATAGTTCATTCCATTGTTGATACAAAACTATTCCAGGCTAATGCCTTTGCCCTCCGTCTTATAGAGGAAGAGCAGCTTTTCAAAATCTGATGTTCTCACCATAAATTTGCTAATAATTTATTTCGAGTACGAATGTAACAGATTTTAAGGGATAGGACAATACGTCAATTTTGGACGCTTACCCCAGAATACTATTAACAGCGTGGATAGGAAACCTTCTCATTCCCTATTTTGCCTTATTCGCCTGTATATCTTTCTAATCTCATTTTAGAATCAAATATAGCGATATATTTTTCTTATGAGATAGCCAAAGTAATAGCAAAATCATCAAGTGAGGTTTGCTGATGGCTTACCTTCCTTTAGATACATTCTTAATCATCTCAAAATGGGGGAATCCTTCACTTTCAAATTCATTGCTATCAATATTGAAATTGGGTATATGAAAATTCAACAAGACAACTCCCCGTAGCAATTCAATTTATACTTTCTTAAATACGAGTTTTGCGATCTCTTGGTTGCAGAGTTGCTGCGTGGCTTCGCTGAGACCGTACTCGTAACTCTTTTGGATCCACTCAACTTTAATATTATTTTGGGAAGCCTCTTGGCTGATTACATCACAACTTGCACCTCTACTACGGGATGCAGTGATGATAATGTCAGCATTCTTCGAATAGGCGTAGTTAAAATTATCACGGACAATACCACCTGTATCTCCACCAGGACAGACGCATACTATCTGATCATTATATCTGAAAGTCTCCGGTTTATCACCAGAATATGGTGGAATGGAAGACAGGCTCACGCCTCCATTACTACGGATCAACTCTCGGACAAAATTCAACGTAGCGGTCTTCCCACAATCGTGATGGCCATATAGGGCAATTATTCTCTTCATATAGTCAAAGTTTTAGATGCTGTAAAATAAAAAGGACTCAATGAAACTATATTGTTCTAACAGGCATTCCCACGCTTTCAACGCTTAGTAACCTTGGACCCACAAGAGATATTAGCGCACTGATTTCCAAAAAAAGACTATCAAATGAAAACTTATCTCGACCCGCATCATGAAACTTATTCCAATAACGGCCATGCGCTATCCAATTACGATACTCCATACGCTCTTTCATCAGTGTAAAACAATGTTGTTCCGATGGGTACTCCTGTTTCCATCTTTCGAGGATTGTCTCTTTGATATCAATCTTATAGAGCTTATCTACCTTTTTTAATGCTTCTTTGAAATCTTTATCTATCTGTTCCTTTTTCTTTTTTCTGCACCGACATATAAAATCTGTTCTAAACATTGCCTCCACAGTAGAGAGTAATGCAAATCCACCTTCGATATTTAGTTCTAGAAGCAACTTGTCTTTCTCTTTCTGTATAGCAAGTGCCGGTTGCCCAACATAGATTTCCCTACTTATATCATAGGTATAACAAATACTATTCTTTAACTTATCGAAATATGCCTTAATTTCATAAATTGAAGAAGAGTGTTCTGCAAACTGAAATGAAACAGGAATATTCCTCATAATTCTACAAGCGGTTAACAATTATGTCCTGGAATGTCTTGGCATTTAACGAAACATACCTTATACGACCATTTCTATCCACATATTTCCAGACAGTCTTTCCCATGTCCTCTGGCTCAGGTAATTTTGGCTTGGGTTCACCTTCTACCCAGACTTGTGTAACAATTCTCGGATATTTGGCTCTTTCACCAGCAAGAATGAACATTGCAGGATCATTATTTCCATTAACATACATGTCAATACGTCCGAAAGTTCCTATAAGATCAGTCCCTATCGGTTTAAAATAGAGGGATATATTGCCCATAGAAACATAAAGGGCTGAAACCTTATACTCTCCAGTTAGTTCCGTAATAAAGATTTGCTCCTTATGACTTGTTAAATTTCCATCATCAGCAATAGGCTTAAGCCAATCATGTAAAACAAGATTATAGAACTCATCAACATATTTTTTAAACATTGCAATTCTCTTCTGTATTCTCGCCAGCTTCTCCGTATTATCTGAATTGCAATTTTTCTGGCTCTTTACAATTTCTCGAAGATCTTCCATATATGTTTAACTTTAGAAATAATATAAAAAAAAAGTTCCTACTTCAGCCCCAAATACTCCTTGAATAGCTTTTCGGCACGCCTAATATCCTTGCGCTGTTTGCCAGTACCGTCATAGTCGCGCTTGTGGCCGATGTAAGATATGTAGAGCTGATTGTCGTTTTGTGAAATATACACCCGTGTGGCATAGGGATTTGGAAGAGCCACTTCGGCCACCATATATTTCTTCCAACCACTTTCTGAGCGTACTATTGAGTTATTAGGATTAATGGGATAGAGCAACCCCATGCGTTTTGCTTCCTTGAAATGTTCAATAATTTCGTTTTGCTCATCTACGCAAAGTTTCTTGAATTGCTTCTCCACCGTAGGCAAAGTCACGCCATATGCTTTAAGTTGATCCAACTTTGCTGTATCATCAACAACGCGCTGCTGTAGTTGCTCTATGATGTGCCCCTCGTTATCTGCGTCACCATAGAGATTATCCATCACGAAGGCATCGGGGTATTTGTTTCCGTCGGGTGCTGGTGTTGTGGCTTTTACGGTCAGTCGGTCCTGTTGCAAAGATTGCTTGTGCGCAATGGACAAGAGTAAGAGCCGATGGTTATTGGCGACAGACAAGGCGGTAGCGTCCTCACCGTCTAACATGTAGGAGCGCTCCACGCAAGCATACTCTTCATCTTTCATGCCCACATAATCGGTCAAGGGGTATGCCCTTTGGAAATATGTCCATGCCAGGGTTTTCATATCCGAATCCTCCAACGCGTCAACAATCTGATACAAATACGTTTCGCCAAACTTCACCATGGCCATCTCACAATCCATAACCACGTCTGATGAGACATTCAGATTTTTGTCTTCCAACAGTTTTCCAAATGAGAGCAACACCTTTTCTAACGCCTTGCTTCCTTCTTCAATACTCTTGGGTACGCCGATAGCGCTGTTCAAATAAAACTGGTTCATAGTCGTCAGGATAAACCGAGCATACGTCGTGCATTAAACTCAAACTGGTCACAAAATCCCTTTGGAATTTCCACGTTGCAGATACGCCCCTTGTCATTGAGTTTAATCACATCCCAATCGGTATTCTTTTCATCATCTAGGTGAAACCAATAACAAGTCATCTGATTCTGGAATCCCGGATTCACTTTTACAAAATAGCGAAGTCCGTCAAACAGATGGTCGCTATGAGTTTCCACGATGATCTGTGCGCCGGCTTTCACACTACGTGCAATCAGTTCAGCCATTTCCGTTTGTGCTCTTGCATGCAGATGCGCCTCAGGATTCTCAATGATAACAACGCTGTTCTTCACCACAGTACCCAATAGCAAGGCAGTGATAACAGGTAGGGCATAACTCAATCCGAAGCCTACGTTCTTTGCTCTATGCCCATTGTATAATGCATAACTCAAATCAGCCTCAGGCACCATCTTGAAATCGAATTCTACAGATGGGGTTATTATTTTCATCCACTCCTTCAGCACTAACTCCAGCGTATTACCTATCCATCCATCTCTTTTTAGAATAGGATTTACCACGTCACTACGATGATCATCAATGCTCTTCAGTACGTTGTTACCAAACTCGTCCGGTTCATCGTCATTGACATATACAGGGATATTTACCAGAGGACCATTTCGATGTGCAGAGATATAAATCAGATGGGGAAAGCTCTCATCTACATTACCTGTATGACTGTCCTCTTTGATTTCCAATTTGTATGCCTTATCAGCATCGTCCATGGCCTCAATCTCGATATCCTTGTTCCAGCCCTCATTGTGCAGTTCTTTCCAACCTCCATAGCCTGGCAACAGGTGTTTATGTTTACGCTTTAGTCGGTCTAACATACGTAAAGCCTGAATAACCGTACTCTTGCCTGATGAATTTAGACCTGTCAGAATGGTGAGCCCATTCAAGTCAAGCGTCTCTTCATAGAAACTCTTAAAACCCTTTAAACTAATTTCTTTCAGCATAATTACAGCACATATTTGTCAGTGAGATCAATCAGCATCTGGAATCTCTTCTTCAAAAGAGAGTGACGCATTGAATATTTTGATATAGAAAGGTCGAAGTCGGTATCTGTCTTTATGATTTTACGATAATCCTCAAGAAATTCTCTTCGGTTGCTGTACAACTTCTTATATTCAGGTACACTATACCTTCCCATGACCACTGCCCATGTTTCAAATAAGCATCGGTTGATGGGGCTTTTCTTCTCACCTTCAAAACTCTTACGAAAAGCATGTTCACCAAACATCTCAGAGCATCTTGTCATAGAACGTTCAAAGTATGATAGAATATAATCCTTTTGTAAAGTTTTAATTTTCAATGGCTCCTTAGTCTTCCAGTTGCTTAGACGTCGATAATCCAAATTGTTAAGATCATCCATGGAGTTAATGATAATCATCGTATCACCCAGCCACATGTCAGCAGTTACTGTTCTGTTATAATCTGTGTAGTTCCTGACCATAAACGAAAGGAAGCGCAGTATCAACTCCTTGTCCTGCATACGCTGTTTGTTGACACTGTTACCCACCAATTTAACAAAACATTCCATTTTTGCCATTTCATTGAGAAGTTCAGTTGCTTTGCCCGTGTAGATAGCATTGCGAATTTCCTGACTGTTAAGCTGCACTCCACCTGTGTTGATACGCTTGAATATGTTTCGGCGAACCACCTCTGGCGTAGTAGGCTGAATAACTGTTACCTGAAACTGAGCTTCGAGAATACGGTTCTGCAGTTTAGGAGGCAACTGACAGAATTGCTTACCCTCATATTCCGACCAGAATTCCAAGCCTTTCAATTTGAACCCCAAGCCACGAAGTTCCTCCCTTCGACTACCATCTTCCTTTTTAGAATTCATGTAGTCAGCTCCTAGTACGTAGTCACGTATAGTACTCAATCGCTGAAGGCCATCCACTACAGTATATACACCATCCTCGTCACTCTGCATATAGAACATTGGCAGGGGTATCTTGAGCATGATACTCTCGATGAGCTGGGATCTCTTCTCCCACGACCATACCTCTTTGCGTTGGAAATCGGGATTAAGGATGATGGAACCCTGTATCAATCTACGAATCACAAAATCCATTGACATCGAATTAGTGATAATGCTGATATCTTCTGGATTAAAGGGATTTATGTCCAGTTCTTTAGCCTCTGGATCATAAACCGTTTCCATCTCTTTTTCCGAGTCTTCTACGATTGCATCTTCTGTAAGATTGGCATCGGTATATTCTTCAGATTTATCCATGTCAAAATATAAGTGAATTATAATATTTGGGGAGTTTGAGGCCGCATACTATGCACGAGACAATGAGCGACTTTTCACCTAGAATAACTTTAATGCTTTCCTTAACCTTGCGTTTTAAACTGGTATCCTTCATGATATGCTAAAAGTCACAAAAAGCCTAGTTTAGTGTCCTGACAGGTTTTACCCGAATTTAGGATATAGGCTCACGAGCTTGACCCTTGCATCCGTTGTAATGAATTGCCAATATACCTTTTTCCTCTCATCGCACTTTTCCGCTTCCCATGCAGATAGTTCCTTTCGTAGGGTATCTATGTTATCAATCCTCCTATTTAGGCACTGACGAGTCATCATATTCAACTCAATCTCTGCAATGTCAAGCCAACTGCCATGTTTTGGCGTGTAATGAATCTCCAGCTTGTTTTTTTATGCGTCGTGCTTCCTCGGGCTTGTATCGCTTGTAAAGGGAGGCAACCTTGTGCGTGTTGAGGTTGTCCATAACAAGGACAATCCTCTCTGCCTCAGGGTAGCGATCCACCAAATATTTAATCTCCTCAGCCCAATCTGTTGCTGTACGGTGCTCTCTTACACTGACATGATGCCAGCCACCAAGGGGCTCGATAAATCCGAAGATGCTGCAAGTACCATTGCGTTTGTACTCTGAATCCACTTTCCTGTCGCTTCCTGGTTTCATGGGAAGAGGATTACGGGCATCACCCAGCAGCTGATATGGTTTTTCTTCCATGCACACAACAGGAAACTTAGCTTCATAAGGCCTCTCATAAACATCCAGGACATCTTCCATGCAAGCTACGAATTCCGCGTCTTCTTTCGATGGGATGCACCAGTAGTCGTTCTTGTGGGGGCGGATTTCGTTCATTTTAAAATCCTTGCAACAGTTGACTTGCCTACAGGATTCTCAAGCACCATCTTGCTCGCATCTGTAAGCATGCGGACTGTCCATCTTGCATATCCCTCAGGCACAGGTCCACAGGCTATCTCTATCAATTGGGCTTCCGCACGCCCATCAACCTTTTGCATACTGTGGTTCGAACCTTCACCTCTGTTCAATGTCAGGGCTTTTTCAAGACCATTGTCCAGGAAGTTATGAACCAAAGTGTAGAGGGTCTTAATAGTAACTCCATTCCTGTTCGCTACTTGCTGGCAGGAATGTTGCTTCCCGTGCTTGTTGTCAAGGTCTAACAGGATACGACATCTGGTTACAATGGTTTTAGACGTTCTCTTTGAACGCAGTACCTTTTTGATGCTCTTAACCTGCTCGTCTGTCAACTCAATGAAAATTGTTTTCTTTCCCATAAGTGCTATTTTTTGTTATAGCACAAAATTACGAAAATTTTAGAGCTTGACAAAATCAATAACATAGTACAACTGTTTGATTATAAATCGAATAAGCGTGCTCAACGGTAGCGGTAGCGTGTTGTGTACCCCCCTATGTCCAGTATCGGCAGATAGCATGAATCATAACGAAAAAGGCAACCAAACGACTTTAATTATATGTAATACAAACGTGATGTACATATTTTGCCAATGTATTTATAATCAGATATTTACAAATCTTTAACTATATTTTTATGAAAGTAAATATGAACAGGACGCTACACTAGTCTGAGTTTGAAGTCTGCTACATTTGATTCTTTACAAGCTCTTTTCTGCAATTCGAAATCCGATAGGATACTGTGACCATTTATGCCACTATTCCATGTTAAGCTCTTTACAGCCTTTACTTGAACATATATATTTGTGCCATGCGCATCAATATAAAGGTCATCTACGAAGCTGTTTTCCTTTTGACCATATAGAATTACATCTTCTGGATGAATATCAGCCATATAGCTAGCGAGTTGATAGGTAGCGTAGAAATCCTCATTGGTATTCCCTTTACTACTGCTAACACCTCCTTGATGCTTATGCTTCAGATATTCCATATTATCTTCAATGACACCCATATTTTATAAGTTATTATCGTATGGTTCCTCCCAGTTACCGTACTTTCTTAACAATACTGTTCGATCACTCGAAAAATATGCTTCTTTTTATCTTCGTGCGCGTAGGTTCCGCAAGATCGGGTATCACTTCTATATCCGTCACGACGGTACGATGACGCAGCACAGCATACTGCTGGAAGTGGGGGCTCACGCCGTGCCGTACAACCACTGTTCCATCGGCATCTGCTACGAGGGTGGGCTGGACGAGAACGGACTGCCGTGCGACATCCGCACTCCGGCTCAAACAGAGCGTCTGACCGAACTGCTGACGATCCTTCATAAGATGTTTCCCAGTGCCAAGATCGTCGGCCATCGTGATCTGCCGGCGACTACGCCCAAGGCTTGTCTGTGCCTCAACGCTCATGAGGTGTTCGGGTATATAGAGGAGCTTTGATGACATTCTGTTTCTTGAACTTTATGGCTTCCGCATTGAAGATGTGGGAGCCATCCCAATAATTTTCACGGCCTCATTACTACTATCCAAAAATATTATCAATTTCTCAATAGAAATTTCCTTGCTCATGATGTATGTACTCCCGCATGTAAGCGAAGTCTTCCGTCCAAATCTGCATCAAGTTGTATCATAGAATAGGTATGTTATACTGAGAAAGATCTAATCAGTTCACTAAATTCTTCTTTTTTGCTTTTCGTGAAACTTATTATGTCTTTCTCAGTATAGGATAAAATCATTTGTTAAGTATATTTCGTGCCACCTTCATTCCTTTCTCACCAAGAATGTTCTTTACGCAGTCTTTAAAGTTATGTGTTAGGCGCTCACTTCTAGATAAAATTAGGTTGGCTTCACTCAACAATTTTGAAGCTTCTCGCTCTTGGTCAGGAGTTGTGAAGACTTCGAAGATTATTGGTTTGTCGGACTTCTCAAACAAGACATGTCTGTTCTTTAAGAGGTCCTCCTTTGAATTTATAGCTACATATTTAAAGCCGTTTGTCTCTGACCATCCTTTTGCATTCCGGAAGTGGTTGTCAGCAGCCACATATTTACCGACATTGAATTTGTTGACTAAATTTCCAAATTTAAACTCCATTCCTCCATTGTTATTTACAAGGAGTATGCGAACATTATTCTTGATGTGGCGAATAGCCATAGAATTCAAGTCATAGAGGTATGCTAAATCTCCTGTAATGAAGAAACTTAATCGATCCGTTTCAACACTCTCACCAAAGAATATTGACATTCCACCATCAATACCGTATGCAGCTACAGGGCAGCTACAGTTAATATTTGATTTTGTAGGGAAACATAACCATGAACGGAAACTGTTCAGTATCGCAAAATTAAGAGTACTTCCCTCTGGTATGTATTTGTACAACTGTTGTGCAACAAACAAGTTTGACAAAGGTAATTCAATGTCATGATTAATCTTGTCGTAATATGACTTCCATACTTCATAATATGGATGATCTACAACTAAAGTCTTTCCTTGAGAAACTCTTTCCAGAAAATAATCTATGCTACACTCGAATATTTTTGTAAGCTTCTTAAAGGTATCGACGACATTACCATCCTCAGCAACCCGCCAGTGATCAATACTTCCTTCTGGTGCGTTAAATAACTTAGAGAATATGCCATATTCCCCAAGTATGCCTCCAATTGTAATAACGATATCAGGTTTGAATATTTCCATAAACGCATCTTGGGTACTTTTGCTTGATATCATATATGGTTGCAACGCAAACTCACCATGATAGTTTGCAATGTTGTCAGCATAGACAAAAACATTGAACAATTTACTGAATTTGTCTATTGCCTTAACTTCTCTTTCCGCGAATGGTCTATGCTCACCGATAAGAAGCATAATTTTCTTATTCTCAAGCTGTAAATCCCACTCGTCTTCAACCCCATATCGATTAATAACTCGACATTGTGGTATGACAGCAGAATTACTGAAACACCATGTTTCTGAGTCTAATTCTTGTATATCCAACTGAACTGGTCCTTTACCATGATGAGTTAACTCAAGAATTGCCTCATTTACAGTTCTTACACAAATCGTTCTGTCATTATCGTCATGAATATATGGTAATGAATATGACTTCTTAACGGCATCTTCTGGGAGAGAGGTCTGAATCGGACATTGCATATAATCCTGACGCACATACACTGGATGCTTAGACATGGTAATTGCAAGTATAGGTACATGCTTATAGAATGCTTCTGTCAGGCCAGGAATGTAGTTTCGCGTTGCTTGAGCACTTGTACATGAAGTTGCAATTATTTCGCCAGTTTGGAGGTAAAGACCAATGGCAAAATACATGGCACTTCTCTCATCAACTACAGAATACACCTTGAAGAATGGATCTTGTTGTACCGCTTCTACAATAGGTATATTTGACCCACCAGGACTTGCAACCACATAACGTATATTATGTGCTTTAAGCAAGGAAATTACTATCCGTGCATTTTCTAGTATTGTAATCATACTATTTTATTTTTGATTTTATTATTCGATATATTTTAATAACCAACTTTGGCGTAGTCCTATAAACCATATATTTAAGAAAAGTCTTAAACTTGGGAAACTCATTATATGACGCATATTCATGAGTTATTCTATCCAAAAGAGCTTGAAGTCTCCAATCCTGTAATGATGTGTTATAATTGAAGTGCTTTATGTTTGCCTCAAGACATTTCTCCAAGCCTTCTTTCATATGTGTAAACGCTGTTTCATCTACATAGTGTGCCAATTTTGAAGAGTCGAATCTTCTGTCAACCATTCTGTCATAGATAGTTTGATAATCGCCCCCCCCAGCCTTAATACTGTTAGGTATCATCTTTATCTTGACTTTAGGGTAGTGTCGTTTTAGAACATTGGAATAGATGTTTAAAACTTCTCCCCATTTCAAACTCTCAGAGAATGTAACATTAACTGTATCTCTGGGCACGCTGTCATTTATAATTAAGTTACACATAGAATCTGCCACATCTTTACCATACATAAGCGAAGTGTAGTGTTTAGCAACATCTTCAGAAAACACTAATGTACGTCCATGCAGAACTCTATATAACCATATCTCTTTTTCAAGACTTCCCAATGGCAAACGGTTTTCAGCATAAGTTATATAAGGACGTATGATAAGGAAATTGTCAAAACCAGATGACTGTAACATCTTTTCCTGTTGGGCTTTTGGTATTGCATAACCATCTGTCCTTAAGAATTTCTTATCTGTAGCAACGTCTAACCATTTAGGACTATCCTCTTTAATGAGATTGCCTTTTGTGTCGGCAAATGTGCGTGATGAACTTAAATATACATACTTATTAGTTTCTGGAAGCAGTAACTTTATAACTTTACCAAAGTCCTCATTGCTCCATACCATGAAATCTACTACTACATCAATGATTCCACACTTTTCCTTCAAGTCAAATATAGTTTTTCTTAGGAAATCTAGGTCTTTAGCATTTCCTCGCAAATACGTAACTTTATCTGTTGATTCATGACGCTTCCTTGACGTAACAAAAACACTGGTGTTGGGTGTTTTTTCTAATGCCTTAGTCAGATGAATGCCAATAGGCCCAGTTCCTCCTAAGAGTAAATATATTCTTTCTTTCATGTTGTTTTTATGTATATCCGCCGTCGCAAAGTATTGTCTGTCCAACTATGAAGTTTGCAGCATCGCTCATAAGGAAGATAGCAAGTTCTGCTATTTCCTCTGGCATCGCAAGACGATGGACTTTGTTGAGGTTCGTATAAAAATTATCTCCTTGCTTTTTAAATTTTTGTTGCATGTCCGTCATCACCAATCCAGGTGCAATTGAATTTACAATTATTCCAGACGGACTTAATGCATGTCCTAGATATTGTGTTAATCCCCTGATATCCCATTTGCTCATTCGGTATGCGTTGTTAGCATCAGCAAATGCCCCTTGGGAAGTGATGTTGATAATCTTCCTGATAGATGTGTAACTGGGGGGGGTATTACGCCATCTTCCACACATCTCTTGAATCAAGAAAAACGTTCCTTTGGAGTTCGTATCATAAACTCGATTCCAATCGTCTTCAGATACATTAGGGAAATGAGTCTTGGCATATGTACCAGCGTTATTTACAAGTATGTCAATGTTGCCGCCAAGTAATTTTTCTGCATCATTAATTTTCCCACGCATTTCTGACGGTTTTGATATGTCCATCTGTAATGGGAAAATGTTATTGCTATCTAATTCATTGATTGCAGAATTCAACTTATCTATATGGCGTCCAGTAATGACAACTGTTGCACCTTCATTTACAGCCTTCTTCGCTATAGAATAACCTATACCTGTTCCTCCGCCTGTAATTAGGATTTTCTTTTCCTTTAAGGCGTGATTGTATGACACCTGATTGACTGTAACATGGGTAATCCCACCATAGGCCATGTACTGTCTAAAATTTTTTAGTTTCTCGATTATACTTCGTAGCATATTATTTTCTATTAAAAACCTGTCTTATTGGGAATAGCTTGAATAATGATATAAGTATAGAATAAGGAATAAACCATACTACACTTTTTAATGCTAACATAGCTATATAGTAAAATCTATTGTCACCCCAAAAATGGAAATCGTTGAATGGAATTAATTCAGTCAATAACAAAGAGAAAATGCCTATTAAAGTCGGTACTAGAAATTTGGAAAACAATCTAAAATTACTTAGATGTAAAAGCTTTTTGTAAAAAGATATATAATACAAAGCTGAAAGTATTACTATGTATATTGTATATCCTATTACAGCCGAACCGACACCATACCTTTTACTCAATAACGCATTTATTACTATAGATAACACGCAAGCCACAGCTGTCGTTATAACCAATAGTCTGGTTTTGCCATATGATAATACTAAAGCATTTCCTGGTGTTGTATGCATTTGAAGCAAAACGCAGAAAAGCCACAAATAAAGCCATATTGCAAGATCTCCATATTGAGGACCAACATATGCACTAAGTGCATCCCGTCCCCCAATTATGAATGGGAATACCAACAAATTAACTATGATTGTTGTGTAACTTGTCCATTTATAAGCAAAGTCCTCAATTGCTTTTTGATCATGCTTTGCTACCATTTCGGCTGCCTTTGGGAGAAAAATGCCACTAAATGTTCCGCTCAGCATAATTACGAACTGAGGTATAACCTCTACGATTCTAAACTCTGCAACCGTTCCAGCACCATCATTTGAAAACATACTCAAAATGATTGGCCTTGACTGGGTAGCTGTCGCTTGAAATACGCCTAATGCAAATAATGCAAGACTGAACGAGATGACTACTTTGAAATCCTTCCAATAAGTCTTTGGCTTAAGGTCAAGAATCAACTTGTCATGTCTGCATTTATACGCATAGGGAAGCAGTAGGATCGCAACGATACCTGTTAGGAAAAAGAAGTATACGGTCAAACGTAGCTTAAGGTAAACAGTCAGCAGGACCAATACTAATTGAAGGAGTTTACTAACCGTTTGCATCTTCATCGTGAAAGCTATCTGCTTATCAGCCTGTAGTAGTTGTTGGAAAGGGGTAGTCTCCCAACTAAATACGTTGAACACAGCTAATATCAACAAGCATTCCCGAAGGGTGTTAAATTGCTCATGTGTAATATTAAACAATGGCTCTCCGAAAGCTGCTAGTAGGACAAGTAATAGTATATTGATGGCAGATATGATCAGATAGAATGTCATGTTCGTACCTGATACTCTGTGAATCAAGTCTATCTTTCCTTCTGCTTTCCACTGTGAGAAGAATTTCACGGAGCCTGTATTCATACCTAGGTCCAGAAGCTGCATGTAGCCATTGCATGACGTAGCCAAGGCTAAAATGCCATACTCTGCTTTACCATAAAGGCCAAGCAACAAGGGAACAGTAAAAAAACCTACTATTGCTGACAGTACTCTTGATACAGTACTCCAGAAGAATGAGTTAACGTAGTAATTATTTTTTAATGAAGCCATAAATGACTTTAGGATATTTTATATAGTCTTACTTTCTATGCTTCAATTGCGTTTATCAGCCAATCAGTTGAATCCGTCCTAAGATGATTCAATATTTCATGAGATTCTTTATAGTCTATTGGCTTAGACCACATTTCTTGCATCTCATTATACAATCTATTCTGTAGCTTGAATGTATCTAACACGTCATAGATTCTACTATTTTGTGAGCCTTTATCAGAGTCCTTGAATCTAAGGAATTCGGTAAAATTCTTGCCGAAATTTATACTCAATGCTGTTGCGTGGAAGCTATCAGTACAGACCCAGGTCGCATCCTTTAATAACTTGACAAATTCTGCAACAGCAGCATCACGGTAAACGATAGAGTCTTGTATTTCAAAGTTCGGATTCTCAACAGCCGGTATAATGATGACGTTTTCTATCCCGGTTTTCTCCTGCAATTCACGTACTTGTTTAGGATAATTATCATTGTTACCAATGAGATAAACAAGCATGTAGTTCTTTGGTACTGATATCTCTATCTGAGACTGTTTGGCAACAGAGCTCCAATCTTCAGCAGTTAACAAGAAAGTCGGATCCAGTACCGTTTTGATGTCTTTTCTACCTGTTAATCTCGAAACAGCCTCTCTACCTGTCGTTTCTCTTAGAGATATATGGGCGAATTTCAGAAGAAGATTCTTAATAGTCTCTTTGTATTTTTCAGGAAAGTCTTTTGTCCCCATACTCGAAGCATAAGAGATCCGTTTTACATTCCCTGCAAAGTCAAGGAAATTGAATGGTGAAAAATTGAAATAAGCATTCCATACTTGATCGCTACCAACACAGAAGACATCTGTACTACGGAGCAGCTTCTTATATTGCCAAGGATTGCGTACTGCTTTCTGTCTTATATTGTTTTCGAAGAATTCACTCAGTTTTATGAGTTTCTTTGAATCCGCCGCTTTCCTGATTTTTCTTCTCTCGCGAATCTTCATGATGCCCACAGCGGAAAGAATCATCTTCAAATAGCCTTTAAGGCTGAAATGCTTGTAATTGAAAGAACTTAATATGCTGCAATCATAGCCTTTTATACTTAGAAAATGGTATAATGCATAAGACTGTAAAGAAGTCCCAAAGTTACCATTACCAAGCCATGTGACTATTTGTATTCGCTTTTTCATCTATTGATTCTTACTTAATTTTTTTCTTATTTAGAAACAGATGTAAAATTAAGATTTACATCCTTTTACATAAACAACAGTTGTACAGTCCTTAATGATAGCATCATCAATCTTTATCTGTAAACGTATTATTTTCCGCCACACCACATCTCCCGAGTGTTTTTAGCCGGTTATGTGGATTACGCAAAAAATGATTTTCCAAGTTTAACCTATATTTTGATATAACAGGGCAGCAATTGCCGTTTGTCATAGGTTTCTTTGCTGACTATGCACTTGAAGAGCTTCTCAGGGTATGTCTCGGGATTGATGCCGTTGAGCCTGCAACGCTCCGTAAGCGAAAAGACGAAGGCTGTATTTTCAGCAGCATTCTCACTTCCTATATTCTGGCAGTTCTTCAAGTTCAGTTTTACTGGTTTTCATTCTCTGTTCACAGAGATTGTTTGAGATCTAGATCTGCAACCTGCCGTCCTTGATGAAGTTCTCAAGTGACTGTCATAGTTGACACCATACTCGGAGCAGAACTCCTTCAGATCTTTAGTCTCACTGCACAGCTGATACAGATCGTAGACTTCCTGATAATTGACCTTTACTTTCGGCATAACTTCTCTGTTTTAAAGTTGATGCCGCAAAGGTAATATTTTTATGTGCCGGTGTCAAGGTCGAAAATAAGACGTTTACCTTTATATTGTAAAAATATCAGACTAATTATTCCTTATGAGGCAAGTCCACCCCAATCCTCATAGCATGAGAAAATGCATTTATAGCAACCCTATGGGAATAGAAATCTTTAAAATTACCAAGATATTTGATTTTACATTGTTTTTCGGCACCAAAATCTATTTCAATTTCCTTGTTGGAATGTATTTTAGTGTGATTTTTTAAATTTATTGTAAGGAAACGATCAGACCATTTTATTACAATATCCTTGGGAAGAAACGTTAAGAATTCTGTTTCAACTTTTTGTAATACATTCTTATCTTTGTCAACTTCTCCTATTGCGAAAGCAAAATTAAAGTTTATTTTACGTGGATTTAGACAGTCGCATTCTTGGGAAATACAAAGTATATATTTACCCATAAAAGTATTCGTAATATCATTTTCTACCTCGAAGATATCTCCTGTTTCTATATCCTTCGAAATGAAACGAAATGCCTCTGAAGGTCTAAAAGTAAGAAGGCTTATTAATTTCTTTGTTTCTGAATCATCGCAATTAGAATTCTCAACATCTCTAAATATTTCAGAAACTTTCTTTAAATCAGTATTATCTTTTAAGATTTCCTTTATCTCCATGCCAAATACAGTTGCAATATAATTTAGCAAATCATTATCATTATGATATTTATTTGCATGCTGAATAATTGCAGCCTCATCTACACCCATAAGTCCTCTACTTATGGTAGACAATCCCTTATATATAGGAGTCCTAATCATTGATGTAAAAAGAAAAGTCCGATAATTGGGTAAGGATTGTACACTACTAAGAATTTTATCAAATAATTTTGCAGGGGCAATTCCACTGTCCCCCAAATTAGGTTTGGATATAGGGATTATAAGAGTATTGCCCAAGAATAAATCCACATCATTTATGACTTTCCAATTAGAGAATGCTCCTTTCTTATCACTGATTCCATAACTATTGCAATAATAACTAAACCAAGTGTAGAGATTTTCTCTTGAACCTATTTCATTCGCATTGATAAATTTATTAAGTAATTCGCATAGGTTACCAATATTTTTTTGTCCAAACTTTTGAATCAATTTATAATTAAAATCATCGAGAACTTTTTTCTTTTTCTCTTTATTTAAGAAGATATAATCAGCTAAATATTTTTTTACAAAGGTCTCGAATTCATCAACAGTAAATTCAATCCCGTTTTCTGAGAAATGATCATCGAGCTTTTCCTTTAAAGATTTGTACATATCTTCGTCTCGTACAATCTTTGCATGATATGCCAAAATATACTTTAATATCTTCTTAACATCTTCTTCCGTTGTATATATACAAACTACTTTAATGCTCTTTTCTTTAGTACAATCACCAATAATTTTAAGTGCATCATCATACACTTTTTGGGGATCATTACTTAGTTCCCAATCAAGTATAACAATGTCCTTATTATTTAAAAGATTCCTTGAAGAGAAAGTTTTATAATTTTTATACTTTACGATTTCAAGACTACAATTAGCTTCATCTTCAAAAGACTTAAGCAAAGTCTTCGGCATAACTTTATTTCCCTCATCGCTATACGGCTCTGCAAAATCATCATCAATACATATTCCTGTATTGAAGGCACTTTCAATAATCCTCTTTTTTTCTTCTTCTGTCATCATTTTTCATACTTTTTAATTATGAAACATGCCCCATTCAATTTATTATCCTTCTTATCGTTAGAAGCATAGATATCAAGACCTATAGCCCTAAGACTTCTACGAGCTAGGTAAAGACCAATGCCACGACCATTTACTTTTCGAGTGTAGAACAACGTGAAAATGTTCTCCAATTCACTATCATCAATCTTTGGCCCATTGTTCATTATAAAAATTTTATTATCTTTATAGTCAATCGTTATCTTCCTATCATTAACTGATATAAGCCAATATAATGCATTGTCTATGACATTGATGAATGTTGAATATATAACAGCTTCTGGAGCATCAAACACGAATGCATTGAATGAGATAGTTCCTTCGAATTCGACATCTCCTGAGGACAACTTGGAATCAAAGAAAGTTCTCATATCCTTTACCAACTGCTCTCCAGAGAATTTAACACTAAGCCTCCTTCTTGTGTGATAAAGGGGTTGCAACATCCTATAATTGCTCTCTATCTGCAGAAATGCATGATCTAACTGCGAATACAGGCTTTGTAACTCAGGATGCTCTTTTATATACCCTCCAAGGACATCCATGGATTTTCTCATTTGATTATACAAACGAGTCAACTCATGATCTATTATTTCAGCTGAAATTCCTAACTGAGCTAATGAATCCGTCTTTTCCAATTGATCTGAAAGTTTCTCTTCTTGCTCTTTATACCAAGAAACCAAGAATTCTTCATCTACGTCAAAATTTAGACCTTCAATATGTTTCAAGAAAGGTTCCATTTTATCATTAATCTCTTCTTTCAGCTGATATATAAAACGCGCTAGAGAGTCAATAACTTTTTTATAGTCCTTTCTGGTCTTTGGCTCTCCGTTATATTCTGAAATACTTGAAGACAATTTCCCTAAATAAAAGGATTTTTGCTCGTCAAATTGAGAATTGATCTTATTTGCAGCAGAAGCAAATCGTTTCTTATATGAATTTATCAATGATGAAATATCAAAAGTAGCCCTTCTGCTTTGATTTTCATAATCGCGTTTTAAATCTTCTATATCAAAGAGCTTACGAACATTTGATATATGAACATCACATTGTTTAATTATATTTTCCGTTTCCTTATAATCTTTGACATAATTAGCGAAACGTTGTTCTTGCACTGAAGATATTTTTGCTCTTGTTGGCTTTTCGAGTTTTAATTTCTGAAATTCATTCTTTTTATCTTCTAAACTCTCTGCAAGTTTATTGTATTCAGTAAAATCTACGAAAAGGCCATCCCCCTTCTTTTTTAACTCAAGGGATAAATTTGAAATTTCTTTTTTCAACTCTATAAGTCTAGGCGTAAAATCTTTAATATCAGCACTAAATTGCTTACGCGTTATAGCAGACTTTTTCTTTTCAGCCTCTAACAGTTTTTTGTTTTTTTCTCTAATCTTGTCTATTTGTTCAGACCTTGCATTAGATTCACCTTCCTCTACAGATCTAAAGAATTTATCTGCAACATTATTAAAGAAATCTATCAAATCTCTTTTAAACTCACGATAAGCTTTGTTTTCAATGAATCCTTCTCGGCCAGCTTTATCAATCAATTTAGGATTTTCTTGTCGGGTTATTGAAATATAACCAAACATCTTTCTATGACTGAAATAGTATTTACCCGCTTTCATTGAACGCCTTTTTTCAAAATTAAGGAAGTCATAATCGAGTCTACCGTAAGGAAGAACGCGGAAATTGTCTCTATAGATGTAAAGGCCACCAAAATGCTGAGTTTTATTAGTTACTTGTTCATATACTTCTGGTGGAAGCATAGATGAACTTGCATTAAGCTCCATACCTGCTAAATTCAATTCAAATGCACCATAGGGTGTGTTGCCAGGGATTCTATTGGGACGATAAGAATATTGAAATGTTTCGTTGAAAACTCTAACAGTACCGACAAACAGCCCATTTTTGTCAAACGCCCCATCTATATGCCAATCTGAATTATTTAGGTCTTTCCTAGAATAAAAGTCATCTATAATGTTATAATAACCTGACTCATTGTAGATGTCAAACTGAGTATTAAAATCCGGTTCTTCCTTAAAAAGATTATAAATACCACAAAGTGATCTCTTTATCTCCCAATATTCTTCATTCTCACTTTCCTTTTCGAAAGATCTTCCACCCAAATTTAGAAGTTGCTCATCAGGTTTAAATATGACGAAGATGGTTCCATGACCATTATTGCTAAAGATGTTTTTTATCTGTTCTGATTCCAACAGAGCATTGGTTAGGGCAATATTAGAATTTTCATCAATTATATTTTTAAATATTTTTTTTTGTTCGATCCATTGACCTTTGATCAAAGTCTGATTCAATTTCTGTAGAAATTGGTCAACCATACTTATGAATATGTTTGGCAAGTCATCAATATCTTCAGCACTATGTATTGGCACATCAATATCGTCAATAAAAAGATTGTAGTTTTCAAGTACATTCCAGTCAAAATAAAGCAATTCCACTGGTTTACCAATCTTCCTCGTAAGCATAAGCATTGGACTGCCTAAATACGAAACAGAAAGACGACCTATACCCTTTTCGCCCATAGGAACTCTTTGGGGAATACCAAAACGTTCTTCATCAGTGTAAAGTTTCATTCCTCTTGCTTTGGAATCAGTACCCAAAACTATCCACTTTTCTAGCAGATCTTCTTCAGTCATTCCAAAACCATCGTCATACAAGGTAAACAACGGTTCTTTTATATCCATATAGCCAGGCATATACAAATTGCAGCCAAGATTACGTGCATATGCGTCATAACCATTTTTCCAAAGTTCGGATATAGCAGTCGGAAGGTCTGCAATTTGCCCCTTGCCTAATAGTTCTACAGCGCGAGCTTTTGTTTTAAATTGTGCCATTGTCATATTCCTGTTTTAATTTCTTTATTACTTCACCCAATCTCCTGCCGTATTCTGGTGGTACAGCATTACCTATTATCTTAGCATTTGCACCTAAAGTGCCTGCTTTGAATATGTAATTTTCGGGGAAAGTTTGTAACGTCGCCCCTTCTCTTAATGATAGACCACGATTTTCATCAGGATGCGCAAATCTTCCACTTGTTATCTTTACAAAATTTGTTGTGATGGTAGCAGAAGGCTTCTCCCAACATAATCTGCCGTAAACATCTCGAAAACTGTCATCTTTCCCGATGTAGCAGTCTAACTGTAGTTCAGGATTGTCTTTCCATGCAAGGCGTGAGCCTCCATTATGGGGCGTATTCAAAAGTCGACGCATATTCAAAGCTGACAAGCCTGCAGTCCAATTCAAAGATGGTGAATTGTCTACATGTCCAGCTTCTAAAACTGGAAAACCATTCCATTGCCCAATAAATTCTCTCAAAATAGCCTGATGCTCATCAGGAGTTGGCAAAATAGGAGTTATACCTTTAAGCCTGGTAGCTAAAAGGCTGAATCGCCGACGTGTTTGAGGAATGCCAAAAAAACTCATATTGACGACTTGCTCTTGATGACGATACTTTTTCTTATCAAGAAAGTCCAAGAAATCAGGCAGGACACTTTTCTTGTTACTAATTATTCCAGGAACATTTTCTACCAAGACAAATCCCGGATTGTAATAATCCACAAATCGTTTAAATTCCATTAACAATTTACGCGATTCATAGGATTTTTTTCTATTTGTATTGATAATACTATAAAATTGGCATGGACTGCACCCTACAAAAACTAAGTTGTCATCATTCTTTTTTAAGTGGAATTTCTTCTCTAGAAAATCAACGGAAAGAGTAGTAATATCACAACAAATATACTTTGAACCAGGATTATTATCTTCATAAGTTGACTTACAAGCCTTCTCAATATCAATGCCTGCAATAACCTTGATACCTGCTTGCCTAAGGCCAAAAGTCATTCCTCCTCCTCCACAGAAGAAGTCAACTGCTTTAATAATATGTCTATGATATGGTCTTGGCATAATACTTAATTTTATTGTCTCTTTCTGGTAAACGTCTTATTTTCCGCCACACCACATCTCCTGGCTTTTTTTCAGCCGGTTATGTGGATTACGCAAAAAAATGATTTTTCAAGTTTAACCTATATTTTGATATAACAGGGCAGCAATTGCCGCTTGTCATATGTTTCTTTGCTGACTATTGCCTTAGACCGTCGCTCCCATCGCACTTTAATCTGATCTGGAGTTAGCTTCTGGACTTTAAATGCAAGTTCCAGTTTGAGTTCATAAACTTGTCATAGTTGACACCATACTCGGAGCAGAACTCCTTCAATGCTGTATCAAGGTTTGCCGTCTCAATAACATATCTATGAGTATCTTTCATTTCTATTTTTGTATTGCCTGTGACCTCAACTTATATCCTACAGTTCCCTCTATAATTTTTTCCTGTAGAGTCTTCATGTTCTCCTTCTTGGTAAAAGGAAGATCTAATTGTTTGCAAATGGCTTCTAAATCAGCCTTTTTCAAGTCATTAGTAGAAAAATAAGAAGAGGCTTCCTCACGTGATTGCATGGAGTTGAGAAAAGTGATGGCTTCTGAAACAATAATGGAGTTTTCAGACATTGGCTCATTTGGTTCTTTGGAAGAAGAAATTATATTTATTTCTATCTGTTTCTCACCATTCTCAATTTCTTTAACCATTGCTTGTGGCAATTTGTTTAAGAAAGCAAGAAAGTGCTCCATTTCAGAGACATAAAAATTCGTTCTACTCATATCCCAACTTATCTAACAATTCATTTACTATTCCATTGATGCCATCTATTACGTTGATACCCAAGCCTCTTTTACTGATAACGACTGGTACTCCATATTGAGCAGCATCTGCGAAAAGTGTCTTATTCTCACGCAAGGTATCCTCAAATACATCAAATCCCAATTGCTTTGTTTGGTAGATGAAAGGACGAAGGGCACTGATTGGCTTCTCTCCGTAATACTGAACCATCGTAAATACGACACCCAGTATTTGAGGATTTATTGGCTCGTAATCATCCAAATCCGAGTCTTCGATAGAAACGTATTCATTATATTCCTTGACTAACTTATCCAAACTATTCTTCAGATAGTCGATACCCATTGTTGACAGATAGTCAGGCTTGGCAGGAATCAGAATATAGTTGCTTGCGACAATGGCATTCTTGGTAACGATATTGAAGTTTGGTGGACAATCTATCAAAATTATATCATAAGCATCATCAGGTAACTGGTTTATGCCATCCAAAAGTCGACGATGTACTTTAATAAATTGTTCCTTAGCTTGGGTCATATTGGCACCGCCCAGCTTAGTTGCAAGTTCCAAGTCAACATTTATCAGCTCCAAGTGTGAAGAGACCAAATCAAGTTTCCATTTATTTTTCAGAGTTTCCTTAACCGTATGAGGTGTTATGATCAAATCCTCAAACCTTTCAGTTCTTACTTTTTTCGAATCGGAAAACCAATTCTTGATCGTGTGCTTGTCTGCCACCTTTTCCTTCCATTCATCAGGTTTCAAGAATGAGAATGTCAGACTTGCCTGAGGGTCAAGGTCTATCATCAATACATTGTACCCACGCTGTGCTAAATCACCTGCAATGTTGGTGGTAAGGGTTGTTTTACCAACACCTCCCTTATAGTTTATTATTGAAATTATATCCATCGCTATTTTGTAATTTTATGTTATATATTTTACTTATTCATCAATAATTTCTTTGCCATGATAAATTATTCTTGATAAATAGGCTGTCAAATATTTAAGCCGTTTTTCGTTTCTTACATTTGAGTTCCAAGGGTCAGGGGGACAAGGGTCAGGGGGACAGGTACCGACGACCCTCAATGATTGTTAATATTCCGGATATTTATCGAATGTTCCCTCATCACAACATGTAAGAAAAAGGTCGTCTTCGGGCGTGGGTTCAGAGACAATGA
>Ga0256404_1005227_pt1 | contig 23279 bp, 24 predicted proteins | sample RumenRJG_01DNA_FD_185990 | JGI IMG/M metagenome (GOLD analysis project Ga0256404, IMG submission 185990) | Bovine rumen microbial communities from Lethbridge, Alberta, Canada - RJG_01 | ecosystem: Host-associated > Mammals > Digestive system > Stomach > Rumen | place: Canada: Alberta | collected... | reverse complement strand
TTTTGAGGTACCATCATTTATAAGTATAGAAGATCTTTTCTAACTCACCTCTTAACCAACTGAGATCATGCTTTCATATAGCCTTGGTGAACGGAACATACTAAATCCCGCTCATGATGTTTTTTTATGAGAGTTTTAATTACAGGTGGCAGTGGTTTTATTGGTAGAGCTTTAGTCTCTACACTTTTAAATTCCCATCAAGTATTCGTTTATACCCACAAAACAGCAGTTGAAAACAATCTCTCCTTTCCTCCAACAGTTACGGTTTTAACAGCTGATAGTGACTTTCCTAAAGTTGATGCCATTGTAAATTTAAGTGGAGAAGCTATCGACAAATCCTTTTTAACCCGTAACAGAATAGCTAGTATTATTAACTCTCGTCTACATACGATTAAACTCTTAAAACAAAAGTACCAAAACGATTTTCCAAAAATATTTATTCAAGCCTCGGCTACAGGGATCTATAAAGACAGTAATGAGGAGTTAACAGAAAACGGATCTTTCAATAACAATTTTTATGCAAAGCTAGTAACTCAAATTGAAAATGGAGCTTTAGCGCTCTTATCCAAGGACTGCTTTGTATATTTAGCAAGACTTGGTGTAGTGGTAGGTAATGGTGGTGGTATTGTAAAGAATTTAAAGTATCTTCCACGTCCTTACTTTTTAATGGGAAATAATTACATTCCTTATATTACACTTGAAGATACCGCTTTAGCTTTTAAATTTTTATTAGAGCACCACAGCTTGTGCTCTTTTGATAAGCCTTATCAAATCGTAAATTTCTGCTCTGATAAATATCTAACTTTAAATGAGCTTTTAAAATTGTGTAAACCACAAAGTAAAGTAGCCATCCCCTGCACTAAATTTATTTTACGCCTAGATAAAAGAGGACATCTTCTGTTAGTAGATCATAAAGTTAAGCCTGCCTTTTTACTAAAACAAGGCTTTAAATTTAGTTAAATAGCTCACAATTCGCAATCGTTTACAATACTAAATTATTTTATATTTCAATATATTAACAATTTAGTACTAAAACATTTTAGTTTTTCTATTTATCTTTTCAAAAGATGTCCTATAATAATCATGTATCCAAGATAAACATTTTTAAAGCAGAGGATCACTATGCTAGAAGATTTAAAACAAAAAGTTTTTAAAGCAAATTTAGATCTACCAAAACATGGTCTTGTAACCTTTACTTGGGGTAACGTATCTGGCATAGACAGAGAAAAAGGTTTAGTGGTTATTAAACCATCTGGAGTTGACTATGAAACCATGACTGCAGAGGACATGGTAGTAGTTGATTTAAAGACAGGAGAAAAGGTTGAAGGTGATTTAAATCCTTCTACTGATACCCCTACTCATCTTGAGTTGTATCGTGCTTGCAAGGATATTCAAGGTGTAGTGCATACTCATTCTCGTAATGCAACCTCCTTTGCACAAGCTGGTATTGATATTCCAGCTTTAGGAACTACAGGTGCTGATTATTTCTATGGAGATATTCCTTGCACTCGTCCTATGACAAAAGCAGAGATTGAGGGCGAATACGAGCTTGAAACTGGCAAGGTAATTGTAGAGACCTTTAAACAAAGAGGTATCAATCCAAAGGATGTACCAGCTTGCTTAGTTTACTCTCACGGTCCATTTACTTGGGGTAAATCACCTGATAACGCAGTTTATAATGCAGTGGTTTTAGAGGAAGTTGCATTCATGGCATATCATGCTATGACTTTAAATCCACGTATTGGCAGAATGCAACAAGATTTATTAGACAAGCACTATTTAAGAAAACATGGTGCTCATGCCTACTACGGTCAAATTAAACATTAACTCAAAACCGAATCTAATTATAACTTCGTTCAATTCACCTTTATTGAAAAGGCCATCACCTCGCGTGATGGCCAATTTTTTTATCTTTTAAGCTACTTTTCCTTTAAGAGATTTTAAGTAAGCAAAGTACTTTACTGTCTCCTCTACGATATCTTTTCTTAAGATGAACAAGGCAAGTAAGTTTGGTAATGCCATCAAGCCATTTAAGATATCTGCAAGCACCCATACTAAATCTAAAGTCATAAAGGCTGCTGAAGCTACAATTAACACATAGATAAAACGGTAAGCTAAGATACACTTTGTACCAAAGAGGTATACCACACAGGACTCAGCATAGTAGTTCCATCCTATAATAGTGGTAAAAGCAAAGAGCAAAAGACCGATATTTAAAAGATAAATACCCCATGAATCACCTAAAGTTAATCTAAAAGACTCTGAGGTAATAGCAGCACCGTTAAGATCACCACTCCAAGTATTAGTAAGCACGATAGTAAGACCTGTTAACATACAAATTACGATGGTATCAAAGAAGGTACCTGTCATATTAACTAAGCCTTGCTCAGCTGCATACTCTGTTTTAGCTGAAGCTGCTGCAATAGGTGCAGAGCCTAAGCCTGCCTCATTTGAGAACATACCACGTGCAACACCAAATCTCATGGCAACTAAGATACCAACACCTGTTGCACCGCCAATACCTGCATCAAAACTAAAAGCTGAACTTACAATAGTTACGATAGCTGCAGGCAGGCCTTGTATATTTACAGCAATTACAAATAAACAGCCTACAATGTAGAAGACTGCCATTAAAGGAATAAGCTTAGTACTTACTTTAGAAATACTCTTTAAACCACCTAAGGTAACCATACCTACAAGTACACTGATGATGGCACAGGAGGCTAAAGGAGACATTCCAAACATAATAGAGTTTGCCTCTACCATAGAGTTTACCTGGCAGTAAGTACCAATACCAAAACAGCCAGCACCTACAGTTAACAAGGCAAATAGTGCTGCAAGTGGTTTATTGTGCATACCGTTTTTGATGTAATACATAGGGCCACCACGGTATTTGCCTTTTTCGTCGACCTCACGATATTTAATGGCTAATAAACATTCAGAGTATTTGGTAGCCATACCAAAAAAGGCTGCTACAAACATCCAAAACAAAGCACCTGGTCCACCCATGTGCACTGCAGTTGCTACACCTACGATATTACCAGTACCAATGGTACTTGCTAAAGCGGTACATAAAGCTGCAAAGCCTGTGATCTCACCTTGTTTAGATTCGTCAGATTCATTAGACTTTTTAAACACAAGCTTTAAGGAAAATACTAAATTAGATACTTGGATTAGTCTTAATTTATAGGTTAAAAAGATACCTATCAGCATCAAGGCAACAAGCAAAGGTGCTCCCCAAATATATCCATCTATGGTGTCGAGAATTTTTGCTAATGAGTCCATACTAGATCCTTATTAAAGAAATAATGCACTTTTATCATACGCTTATCTTGGATGCTTTATTTTACATGCATTATTTTGGTGCTTTAATTTTAAAGATCTAAAAAAAAGGTTGGTTGCAGTGCAAAAAAAAAATCCGTAACTGCCATTTGCAATTACGGATCTAATGTTGGAGTTATATTAAAACTTTCGACTACTCAAAGTGAGTCTTTACCTTAATTACAGTATCAACGATGTAATCTTGAGGATCGTCGCCTATCTTATTAAAGTAGTCATGGAACTTTTTAATGACTTGATAACCTTGAGTCTGAGTAGACTGACAAATTACAAAATCAACAATGTCATTTTTAACCAATTCTTTAGTGGTATAAATCTCATCACAAGCAATTACAAAACGCTTATGCTCAGCATCTGCAATAATAGCAGCTCCTAAACCACTTACGCCTGAACCTGTTGCCATATAGACAATGTTTATTTCAGGGTGAGCTAAGAAAGATTTCATGGTTACTTGCTGTGTGATGATATCCTGATCTTTACCTTCAATGATATCTACAATTTGATAATCACAGTTTCTTGCCTGTAACTCACTGATAAAGCCATCTACTCTATTCTTATGACCTAAGTGCTCTTTGTAACCTACTACAATTAAGATCTTCATCTTTTGGTTATGACAGCACTTATCTACCATAGTAGCTGCAACTTTGCCTGACTTTACATAATCAGGACCTACAAAGCATAATCTTTTAGTGCCAGGTAAATCGTTATTTAATAAAATAACTGCCATACCTTGCGCCTCAAGCTCATCAATCTTGTTGCGAATAAGTGGACTGTCTACAGAGCATAAAACAAACGCTTTACACCCTGAGCTTATAAGCTGATCAATAGCTTCGATTTGTTGCTTAGGATCCCAACCTTCTTGCTCTTTAATTACCACATCAATACCAAGATCTTTAAATTCTCTTAGTGCTTGATCGATACCTTTTTTGATATCATCAAAGAATGGAGAATTAATACTTGGTATGCAAATACCAATGAAGTTAATATTCTTTTGTGAGGATAAAGCACGACCTGCTCTATTAGGAATATAGCCAAGCTCTTGAGCTAACTGTCTGATGCGCTCTGAAGTTTTTGCACTTACTTCATTTTTGTCATTTAAGGCTCGACTGACAGTACCAATGGATACACCAGATGCTTTAGCTAAGTCTTTTAAAGTTACACTCATTGTGCCCTCACCGTAAAACAAACACCGTAAACGATTACATTTTTTTTTAATTATTATGGGCTATTTTACAATACTTTCCATATAAATGCGTGATTTTTGCGTGTTACCCCACAAATAATTGTAAAATCAATCGTAAATTTGTGCGTTTTTACAACTTTTAATGTTAATTTTTTGTAACTAACTAATGGAATTTGAAACAGAATTTTCAAAAGTCTATTTATTGTGCGACTGCAATAATTTTTTTGCGTCTTGCGAAAAATTATTTCGACCAGATTTAAAGCACAGACCTGTAGCTGTCTTGTCTAACAATGACGGTGTGGTAGTTTCTCGCTCTTATGAAACTAAAGCACTAGGCATTGCTATGGGAGCTCCAGCTTTTAAAATCCAAGACGAAATTAAAAAGTTTCAAATTCAAACTTTCTCCTCAAACTTTAATCTGTACTTAAACATTTCTAACAGAGTGATGGCTCTATTAGAAAGTTTTTGCAAAGATCTGCAAATCTACTCTGTCGATGAAGCTTTTTTAGAATTTGACAATTTAACTGAGCAACAGGCTATAGATCTTGCATTTAAAATAAAAAACGCAGTCTTACAACAAGTAGGCATTCATATAGGTATAGGTATTGCCCAAACTAAAACTTTAGCAAAACTTGCAAATCACTTTGCAAAACAAAACCGTAGCACCACTCATGGAGTTTTCTGTGCGCTAAAAGATCCTATGAGACAAAAGATCTTACTTAATAATCCAATTGGAGAAATTTGGGGAATAGGTAAAGCTTTAGAAGATAAATTAACTCAAGATGGTTTTATCACCGCTTTTGATTTGAGCAAGGCTGATGAAAAGAGCATTAAAAAAGCTTACAACATCAATGTTGTAAAAACAGTAAAAGAGCTTAATAACAAAGACTGTATCGATAATGTTGCACAAGCAGACAATCAAGCACAAATCATGTGGTCTAGAAGTTTTAAAGATAGACTGTATGATTTTGAGGATTTGTTGCAAGCTGTATATGAATACACACAGGAGAGTTGCTCAAAACTTAGAGCTATAAACTGTTGGGCAAAACAAATCTCAGTATTTATCCGTACCTCCTATTTTGGAGAGCAACACAAATACTCTAATATCGCCACCCTAAAACTTGATCATCCAAGTATAGATACTCGTGTATTTATGAGTGCTGCCAAAATACTTCTTCTTCATATATATAAGAGTGGTTATGCCTATAATAAAGTTGGTGTTATCTTAAGTGACTTTGAACAAGAGCGAGCTTTTCAATCAGATCTCTTTGTCAAGGCACCAGATCAAAAGAAGCTTGATAAAGACGAAAAGCTTATGCACACACTAGATAAACTTAATAAAAATGAAAAACACACTTTAATTATTGGAGCTCAAACCAAAATTAAAGCTAAAGAGCAAGAATGTGCCTTAAAAAAGCTCTCCCCAAGTTACACTTCAGCTTGGGATGAATTACCTGAGGTTAATTGATGAACAAGACAGTAAACCTTTTACTAAAAACTTTAGAGCAAAATGCTGAGCCAAAATACCTAGATTTTTTCCACAAACTAAGTCCTGACATAAAGGCTCTAGGTGTGAGATCCCCTATTCTACAAAAAATAGTCAAAAAATTTAGTAAAGAGCACGATTTATTAAAAGCTTTAGACAAACTTGATACTAATGCACCTTATGAGCTTTTGTTTGCTAAAGCCTTTGCAATTTCACAACTTGAATTTGGTGAAGTGAAACTTGCAAAGATTAAAGAGTTTTTACCATACATAAATGGTTGGGCTCTATGTGATGGCTTTTGTACCTTGCTTAAAGACACAAAACTACATCAAAAAGAATATTTTGATTTTATCTTGCCACTTTTTTCATCTAATCAAGAATTTACGCAACGTTTTGCTTTTGTAATGGCACTAATCTACTTTAATGAGCAAGAATACCTTCCTACCCTCTTTAAGATTTTTGATGAAACCAATACTAGACACTACTATGTACATATGGCGGTTGCTTGGGCTATAGCTACCATCTACTGTTATCATAAAGAAGAAACCTACGCCTACCTTAAAGACTGTAAACTAAGTAAAAGCACCTTTAATCAAACCATTCGCAAGATCTGTGAATCTAAACTACCTACCTGTGAAGATAAGGAACTTGTTAAAAAGCTAAAAAGAATTTGAAAAATTCTGTATTTAGGTTATGATAACCCCGATTTTTGGAAGGGTGGCAGAGCGGTTGAATGCATCGCACTCGAAATGCGACAGACGGTTTTACCGTCTCGGGAGTTCAAATCTCCTCCCTTCCTAAAGTTTTCCTGCCTTTAGCCGACATTACTAATGTTAAACATCTATAAGTATTAACTGCTTAATTCACTGATAAAATTTAGAGCTTGTTAGCAAATCTTATAAGAACTTTAAGCTATAATCTTGAATGCAAAAAAAAAATACTTTTTCGATATTTTAAGTTTACGTTATAGTTATTTTTTATACAGAGCCAAACTATAATTAAAGATTTTTGCACCAAAATGAAAACGTTACCATTTAGATATAAATCAAGTTACAACAAGATATTTACAATTTATTTTACAAAGTGTAAATTATTCCTATAACAAAAATTGATAATAATAAATTTATAAAAATAACTTTATATTTGGTAAGAAAATCAAACAAACGATAATTTTTATATTTTATTTCTTACAGAAGGTATACATATGGGCGTTAATAACCTGTCAGTAAAAACTAATCTTTTCTTATGCAGTTTTGCTAATTTTTAGCATCCTAACCACCATTGTAGTATCAGTAAATATGCTAGATACTAACGCAAGAGCAACCGATCTTCATGAGCAACTATCAGTTCGTAATGCTAGAACCTCAAGCGTTGGAGCAGCTCTTACTAAGGTTGATGATCTGATCTTTGAAATAGCTCAAGAAGGTACAATTACTCCTGAACAAAAGAATGAGCTTGAAGGCTATGTAAATGAATTACTAACAAGATCAGCAGCCCTTCAAGCAACCCGTTATCCAAAAGAAATAGGTGCAATTAAGACATCTTCAAATGAGATTGCACAAATTATCCGTGGAGAAATGTATGATGCTTTAGCTAAAGGTGATGTTGCTTTAACTCAAAATATCTACGGTAAAAAGATTGTTCCAAATTACGATATAGTTTCAAAATATATCAATGATTTTAGTAAGATCCACATTGAAAGCGCTCGTACATAAATTCTTGAGTTAATTAAGACTAAGCCAATTTACATTTCAATTGGTCTTTCTATTCTATCTATTGCTGTTACCATCCTCACTGCTTTATGGATCTCAACATACTTAGGTAGAGTAACTAAGTTAACCTCAAATACCATTAAGACTCTAGCTAAAGGCGACTTCTCTCAGAAGATCAAGATGCTAGAAAATCACGACGAGTTTGGTGCATTACTATTTAACTTAGAAAAAATGCGTACTGATCTTGGTCAGCTTTTCTCAAAGATCAAGGAATCCTCCCTCAAGGTTGAGAAGAACGTTCGTGAGTCTCTTGAAGCAAGTGACAAGATTTCTGATGCAGCAAAAGAAACTCAAAGTAGAGCTTTTACTGTCGCAGCAGCCTCTGATGAGATGGTTTCTACTACCTCTGACATTGCTAAAAACTGTGAGTCTGCAGCACGTGCAGCTGATGAGTCAAATGAAACTACTAAAGAAGGTGTAGCTTCTATTCAAGAGACTATTGATGAGATTAGACATCAAGTTACTAAATCTCAAGAAGGAGCAAAACTTGTTTACACTTTAGTAGAGCAAGCTGCTTCTATTACCACTATTGTGAATACCATTGACGATATCGCAGCTCAAACAAACTTACTTGCTTGCTCTAAATGCTGCTATTGAAGCAGCTCGTGCTGGTGAAGCTGGTAAAGGCTTTGCTGTGGTAGCTGATGAGGTCCGTGCTCTAGCTTCTAGAACTAGTAACTCAACAAAAGAGATTTCTAAGATGGCTGAGAGAATTGGTATTGATGCAAACTCAGCAAAAGATTCTATGGATGAGTCTTTAGAGAATATGAATAACCTAGCTACTAAGACTGAAACTATTCAGGGCCTACTTGGTACTATTATTGATAATGTGTCCTCAGTTCATACTCAAATTACTCAGATTGCAACTGCAGCAGAGCAACAAACTACTGCAACCTCTGAGATTTCATCAAACATGCAAGGTATTACAGACGATGTAAAACAATTAAATGAGATTGTTGAGACTGAGCGTACAAACTCTGAAGTTTCTACTGATTTGTTGCATGAACTACAACAGGATATCAATAAGCTAACAGTTTAATAATAATATTTAGTTCATCCATTTAATCCTCTCTTATAGAGAGGATTTTTTTTGCCTAGCTCAAAGAGCTAGGCTTGGATGATATTAAAGCATAGTTGCTCTTAACTCATCACCAGATAGAGGTGAAAGGTAAGCAGGAGCGATATCAAATACAGTCTTGCAACCTACAGCTCCTTCCTTGTGTAAACGTGCAATAGCTCTTGTATAAGCTACGATTACAGATGCAGTAAACTCTGGATTTGAATCTAACTTTAAGCTGTACTCAATAATGTGCTTGTGCTCGTTATTAACACCTGTAGAGCCTGAGCGGATAACAAAGCCACCATGAGGGATACCGCTGTGATCACGATTCAACTCTTCTTGTGAAATGAAGTTTACAGTTGTGTCGTAGTCAGCAAAGTAGTTAGGCATATTCTTAATCTCTGCCTCAACAGCCTTAGCATCAGCACCTTCTTCAAGTACTACATAGCATAAACGAGTGTGCTTTTGACGAGTTGTAAGCTCTGGATTTGAACCACTTCTTACAGCATCTAGTGCGCTTTGTACAGGGCAGGTGTATTGCTTTGCATCAGCAACGCCCTTGATACGGCGAATTGCATCAGAGTGACCTTGGCTTACGCCTTTACCCCAGAAAGTGTAATCCTTACCATTTGGTAATATTGCGTTAGCGTATAGACGATTTAAAGAGAACATACCAGGATCCCAACCTGCGGAGATTAAAGCGATATGACCATTTGCTTTTGCAACCTTGTCTACATTAGCAAAATGCTCTGGGATCTTAGCGTGAGTGTCAAAACTATCAATTACGTTAAATAGCTTTGCTAAATTAGGAGTTTGCTCTGGAAGATCTGTTGCACTACCACCACAAATGATCATGACATCAATTTTGTCTTGATAGGAGGCTACATCTTTAACATTTACAACTGCAACGTTCTTTGATGCAATCTTTAAAGTGCTAGGATCACGACGAGTAAATACAGCAACTAATTCCATGTCGTTGCTGCTATTTACTGCACATTCAATACCACGGCCTAAATTACCATAACCGTAAATACCAACTCTAGTTGTCATTTTTGTTCCTTTACCTGTCAGTTTCTAAAAATATTTATTGAGCTAAAATGTAGCAAAAATATTACTTACAGTCTATAAAAGAACAATAAATGCACTATTATTGATCGGAAATTACTACTACTTTCTTATCTCTTACGGTTAAAAAGCCCACATAAGTTAATAACACTACATTCATAAATAACGCGTAGATAATAGCTGGAATTGCCATAATCTCATTGTTAAATACAAATGGACTTGAAGCAATCGCAATAGCCTGAGCAGCATTTTGCATAGCAACTTCAATGACTATGGTGCGCTTAATCTTTGAGGATTGCTTAAATAAGGTTGATAACAAGGAGGATGTTGCAACAGCAATTAACACTAAAGCTAATACACATAAACCAAGCTTATCTAAGTGATTGGCAATATTGTGGTAGTGCTTTACAAAGAAGATGGTTGCTAAAAAGATAAGTGCAGGAAAAGCAAATTTTGATAAAACCTTTTCAAGCTTAACAGCTGCATTTTTAAAATAGAATTTAGTTGCTACACCTAAAAGAATAGGTATTAGCATTAACACTACGTTTTGAATCAATAGATTGCCAACAGGTAACTCTACTCTACCTAAGATAGTATCTGTCATACCTTGTGCTAGAGCAAAGTCTACTGTTAAAGCCATGATAAAAGGTAAAGTAAATAAGGTAACAATTGAGCTTACAGCAGTCATAGATACTGATAAAGCTACATCACCTTTTGCTACATAAGTAAAGATGTTAGAAGATGGTCCACCAGGGCAACAGGCAATTAGCACAACGCCTACGAAGAAAATTACTGGTAGATTTGAGTAATAGGCAATTACAAAAGCAATTACAGGTAATAAGATCAATTGACCAAATAAACCTACAAACATAGGTAAAGGTCTTTTAATTAACAGTCTAAAATCGTCTAACTTTAAACTTAAACCTAAAGTGTAAGTTAAAATTGCAATAATTGGTAATACAAAGAAAATTGGATTCATAGCAAATTTCTCAAGTGATTATTAAGCCGTATTACTGTAAATCGATTAAACTAAAATGTCAAAATAAATTCGTATCGATAACATATTTACAAAAAAATAAAAAAAATTTTCATTTTAGCTTATAAAAGTTTAAAATAATTTTCAAATATATGAACGAAATATAGGCTTGAAAGTGAATATCTTAAAGAAATTGAGTAATCCTCAAATCAAAGCATCAAAATCTGACAATAAACTTATACATTATTTTCTCTCAAAGGGACTAAAGGCTTGCTCTGCCTCTATTTCAGAGATCTCATCTGATTGCGATATCAGTCATGCTACTGTTACCCGTTTTGCTAGAAAATTTGGATTTGAAACCTTAAAAGACTTTAAAATCTCCTTAGCTCAAGATCTAGGAGCTCAGGACAATAATCACAAATCCAAAAGATCTGATATCAATTTGAAAGAAAGCTGTGAAACTACCGCTCAAAAGCTTTTGCAACTAAACCAAACCCTACTTTCACAAACCGCAGCTGAAATAGGTTTTGACTCTGTTACTAAAATGGTTAAAACCATGGTAAGTGCCAAAAGAATATTCTTCTTTGGTATCGGAAGTTCTGGCTTTTTAGCCCGTGATTCTGCCCGTAAGATTGCAAGAATTGGCTTAGATGTTAAGTGCTATACCGATCCTCACGAGATCATGACTCAATCTGTGATGACTAATTCTCACGATGTAATCATCTATATCTCAAATTCAGGTAAAACAGGAGAGCTTGTAAAATCAGCTGCTATCTGCTCTAAAAAAGGAGCAAAGATCTGCGCTATTACTGCAGAAACAAGCTCACCATTGTACTCTTTTACCGATATAACCTTATTACATGCAGTGCATGATTATGATCTTGCACACGGATATGCAGACTCCCGTTTAAGCGTGTTTTTTATTATCGATTTAATCTATATTGAACTACTTAAAGTATTAGGTGAGAAAGCTATTAAGACTAAGCAAGAAACTCAAAACGCTATTGATTCTCTTGCTACTAGTGGTTATTAACACATTTTCAGAATATATATGAGCAATAAAAAAGGTAACAAAAGAAAATTTTTAACAATTTTGTTTTTAACTGTTTCAGTACTTTTTATTGCTTCATATGTTTTTACAAGCCTAAATTACACAATCAATATTACATCATCTCTCCCCTTAGGAATTTATAAGACAAAGAGTATAACTACTCTTCAGCGTGGCGATATCATTCTGTTTTGCCTAGATCCTAAGTTTTCAGAAAAAGTAGCCGACAAGAAAGTTCTTACCCAAGGTACATGTCCTTTTAATCTTGCAAAAATTGGCAAGAAAGTCGTAGCTGTTCCTAATGATGCAGTTACTATCAACCAAGACGGAATAACGGTAAACGGAAAAGAGATAGCTAATACAAAAGTGAACCTAGATGTTGTCGCTACTTTAGAAATTCCACTAATTGATTATGAAGGGAAACTACGTTCACACGAGTATGTGGTAGCAAGTGAAAAAGACAATTCTTTTGACAGTAGATATTTTGGAATTGTAACTGAGGATAAGATTTTAGGGACTTTACGACCAGTTTTAACAATAAACCCTGCTAAATAGCAGGGCCTATCTTAGAGTCTAGACAAGTTACTTACTAGTCAATTCTCTTGAATAGTAATGAACCATTAGTACCACCAAAACCAAAGTTATTGGACATAGCGTACTCAATGTCATGTTTCTGAGGAGTCCATGGAACTAGGTTAAAATCACCTACTTCATCTTCTGGATCTTCTAGGTTAATAGTTGGAGGGCAAATCTGCTCTTTAACTGCCATAGCAGTAATTACAGCTTCAATAGCACCAGCTGCACCTAATAAGTGACCAGTCATAGACTTAGTTGAACTCATGCAGCAATTCTTAGGAGCATCACCAAAAATGCTCTTAACAGCACGAAGCTCTGATAAATCACCTACTGAGGTTGAAGTACCGTGAGCGTTAATGTAATTAACTTGCTCTGGTTTTACGTTTGCATCCTTTAGAGCGTGAAGCATAGAACGAGCTGCACCTTCGCCAGTTTCTGGAGTTGCAGTCATGTGGTAAGCATCACCAGACATACCAAAGCCAACTAGCTCTGCGTAGATCTTTGCGCCACGTGCCTTAGCGTGCTCGTACTCTTCAAGTACTAATACACCAGCACCATCACCTAATACGAAACCATCACGGTTCTTATCCCAAGGACGTGATGCGTGCTCAGGATCATCATTACGGTGTGATAAAGCTTTCATAGCAGCGAAACCACCGATACCCATTGGGGTAGATGCCTTCTCTGCACCACCACAAATCATCACATCAGCATCACCATAAGCTACTAAACGAGCTGATAAGCCGATAGCATGAGTACCTGTAGCACAAGCTGTTACAGTTGATAGGTTAGGACCACGAAGTCCTTTCATAATTGATAATTGACCAGAAACCATGTTAATGATGGTTGATGGTACGAAGAATGGGCTAATGCCATGAGGTCCACGAGCAGCTAAACCATTGATATTCTTCTCAATGAAGGTTAAACCGCCAATGCCAGAACCAATCATAGTACCAATTCGGTCAGCATTCTCATTAGTAATTTCAATACCAGAATCGTTGATAGCCATGATTCCAGCTGCGATGCCGTATTGGATGAATAAATCCATCTTACGCTCATCTTTACGAGCAATGCCCCATTGCTCAGCATTGAATTCTTTTACTTGACCAGCGATCTTAACTGTAAAGTCTGTTGTATCAAAACCTTCTACAGGTGCGATACCGCTTTTACCAGCTAAAATGTTCTTCCAAGATTCTTCTAGTGTTCCGCCAACTGGGCTTAACATGCCCATACCGGTAACTACAACCCTACGTAATTGCACCGTTGGATCTCCGTGAATATAGAAAACAAAAAAGAATGGAGATGATAACATCTCCAGTCTATTTAATAAATATCAGAAGATGGGATCTCCATCTCGTTTAAGAACTCAGACAATTAAGCCTGGTGCTTAGTGATGTAATCGATAGCAGCTTGAACAGTATTGATCTTCTCTGCTTCCTCATCAGGAATGTCAGTCTCGAACTCTTCCTCAAGTGCCATAACTAGCTCTACGGTGTCTAGTGAGTCAGCGCCTAAATCATCTACGAAAGATGCCTCAGGTACAACATCTTCAGGCTTTACGCCTAACATGTCAACGATAATCTTCTTTACGCGCTCTTCAATATTGGTGTTGCTCATTTCTTTCCTTGATCAGACTGCTTGTGCAGTTACTGTCCTTTCTAGTTAAAAACCTAGCACTATTGCTAGACCAAAAATAAAACTTGCCTAATTATATCTGTTTTGATTGTGATTTGGTAGTGTATTATGATTTTATTTTGCATAAAAAGCTATTTCTATCACAAATCACAAACAAAAGTCTTAATTACAATGTAAACCGCCGTTTACGTCAATGGTAGAACCAGTGATGTAAGAAGCCATATCAGATGCTAAGAATACAGCTGAAGCTGCAATATCATCTGCTGTAGCAGCTCTCTTTAAAGGAATGGTATTAGTCCAAGCCTTTAATTGCTCTTCATTTAAAGCTGCAGTCATATCTGTAGCTACAAAACCTGGAGCGATGCAGTTAACAGTAATACCACGGCTACCAACTTCTTTAGCTAAAGATTTACTAAAGCCAATTAAGCCAGCTTTAGCTGCTGAGTAGTTACATTGACCTGCGTTACCATCCTGACCTACGATTGAAGAAATGTTGATAATTCTACCAGCACGCTTCTTCATCATTGGTGAAACACATAGCTTTGCTAATTGAACACAAGCTAATAGGTTACACTGAATTACAGCATCGAAGTCTTCCTGCTTCATTCTCATGAATAAAGTATCACGAGTAATACCTGCGTTGTTTACTAAAACATCAGGGCAGGTACCAGCTTCTGCTACTACAGCATTGAAGCAATCTTCTACGCTTTGTCTATCTAAAGAATTCATAACAAAGCCTTTACCGTGACCATTTAGGTACTCAGTGATTGCATCAGCACCTTTTTGTGAGGTTGCAGTACCATAAACTGTTGCGCCTAATTGCTCAAAGTTTTGAGCAATTGCTTTACCGATACCACGGCTAGCACCAGTTACAAAAACAATCTTACCTGTAAAATCTAACTTAAACATGAATTTTACCTTTATGCTAATTCTTCTAATGCTTTTGCTAAAGTTGCCTCATTGCAAACATTAGCGCTACCTAAAGTCTTGTCGATACGACGATTTAGACCACATAGAACCTTGTTAGGACCAACTTCAACTAAAGCTTCAACGCCATCAGCCTTTAAAGCTTGTACAGTTTCTACCCAACGAACTGGCATAGTAAGCTGTTTTACTAAAGCATCGATAATGTCAGCAGCTTTAGTTAGTGGCTTAGCATATGCGTTTACATATACAGGGATAGTTGCATCCTTTACAGTAATTTCGTGTAAAGCTTTTTCTAATCTGTCAGCAGCAGGTTGCATTAGTGGGCAGTGAGATGGAGCACTAACAGCTAGTGGAACTACTCTCTTTGCACCTAAAGCTGTAAATTCTTCACAAGCCTTATCTACAGCTTGTTTGTTACCTGAAATTACAACTTGACCTGGAGTATTGAAGTTTGCAGCCCATACTTTGTATTGAGCATCTGACACTTTATTGCAAATATCGATAATTACTTGATCTTCTAAGCCTAAAACTGCAGCCATTGCACCTACGCCAGCAGGAACAGCCTCTTGCATAGCTTGACCACGTAAACGAACTAATTTAACAGCATCTTTAAAGTCAATAGCACCAGCTGCTACTAAAGCTGAGTACTCACCTAATGAGTGACCTGCTAAAGCACTAGGAGCATCAGCTTTGCTCATTAGCACTCTAAAAGCAGCAACAGAAGCTGTTAAGATTGCAGGCTGAGTAACTTCAGTCTTATTTAATTGCTCTTCAGGACCATTTAAGGTGATAGCTTTTAAATCATAGCCTAAAGCTTCATTAGCCTCAGCATAAGTTTTTGCAACAATCTCATTGTCCATAAAGTCGGCAAACATACCTACACTTTGTGAACCTTGACCTGGAAAAACGGCTGCGTATTTTTTCATCTGTATCTCCTATAAAAGCGCAACAAGTGCGCTTTTCAATAAAAATCTTAGTATCTAATTAAGGCTGAGCCCCAAGTAAAGCCACCGCCGAAGGATTCTAATAGTAAGACATCTCCGCGTTTAATTCTGCCTTGTCTGATACCTTCATCTAAAGCAAGACCTACAGAAGGAGCTGAGGTATTACCTTGCTTATCTAAGGTTACAATCACTTGAGACATGTCTAATTTAAGCTTACGAGCTGTAGCTGTAATAATACGTAAATTAGCTTGATGAGGAACTAAAAAGTCAAGATCCTCAGCTTTCATGTTACCCTTTTCTAAGGTTTGGCTTACTAACTGAGCCAAAACTGTTACAGCATGTTTGAAAACATCATTACCCTTCATATATAACCAAGAAGAGTTTGAGGTATCTACACCACGCTTTGGATAATCTAAGCTTAACAATGGGCCAAACTTAGCATCTGCCCCCATATGTACAGCGATAGTTCCTTCTTCATCTGACTCACCTAACACGCAAGCAGAAGCACCATCACCAAATAAAATAATGGTAGTTCTATCGTTAGGATCGCAAGCTCTAGACATAATGTCAGCTGCAACGATTAAAACCTTTTTTGCTTGCCCTGACATAATCATTGAATGAGCTAAAGCATATCCATAGCTAAAACCCGAACAAGCAGCTGCAAGATCAAAAGCAGGACAACCACTTATACCTAAGATACCTGAAATTTCACAGGCGGTTGATGGAAATGCCTTTTGAGCAGATGTAGTAGCACAAATCACCAAATCAATCTCACTGCCATCTGTATTAGCAGCTTCTAAAGCACGTTTAGCGGCAATAGCGCCCATGCTTGCAGCTGTTTCCTCAGGTGCAGCAATTCTTCTTTGGCTAATACCAGTACGTTCCATAATCCATTCATCAGAGGTGTCAACCATCTTCTCTAAATCAGCATTAGTACGTATTTGTGAAGGTAAGTAACTACCTGTACCAAGAATTCTAGTAAACAATGAATTCTCCAAGAATGACAAAAAAATAATTTCTACATTGTAACAAAAAACTAAAATATCTCTAAACTAATTTAATTTTTTTAGCTCAGATTCGATATTTTCAACTATATTCAAGCTTGCGTGATTAGCAGCTTGAACTAAAGCCACAGCAATAGCTTCCTTGCCTGCACTTGCATGACTTTTTATTACTAACCCTTTTACACCTAGTAATAAAGAGCCATTGTATTGCCATGGAATAAGCCACTCAGGTCTTGAAAACTTAGAAAAGAATTTTTTAATGCCTGTGGCATTTAAAAATGCTTTAGCAACACCTTCTGCAGCCTTTAAAGCAACATTACCAGTAAAGCCATCAGTTACAATGACATCTGTAGCATCATAAAAAAGCTTATCAGCCTCAACAAAGCCACAACAATTGATTTGATCTACCTTTTCAATAAGATCTCTAGCTTCTTTAACTAAAGCATTACCTTTATTGCGTTCTTGACCTACGTTTAAAATACTTACTCTAGGAGTTGCTACATCATATAAGGCTTTATAAGCACAATGACCTAACTTTGCAAAAGACAAGAGATCTTTACTAGTACTTAAAGCATTAGCCCCTAAATCAAGCATTAAAGAATACTTATTAGGACCAGCAGGAATTCTTGCACATAACGCAGGACGCATGTTTTCCATGACACCAAGAATATGTCTTGATAAGGTTACTAAAGGACCTGTACCACCACTTGAGACAATTACATCAGCTTTATGATCTCTTACTGCCTCAATAGCTTTTCTCATAGAAGCGTTTTTATAACTTTCTAAAACACTTCTAGGATCTTCATCTTGTGGGATACATTCTGGAGCACTGATAAATTCATAAGCTTTGCTATCAATTTTTTCACGCTCTAAAGCAACTTTAAGATCTTGATCACCAAAGACTAGCACTTTTAAATTTGGACAAAGTACCACAGCAAAACGCACGGCGCTTGCGATGCTTTTACCATCTACCTTGTCACCACCGGTACCATCTAGTGCAATAGTAATTGTTTTTTCTGGGGTCATAAGTTAAAAAGGGCGTAACAAGATTAGATCCTGACGCCCTTCTCCTAGAAATTTTTACAGCTTAGAATAAAATTACTTCTTTAATGAAGCTAAGAACTCTTTCTTAGTCATTAATGGCTTAGCTGGAGTTAAGTTTAACTTCTCTCCACGATAGTAGCCATCTGGAGTAATATTGTGACGAATATGAACTTCCTCAGAAGTCTTGTCAACTGATAATTGCATTGCTGATAAAGCATCGTGTGAACGACGCATGTCACGACGTGAACGGGACTTATGGTTCTGTTGAACAGCCATTCTTTTGTCTCCTAAATTTACTTAATCTGCGGAGATCAAAATCCCCCGCTAACTTACTTATAAACTAACACTTTGCCACACTCGGTAGCACTAATCGCGGTATTATACTTAGATCGTTTTCTGATTTCAAGTATAAAATTGCGGTATTTTCGTTTCTTAGTTAAAACGCTTTTATTTATTCTGCTTTAATTGCTCTTTTAGGGCTGCAAGTTGTGAAAATGGGTTATCCTCATTGGATTTTTCAATTTTACCAAATTCAAGGTTATCAACTTCCTGACATTCTTTTGAGCCTTCTTCATGAGTTGTAATAAAAGGTATTTCTAAAAGCAAACAATCCTCTAAAAATGACAATAGATTAAAGGTTCCATCTTCATTTAATTCAACAACATCTACCTTATCTTCTATTTGTAATGATTTAGCTTTCTCCTCATCACAGGTAGATAAAAAGCTGGCTTTTAAAGTTTGGGTATACTCTTTACCACATCTTTGACAAATGAAGGATACTTTAGTTTCTAAGTTTCCTTCAATAGTATTCATACCTTGCAAGTCCACGTAAAACTTAAACTGTGCTTTTACAGGCTCTAGTACCTTAACACAAGCCTCTTTTAATCTTGGAAGATATTCTGTATCAATGGTGGTAGCGTAGCTTGCGTTTTGTTCTGCTAACTTATCAAAATTAACCACTTGGCTAAATGCTAGATTAGACATGGCGATAATCCTTATTTGATATTTTTTTTAAAATTGGGACCAAAACAGATCATTATTTAAAAAAATTATATAAACTTAGTAATGTATGTTTTAGGAAGAACCTAAATATAGGTGTTAATTATGAAGATTAAAAATCTTGCCTCTTTAGCTATAGCAAGTTGCATTATAGCTTTTAATAGTGTTTATGCTTATACCTTAAATGAAAAATTTAGCACTAATCATTATGCCGTTTATGAAGTAATACTTGGTAAAGACGAAGTATATGGAGTCGAGCTTAAGAATATTATTGCTAAAGATGCAAGCTCTAAAAACAAGTTCCAAACTACAAGTGTAATCTTTCCTTACCAATCACCTGGTTTAAATAGCACTATCAAAGAAAGTGTTTTAGGCATCATTACCACCGAGAATTATGATAGCAAAAAGAGTCCAAAAATTCTTTTTGATGACAATGCTAAAAATGCAACTTATGCTGGCATTTATCTAACTTTCAAACAGTTAGCTAAAATTGCAGATAACAAGACCTTAAATACTCTAATTGAAGAATTAGTGCAGTTACCACTTTTAATTACAGATGTTCCAGTATCTTTAGTATCTAAAAATTACCGTGACGACTTGTACTACACTGCAGTTGACAGAGCGGTCTTGCTAGATTTTGCACCAATTGACAGTTTATTCTACACTCAAAATAAACTTGCAAGTCTAAAAGACAATAAATGCAAAATTACTATTCTTGCTATGACTGATAGAACTGTACTTAGAGTACCTTACTTTATCAGTGCTCATGGCGCTGTTAACGATATTAAGTGCAATTAGAGTTAAGGTTGTAGGTGGTTTACAAATACCTAGTTAAATCACCTATAGCTGGTAACAGAAAAGTAGGGTGTAACTCCTTTAAAGCTTCCCCTGACCACACACCGGTTTGTACGCCTAAAGATAAAGCATTGGCATTTTGATACATCTTAATATCAAGACCTGAATCACCAATGCCTAACACCTTATTTACATTTACGTTTAGTCTTTGACAAACAGTTTGCATCATTAAAGGATTAGGTTTTGATGGGACTTCAGAGCCAGCACATATACCATCACAGTAATCGCCTAAAAAGGTAGCATCTAAAGTTCTTTTAATGCCAGTCATAGAACGTCCTGAGGCATACCCTATCTTGATATTTCTATCCCTTAAAGTTTTAAGTAGTGGCTCTATACCATCAAATAAAACATCTATTTGGTACTCTTTGTGAGCACTAAAGATCTCACGATAATCTTTAGTGATCTGTTTACCTAGAGATTTTTTATCCTCTGGTAAAAGACTGGTTAAAGCTTCAGATAACTCTAAACCTATAGTACTCATGATCTGTTTATCATCAGGTTTAGGTAATTTATAAAACTCAAAAGTGTGAGCAGTACATTTTAAGATATTGCCAATACTATCAGTTAAAGTACCATCAAGATCAAATACAACAGCTTCTAAGTCTTTGCTTATAGATGATAACTTGTCGTCGATAACTAAATCACGACGACCATCAATATGGGAGTACAAGTTGTTTGACATAAATTAGCTTTTTTTAATTCTGAGTAGTTTTAGAGCTTGTTCAAATTCTTCTGGCATAGGACCTTCAATTTTTAAAACTGAATTGTCCTTAGGATTTAAGAATGTAACCTTTGCAGCATGTAAAAACATGCGCTTTAAGCCTAAGCTTTTTAGTCTTTCGTTAAATTCTTTATCACCATACTTATCATCACCACCTACAGGGTGTTTTACATAAGCACAATGAACTCTAATCTGATGGGTTCTACCTGTATGAGGCATTGCAGCCATTAAAGTAGCTCCATCTAAAAATTCAATTACATCAAAACCTGTTGAGGAAGGTGCACCTTTTTTAAAGTTTACCTCCACCATTCTCTCGCCAGATCTTAGTTCATTTCTAATAAGTGGAGCATCTACAAGCTGTACTCTTCTATCCCACTTACCTGGGACTAAAGTAATGTAACGTTTTTTGACAATTCTTTGTCTAAACTGTTCATGTAAATGCCTTAAAGCTGAACGTCTTTTAGCCACGATTAGACAACCTGAGGTTTCTTTATCTAGACGGTGAGCTAATTCTAAAAATCTCTGCTCAGGCATTAGTGCTCTTAAAGCTTCAATTAAGCCAAATTCAATACCACTACCACCGTGCGCTGCAAGACCTGCAGGTTTATCTACAACAAGTAAGTCCTCATTTTCAAATAAGATCCTATTTCTTAAATCTTGTACTAAATGAAGATTTGAGGATGGAATAGTAACAGGACCTTCTGTTACAGTAACAGGAGGAATTCTGATGACATCACCTTCTTTTAATTTATAGGAAGGAGAGACTCTACCTTTATTAACTCTAACCTCACCTCTGCGTAAAATTCTATAAATCATACTGCGAGGGACACCTTTTAAATTTCTTGCTAAATAATTATCAAGTCTTTGTCCTTCATCATTCTCATTTGCAGTTTGATAGGTTACAGAATGTGAAACTAGTTCTTTTTCAGCCATGTGATGCACCAAAATCTCAATGAATCCGTGAATTTAGAGCGTAATTTTATCACACTTTGGAAATTAGCACTAAAATTAGGGGGCCAACTCCATTTTTTAAGAAATCTTCAAAAATTTTTCCTTAAAAATCAAAGCTAATTTTTTATTCTTTCAGTTAAGTCTCCCTTTTTGCCACTTAACTTTAGGCTTTTCTAAAAGAGCCTTGATAATAGTATGGCTTTAATTCTTGATTTTTAAAGTTTAAAGCAACTTGTTGCCAATCTATATGACTATTAGTTAAGGTGGAATTTATTTTGAAAAAATATAAATACGGTATTTCCTCTGACTTTATTTTTAAGTTAGTTTTCAATCACAAGCAACTGGCAAAAAAAGCTTATTGAGAAGATCCTTGGTATCAGCATTACCACACTTACTGTGTTGCAATCAGAGAAGTTTGTGCTCAACGGTAAGAAAGACGGAAAAGCGGTTAGATTAGACATTTTTGCAAAAGACGATGAAGGTCGTGGTTATGACATAGAAATGCAGTCAAGTAATGATCCTAACGATCCTTTGCCTTTGAGAGCAAGGTACTATGTTTCGATGTTAGATCAGGAGGCTATCAATAAAGGAGAGCACTACCGAGAACTGAAGCAGACATTCGTAATTTTTATCTGTAACTTTGCACTCTTTGGTGGAAAAAGACGCTTGTATACGTTTAATTTCCGCTGTAATGAAGATCCTAGCATTAAACTTAATGACAATAGCACTATTGTCTTTCTTTGCTCAAAAGGCAAAAGTAACAGTGGTATTGACAAAGATATTGTTTCATTTTTAGACTATATCAACGATGATTCTCAAATAAAGTCAGACTTTGTAAAAGAAATTGATAAAAGAGTTAATCAACTCAATAAAAACGCTGATGGAGAAGGTGAGGTTCATATGTACGAGTGGTCTTTTATGAAAGAAAGAGAAAAAGGTCGTGCTGAAGGTATTGTTGAAGGTCGAGCCGAAGGTCGAGCCGAAGGAGTTGAAATCGGACAAGTTAAGCTTATTATCAACATGATTAAGTACAATATGCCTTTAGAAACCATTGCTAATAGCACTAAAGTTGCTCTTGAAAAAGTACGTCAAATTGCTAAAGAACACAATCTCTTAAAGAAAGAGTAAAGTCAACTCTATCAAGATGATGACTGATAAGGAGATATACAGATGTACGAGTGGTCTTTTATGAAAGAAAGAGAAAAAGGTCGTGCTGAAGGTATTGTTGAAGGTCGAGCCGAAGGTCGTGCTGAAGGTCGAGCCGAAGGTCGTGCTGAAGGTCGAGCCGAAGGAGTTGAAATCGGACAAGTTAAGCTTATTATCAACATGATTAAGTACAATATGCCTTTAGAAACCATTGCTAATAGCACTAAAGTTGCTCTTGAAAAAGTACGTCAAATTGCTAAAGAGAACAAACTATTAAAATAGTCCTGTCTTCCTTATTTTCTAATTCAAGGTGTTGTATCTAAAAATACAACGCCATTTACCTGTAATATCCAATTTAAAAGTGTTTAATATGACTGCAAACATTACCTATAAACAATCTAAAGATTTTACTAAAGAGCAAGTTACAGATAAGTGGCAAAAGCCCCATAGCTTGCTATGGGGATGAAAGCCACAAATGAACATTTTACAATAACAAATAAATATTATATTACGACGAACAAACATAACCGATCATTGTCACAAAGTTA